>Ga0315289_10011852_pt1 | contig 12328 bp, 10 predicted proteins | sample YL17G11_40_MG_FD_203452 | JGI IMG/M metagenome (GOLD analysis project Ga0315289, IMG submission 203452) | Sediment microbial communities from Yellowstone Lake, YNP, Wyoming, USA - YL17G11_40 | ecosystem: Environmental > Aquatic > Freshwater > Lake > Sediment | place: USA: Wyoming | collected...
AGGGCAAAACCGTTTTGCACCTCACCCTTCATCACCCCGTCAACCAGGTGTAAAAGACCACCCACAGCCAGTTTTGCCACTTCCCATGACTCCGCAGAAGTGTGGGTATCAGGGTCCACCATGGTATAATCACGACCGGAAGTAGCGGCAATCTGATCCACATACCGGCTGGTGTGGACCATCTCCAGTTCTTCACGGGTTGCTGCTCGGGGCGCAATCTCCCTAAATTTCCCTTTCATTCCGTCCTCTTCCAGCATTTCGTAGATGACTTCAAGCCGGTGGTGATTTTCAGGATGATACTCTCCGGTGTAATGCCTCAGATATCTCTTATCCTTCACGATTGCTGTGCGTCCCATGAAAAACTCCTTTTCTCAAAGTCTAATGAAGCCCCAGGAGGCTGCACATAAAAAGCACACCAACGGTCACCACGATATAACTGATTATATCAAGGATAAATCCATGGCGGATCATCTGGGTTATCGGTACGCACCCTGACCCATAGACAATAGCATTCGGCGGGGTGGAGATGGGCAGCATAAAGGCCATACTGGCGCACAGGGCTGTGGCAATGGCTGGGGCAACGGGATTCATTCCGGCCGCCTGGGCTGAGGCAATCGCCAGAGGGCAGACCATCGTGGCAGCAGCGGTATTGGATGTGGTCTCGGTGACTATGATACTGACGAGGGCGAAGAGGGCGGTGATTGTCCACCATGAGTTTACTCCGGTTATTTTGATCAGTCCATTTCCGATGACGTGCGCAAGGTTCGTTTTGAACATGAATTCACCCAGAGATAAACCACCACCAAAGAGCAGCAGGGTTCCCCAGTCAATATTTACTGCTGTGCTCCATGAGATGGTAAACTGCCGTTCTTTCCAATCCACAGGAAGAAGAAAGAGGAGGCCTGCACCAAGCAGGGCTGCAACCCCTTCAGGGAGAAGCTTCTGATAGGCAGAGTAAATGGGACTGTCGGTACCATATATAATCGCTAAGAATCCAGGGGTAATCCACAGGGTAACCGTAAAGAGGAAGGCAAAGAGACAATTCTTTTCACCCCTGGTCCATTTACCAAGCTTTCTCTTTTCCTCCTCGATAAGTCCTCTACTCTCCGTTATCTCCTCAACCTCTGCAGGCAAAGCATGCTTTAAATAATAGTAGAGGACCAGAAACATGACACAGGTTATGGGCAGGGCAATCATCATCCACTGAAAGAATGGTATTCTGATATTCACAAACTTGTTGAGTTGTCCAATGGCGATAAGGTTAGGTGGTGAACCCACCGGTGTTCCAGTCCCTCCAATGGAAGAAGCGTAAGCAACGATGAGCATCAGACTGGTGCCATACCTGAGTTGACGAATATCAATTTCCCGGTTCTGGACTTTGGACATGATACCAGCCAGGACGACTAAGATACTCATCCCAACGGGATAGAGCATGGCGGTTGTAGCGGTATTGCTCAACCACATGGAGAGAAAACAGGCAATAGCCCCGTAGCCAAAAAGGATCCGGTGAGCATTAGAACCGATTTTTTTTATTGACAGGATACCGTATGCGACCCGTTTATTGAGGCCATGAACAAACATCCCTTCAGCTAAAATAAAGCTGCCGAGAAAGAGCCAGATTACCGGGTCGGCAAAAGGTGCAAACACCTCTCTTACGCTCCCTATCCCGAGAACTACCATCAGGGTAGGACCAATGACTGCAGTTACCGGAATAGGGATTGCCTCAGTAATCCAGAAGGTGAGGACTAATGCCAGGACTGCAACCAGCCTGTTTGCCTGAGCGCTTAAAGAGAAAGGGGAAAAGATAAGAAAGAAAAGAAAGAGGACCGGGCCGAGAAAAAGCCCTGCGGTCCTCCGTGCCTTTTCAAACGCAAGCTCAGCAGGGGTATAGGTCTCTTTGGCCTCAAAGAAGTCTTTATATCGTTGCACCATAAAAATACCATATAGTCAAAGTTTAAATAAATTACAAGTTTTAAAGTTTTAAAAGACTTACACTGGTAGCAGTATCTTTTTGAGAAAGTGCCTTCTGTTGTCTTTGCGAGGAGTCCGCCGCGGTCCGCCTCCGGCGGAACAAAGCAATCTAAAAAGATTAGAAAGAACAAAGCAAACGATGAGATTGCTTGCGAGACTTTGTCTCTCGCAATGACGTACATAAGAGTTTTTCAACGGCCTGCTATTATCTTTACAAAGTTGGCGTTCGTTGGGTTATTTGGGGATTGATTTGAATATCGTAGGTACAGTCACGGGCACAGTGAAGATAAGGGATAGCATCTTCTGCGGTTATCTCTTGTTCCCTCGGTTTAGTTGCAATCTCATCCTATAATTTTAAAAGCCCTCTCCTTCCTTTCTCTACTTTGCCACGAATAATTAGAGAACTATCTCACCACCGTGAGATATCCTCCTTTAGTAACTTAAAAGGGTTGAATAAGACTATTTCTTGTCCAATTCCTCCTGCAGACTTGGTGGCAGCTTAGTCCCAAGCTGCGGATACGCTTCGATGATGCGCATGATATCTGCCAGGTCTTTCTGCCGTTTGCTTTTCCTCCGTGTTTGATCCATGTAGGCCCACACTTTCCCTTTCAACACATCCTCCAGGTTAGCCACCCTCATCCTGTAACCGAGGACATCCCTCAGTTCTGCCCGGGGTATAAAGTCCTGGTATCGGGGATCGGTTTGAACCTGGATCCGGAGATCGTAACGAGGATCGCTTATATTTACACTATGTTCGAATTGCTCTAAAAATTTTGAATTTTGAAAGAAAAGATGTTTTATGATAACATTGTTTAAAATAAAGATTGGAGAATAACCTAATGAAATATACAGTGGTTATTAATAAAACAGAATACGGTTATGATGTCCATTGTCCGGCACTCCCTGGTTGCCACAGCCAGGGTGACACCGTAGAAGAGGCTATTGAAAATATTAAAGACGCCATCCACACCTATCTCTCCATGATCGAAGAAGAAACGAAGGGTGCCTCTGTTTATGAAGTAGAGGTGCCTGCCTAAATATGCTCTTTACTGATGTCTCTGCTGAACGCGCTGTCAGGGCATTCAGTAAAGTAGGATTCAGGATTATAACTAAGGGTAAACACTTCGGTATGTCTGATGGAGTTCATCGAATAACCATCCCAAATCATAAGAGGATAAACCCTTATACACTCAAGGCCATCATTAAAGATGCCGGCTTTACAGACGAAGATTTTAAGAAACTTCTCGCTTAAACAGCTTTGATTCTCATAATCCGTTTTTCCTTGCCGTACTGATAAGCTTCTCGTCACGCATTTTTTATTTGACGCACCTTATCCTATCGTTAATAAAACGTGGGGTTAGGGATCATCCGATTGCGAATTTTGGAGTGCGGAATGTGGAATGATGAGTACGGAGTTAAGAAATCTCCCTTACTTCAGCAAACCGCCATCGGACAAACAGGGCGCAGCTGAGGGCAATCACCCCGCCCAGACCGACAGCAAAAGGTGCCCCCATCTTCTGAGCAATTGCCCCGGCGATAAGGTTACCCACCGGCATCAGCCCCATAAAGACCAGTGAATACATGCTCATCATCCTGCCCCGGAGTTCGTTTGGCACCGTCGTCTGCACCAGGGTATTGGCTGTCACATTCTGGGCAATCATTCCTCCGCCTACGCCCACCAGCAGGATAATGGAAAGCCACGTCACGTGAGAAAAGGAAAATGCTATCAGGAAGGCAGAGTAACAGAGTGAACCCAAGAGAAAGGTCTCTCCGGGCCTCATCATGCCCTGAGATGCTACGGTAAAGGCACCCAGCAGGGCACCGCATCCGCTGCCTGCCATCAGGAAGCCAAGCCCTCGTGCCCCGACCTTAAGAACATCCTTGGCAAAAACCGGCATCAGCACGTTATATGACATCCCGAAGAGGCTGGAAACAGCGATCATCATGATAATTACCATGAGTACCGTATTCTGCCGGAGGTAGACCAAACCCTCTTTCACATCCTTCACCAGGGAAGTGCCTGTGCCCACCATCGGCCTCATCTCGGTGCGGATGATACTCAGGCTGATAATCACGGCAAGAAAGCTCAGTGCGTTCATGAAGAAACACCCTGCCTCTCCGATCCAGGCAATGAGTATTCCCGCCACGGCGGGGCCAACAATCCGTGCAGCATTAAAGCTCACAGAATTCAGGGCAATGGCATTCTGCAGGTCCTCACGGCCCACCATTTCGATGGTGAAAGACTGGCGCGACGGGAGATCAAATGAATTGACCACCCCGAAAACAGTGGCAATGACCATGATATGCCATACTTCTATTACCTTTAAAAAGGTGAGAGCGGCCAGGAGTAACGAAAGAGAGAGGGAGCAGGATTGGGTCACAAGCAGGATCTTCCTCTTGTCAAATCTGTCAGCAATCGCACCCCCGGGGAGCGCACAAAGGAAGACAGGAAGTGAGTTCATGAAACTCACCAGTCCCAGGTAGAACGGGGCATTGGTAAGGCGGAGCACAAGCCATCCCTGGGCTATGGTCTGCATCCAGATCCCGATAAGGGAAATGGTCTGTCCTGTCCAGTAAATCCTGAAGTTACGGTGCCTGAGTGCCTTGAAGGTCCGGAGGAGCGGATTCTCCTCAGGTGTAAATGCTGAGAGAGGTTCTTCTGAAATATCCATCCATATGAAAAGCCCTGCGAGCGTCTATTTCTTCGCGGCTTGAGCTTTCTCCCGGGAAAGATAACCTTCCATATCGTTAGCAATCTCTTCCATACCCAGGCTTTTGAGTCGCTCAGGAGTGGGAATCCCCGTAGCAGTATCCCAGCCCCAGAAGGCGTAGTATTCGTCGAGCATCTTATTGAAATTGGCCCAGTCAATCACCATCCCTTTTGATGGTCCCCGTGGTATGGGCTCTTCCATAAACCGTTTCGGGAGCTTATCGTCCTTCCTCCGGTACCCTTCGCGTATCATGAAGGCCCTCATGATATTCCACTGCCGTTCCGCAGTCCTCCGGGCATCCTCCAGGGAAATGTCCATCCCTGTTACCGCATTGACTGCACGGGAACACCACTCCGAAACATCGAGCGGTCCCCAGATTGCCTCAGGCAGATGGCAGACAATCATTGAGTCAGTATAGATGGTGAAACGGTTTACCTTGGAGATGTATTCAGCCTTGCCTTCAAAGGTCTGCCGGGGAACCAGCCCTGTTCTCTCTCCTGTGGGACGGCCATCGTGGTGACTGCCCCCTCTCGGGCCGGTGGCATATCCCAGGGCAAATCCCGGCATTCCTCGCGCCGAATGACCGGGGAAGGTCACTCCTTTATTGTGCATGGCAAAATCTTCAGCACCCTTTCCAATCCGCTCCGATGCCCTCTTTACTCCCTCTGCCAGAATGTCTCCGATGCCTTCCCGTTTCCCGATCTTGTGGATCATCGTCATCATGGCATCTTCACTGCCGAATTTCAGTTCAAGCCCCTCGGTGTCCTCGAGGGTGAGAATCCCTTTTTCAAAAGTTTCCATGGCGAAGGCAACTGCTATCCCTCCTTCTACTGCGTCCATCCCGTACTCATCACACAACCGTTCTGCCGCCGCTACCGCCTTGATCGAATCAATTCCGCACTGCGAACCGAGGGAGTAGATATTCTCATATTCCGGCCCTTCAACCACACAGCCCTTGTACTTTCCTGAATTAATGACCACGAACTTACCGCACCGCACTGGACAGGCAATGCAGGCTTTGTTCCTTGTCACGATGGTTGACTGCATGACCTCGCCGCTCAAACCCTCTGCCCTGTCGAAATATTCCTCCTGCCAGTTATGGTTGCCAAAAACACCCAGGGCATTGTTGACATTGACCAGCACCGGGGTCCCATACGTCGGGAGGATATTTGAAGTAGCCGGATGGGTCTTGAATACGCCGAGTAATTCATCGATGAAACGGCGGAACCCTTTCAGATCAGGCACTTCAACTGAACCGGATCCACGCACCGCAATAGCCTTCACCTTCTTTGAACCAAGTACTGCTCCGATACCTCCCCGGCCGGTAACCCTGCAGCCAAACACCAGGCAGGCAAAACGGTTGAGCATCTCCCCTGCCGGCCCGATTGCCGCAGTATGAATATCGGGGCTGCCCAGGTCCTCCTTTAAGGCCTCCTGGGCCTCATAGCTCATCATCCCCCAGAGGTGAGATGCCTCACGGATCTCAACGAGATCATCGTCAATCCAGATATAGACAGGCACCGTTGATCGCCCTTCAATGACGATCCCGTCGTAGCCTGCATACTTCAATTCTGCGCCGAGGTTTCCCCCGGCAGTACCGTGGAAATATGAATTAGTCATTGGTGATTTACAGTAGCCACCTACCCTGGAGGCAGTAGGGATCAATGTTCCAGTAACAGGCCCGGTCATGATCATTACCTTGTTTTCCGGGCTGAAAGGGTCAACCCCGGGTTTCAACTCATCATAAAAAAGCCGTGCTCCATACCCCGCACCGCCGAGATATTTTTCCACCCATTCCTCTTTCAAAGGTTCCTCAGTAATTTTTCCCGAGCTCAGATTGATTCTCAATAGCTTCCCTGTATATCCTTTGTAACGAAATGGTTTCACCACCTTGTTCTTTCAACCTCCTTAAGAAATATTTAGCAGATCGAAATTTTTATAACATATCCTTCTGTTCAGAGCAACCACTTCTTCCTTCCGTCCCCTCTCCCGCGCCAACATCTGCCGGTTGTTCTCGAAGGAAATAACGTTTTGGAATGAGGATATTAATACAAGCGCAATAAGTAATAGGTCATTGCGAGGCGAAGCCGAAGCAATCTGGTTTATGAACATATACAAAAGATTGTGGAAGGATTTGCGAAAAAAGTTTACTGAAGGTATGAATCCGCGATGAAAAGACTTGTATGATGAATTGCAAGATTGCCACGCCCGCCGCAGGCGGACTCGCAATGACATGTAAAGATAATAAATGCGTTCGTATTATTAAAGTTGCTAACTATCTAAATATGTCTATTTTAGATAATACTTGATACTTAACGGTTATATATAATAAATTTTCAAAATTTTTCTTGACAATAGATAATCTCAAGTAGTAAATGAAAATATAAAAATATATTTTCCACTCATATGTGAAGCTTGGTTATATTTCCCCGTTCGTGTTGTGACTTGGCTATTTAATTGCTAATTAATTTCCAATGGCTGGCTTTAGTCATTGATTATCTTGAAGGCCAAGATGAAGTCAAGTTCTCTCCAAAGAATTAGTAAGCCTCTTAGATCTGTCTGTCTGTCTGTCTGTCTGTCTGTGCAAGAGTAATACCTTTTTACAATTCAATAATTCTTTCCTGTAGGGGTAACCCCCTGTGGTTACCCACAAAGAGGGCAGGCACAGGGGCCAGCCCATACAATAAATCCATTTAACAAGGGAGGGGAAAACATGAAGGATGAAATAGTAACGACCTACGATCCACCAACAATCATCACATACACCTGTGAGGATATTGTTGAACAACTGGGTCCGGCACAGGCCTGCGCACCGAGTCCGTGTCCTGTGACACCGTAAACTAATATAAAAAGAAGGAGGTAACTATGTCTAAATCAAAACTAACAATTCTTACTTGCTTATTCATCTGCTTTCTAAGTCTAATAGCCTCTGAAAGCTATGCTTTTGGGAAAATTGTTTTTGGCTCTGACCGTAGTGGAAATTCTGAACTTTGGTTAATGAATGATAACGGTAGTAATCAAACCCAGTTGACCAGTCTCTCTGCAAGCTGGACAGGATATCCTGCATGGTCTCCTGATGGCAAAAAGATATGTTTTGTATCTAACAGGGATACAGGAGCTCAAGCTGAACTATTTACTATGAATTCTGATGGGACGAATATTACCAAAATAGTCAGTTCTGGCTCCGTCGGTGGTCTCGGTGTAGAAGAATCCTCATGGTCACCAGATGGTACAAAGATTACTTTTGCTACTGCCTCTGGATGTTGTTCTGGTGCTGTATGGGTAGTTAATAATGATGGTACTGGTTTAACTCAACTTTTCAGTGGGAATTATGTTAGTGATGCCGACTGGTCGACTTACGGTGACAAAATTGCCTACCAACCAAGAGCAAATGCCCTTTCCTATTCTCATCAACTCTGGACTATGAATGCTGATGGAAACAATAAAACGCAGATTACTACTTCGTGCTGCAGTGAAAGTACTACTGTGACTGGGGTAGATTGGGGGCCTCATTCATCCCGCATAGTAGTAGCATGGGGTCATAACATCTGGACAATGAATCCTGATGGGACAGATCAGGTTCAATTAACCCCTGATGGATCCTGGCCTAGTCTTTGTTATGAGAGTCCTGGGTGGTCTCCAGAAGGAACTCAAATTGTCTACACAAAAAATGCTGATATTTGGGTAATGAATGTAGACGGGAGCAGTCCTGTTCAATTAACAACTACTGGCAATAACAGATCTCCTGCTTGGTACGGTCTACCAGAAATAGTGTTTGTCTCAGATCGGGGTGGCAGTTATGATGTCTGGGTTACTGATAGATATGGGACAATCTTGACTCAATTGACTAGCAACTCAGATCAAGAGGAAACACCTGTCTGGTCACCTGATGGATCTAAAATTGCCTATGTGATTCCAAATCCAGTGCGACTATATGTAATGAATAGTGATGGGAGTAATAACCAATTGATTTACACCAGTTCTCACTATTACACCGGTAGTGGCCTGAGTTGGTCACCAGATGGAGCGATGCTGGCTTTTTCAGCCGGACCTTACAATCAATACGATATTTACACAATAAACACGGATGGGACAAATCTACAACAATTAACAAGTGGGGGTTTTAATGCTGATCCATATTTCTCTCATGATGGGAGTGAGATTGTGTACTCTCATAGAGAAAGTGGAGCCTCTTATTCTCATGAACTCTATGTGATGAATTCTGATGGGAGCAGCCAGCACCGCATTACTTTCTCCTGCTGTGACGAATCCACCACGAAGTACCAGCCAGAGTGGTCTCCTTGTGGAAGAATTGTAAGCACATGGGGTCATAATGTCTGGACTCTAAATTCTGACGGTTCAGATGCGACTCAGTTAACTTTTGACGGGTCCTTTCCTACCATAGAAAATGGCGATCCAACCTGGTCTCCTTTCTGCTCTGAAATTGCTTATAAACGGTCAATTGCTTCCGGATCACCATCTGACATTTATATTATGAATTCTGATGGAACGGGATCAAGACGTATAACGCCTGGCGATGGCTTTTGGAATTACTACCCAAATTGGCGGGATCAAAAAATGACACCAACCCTGATCACCCTCGCCTCCTTCACCGCCACCCCCTCTGACCGAAAGATCATCCTCGAATGGACTACCGCCTCCGAAATCGACAACGCCGGTTTCAACCTCTACCGCGCTGAAGCTGAGAATGGTGAATACATGAAGATCAATTCATCCTTGATTCCAGCAGAAGGCTCACCTACTCAAAGTGCATCGTATCAGTTCATTGATGAAGGAGTGAAGAACCGAACCACTTACTACTACAAGCTTGAAGACATCGATCTCAATGGAACCAGCACCATGCACGGGCCGGTGAGTGCAACGCCAAAAAGGACAAACGTAAGACGTGAATCGTAAGTCGTAAATCGAAATAAGAATGGATGAGACATAAAATCAAGGAGCAGAGAGCTTTGAGCGTGTAGGGGCGTCCGGCGACGACGGATTGAGCCCAGGTAGGGGTAATCTGTGAAAGCCAAGAAGGGGGGGATGTGTAAATCCCCTTCTTTCTCTACACCAGAACAATAAGTAATTACAAAGATTGCTTCATCTCTATGGATTTAGGTGAGTTTAAACTTTTACCTCTACTGCATCAAACTTAATCGCAGGGACGGAGATTCTGGGTGCTTTAGTAATCCACTCAGAATCTTCAATTAACTTTGCAATCCACTGTCCCACATCAGCTTTAACTACCTTTTCACGACATCGTGGACATACTCCTGCAGGCACATCCTCCACAACAATAAGTTTTCCCTGTATCCAGAAGTCTTGCTTGATAAGTTTCTCTTGCATTGGGGCATTACAAATCTCACACTCCCCATAATCGTATCCTTTTGTCTTCTTCTTCAACCCCATTTATATCACCGTTATAGAAAAGTTATCTACACCAGAAACTTCCCACCTGCCGCTAAATCTTCCAGCACCTTCCGGTCTAAGAGCTTAATCCGCCGTCCCTTCACCTGGATAAGCCCCTGACCGTCCATCTTGCCGAGGATACGGGAGAGGGTTTCCGGTATCGTGCCTAACAGACTCGCCAGTTGTACCTTGGCGATATCCAGTTCCAGCTTATCTGAGCTATGATCGCGGTCACTCAGGTAGAGAAGATAGGCAGCGAGCCGTCCGGAAACTTCTTTCAGCGAGAGGCCTTCAATGAGGCTGGAGAACTGCCGCAGGCGCATTGAGAGAATGGAGAGCATATTCATGGCAAGGGAAGGTTCTCTTTTGATCAATTCCATGAAGGATGCCCTCGGAAAAAATAGAATCCTCGTCTCTTCTATGGTCTCAGCATTAGCAGGGAAATACTCACCTGCAAACATGGGCACTTCACCAAAAGGCTCTCCCGGCCCAATAATGTGGAGAATCTGTTCCTTCCCGTCGGGAGAGAGCTTGAACACCTTCACCCGCCCTGAGAGTGTCACATAGAGACCCGACGCCTCATCCCCCTCGGAAAATATGGTCTGTCCCCGCTTGAGAGTTTTATCAACAACGATACTGACGAGTTTTTCAATCTGCGCTCTCGGCAATCCGTTGAAGAGCGGAACCTCTGCTATGTGTTTAATAATTTCCATATTCTGCCTGACCGTGCTAAAATTAGAACAATCCTAATCAGCATCAGAATAGACATACCAAAAATAGCATCGAATATCAACAAATTATGTACCATGAGCTGCGGGAAAAATAAAATTCCACATACTTGATTTAGGTCAATGATAGTTTTTTTATTCTGGTTACAATGTGACTCATGCAAGGGAATGAAGATAAAAAAATATTATTAAACAAAAGGAGGAAACCATGTTCTGTTATCAGTGTGAACAAACGGCAAAGGGTGAGGGGTGCACCGTCGTTGGCGTATGCGGGAAACAACCCGATGTAGCAGCCCTCCATGATCTCTTAATCCATTCTCTGAAGGGGATTTCCCTCTATGCGGTGGAGGGAAGAAAGGTCGGGGTGATTGACCGGGAGGTAAACGTATTCACCCTCGAGGCACTCTTTTCCACCGTAACCAATGTGAATTTTGACCCACAACGGTTTGTTGCCCTCATTAACCGGTCCGTTGAACTCCGGGAAAAGTTGAAAATGAAGGTAAAGTCTGCCGGAGGCAAAGTAGATTTTAAAGAAGATGCAGCCACGCTCAAACCGGACTCAACCCTGGCAGGCATGGTCAAGCAAGGTGAAAAGGTAGGCTTGAAATCAGATCCTGCCATTGATCCTGACATCCTCTCCCTTCAGCACACTCTTCTCTTCGGGCTTAAAGGTATTGCGGCGTATCTGGATCATGCCCAGATCCTCGGTAAAGAAGACGATGCCGTCTATGCCTTCATCCACGAAGCTCTGGCAGCAATGTTAAGAAAAGACCTGAAGCTGAATGACTGGCTGGATCTTGTACTCAAAGGCGGCGCCACGAACGTTCGGGCTATGGAACTTCTGGATGCAGCTAACACCGGTACCTACGGTCACCCTGTTCCTACCAAAGTCCCGCTCGGTGCAAAAAAGGGAAAGGCCATCCTGATTTCAGGACACGACCTCAAGGACCTTGAGGAACTCCTCAAGCAGACTGAAGGCAAGGGTATCTTTGTATACACCCATGGAGAGATGCTTCCTACCCACGGGTATCCCGGCCTTAAGAAGTACTCTCACTTCTATGGCCATTACGGAACTGCCTGGCAGAACCAGCAGAAAGAGTTCGCCCAGTTCCCCGGACCTATCATCCTCACGACGAATTGCCTCATGAGAGTCCAGCCTGCTTACCAGGACCACATTTTTACCATTGGTAATGTTGGATATTCTGGGATTTCTCACATCTCAAACCGGAATTTTAAACCGGTGATTGACAAGGCACTTGCCATGTCCGGCTTCCCTGAAGATACCAACGGCAGATCCGTCATGGTCGGGTTCGGGAGAAACGCTATCCTGGGAGTTGCGGACAAAGTGATTGATGCGGTCAAGAGCAAGAAGATCAGGCACTTCTTCCTCGTAGCGGGCTGCGACGGCGCAAAGCCTGGAAGGAGCTACTACACTGAATTTGTGGAAAAGGTTCCCAAAGACTGCGTGGTGCTTACCCTCGCCTGCGGAAAATTCAGGTTCTTTGA
>Ga0315289_10011853_pt1 | contig 12327 bp, 13 predicted proteins | sample YL17G11_40_MG_FD_203452 | JGI IMG/M metagenome (GOLD analysis project Ga0315289, IMG submission 203452) | Sediment microbial communities from Yellowstone Lake, YNP, Wyoming, USA - YL17G11_40 | ecosystem: Environmental > Aquatic > Freshwater > Lake > Sediment | place: USA: Wyoming | collected...
GAAATTATGAATGGGAAAAGTTTTACCATCACAGCCCTGGCGACGAATCCGAGTATAAAGGTGCGCATAGAAATTTAATGCTCGCTGCAATTTGCGCAGTAATAGATGTTCATCCGTTTATTGATTTTAATGATCCCTGCCCGTGCATTTGGGAAGGTGACCGACCAGCCAATATTATTAGATGGAAATGGGGAGAGAATGGTCTCATTCGTGTAAATAGACGAAGTGTTAAAGATAAACACGGTCATTGGAAGCGTAAACAGGAAGATACCATTATGGCTGGACCTTATATAGATCCGAAAACTATAATTGATATCTTATTTCCAGGATATCATAATATTCATGCATTAGATAGTATGGAAACTATAATGGCCGCGGTAAAGGCAACCTATGGTATGGTAGAGCAAGAACGGGTCTGGCAGCGTTCTGCATCCAATTTTTATGACTGGAAAGACGGTAGAAACTTCCTATATCCTGAGGAAATTAGCAAATATTTTCCTGCAGATGATAAATAAGTTTATGAATAGGATTACCCTATCACAAATTTAAGGAGTTATTCAAAATGACACAAAAAGTACATGGTGCCGCATATGCAGGCATTTGGGTTGAAAAGCAAGTAACATTTGTTAAGCTTACATTCAGCAAAGACATTCGCGTTCTTCCAGCAGCCGATTTAGTAGTTCTTGGCACAGTAACACCAGCTGGTGTAGGTACAGTTGCAAATTCAGAATTTGCAGTTGTTGAAAGCGCAATGGTTAGCGCACTAAAGACACTTGCAACACGTTCGACAATCCTTGCAATTAGCACAACAGTAGACGGCATTCATTATGACGTTATGCTCGGACACGCAGCTTCATGGTTCTCGGCAGGTAATGCTGCAGGTGCAGGCGATGCAGCTACTGGTCTTATTACTCCAGCACCAGTTCCAGTTATTGGAGCTCAAGCTAAGGTAACAACACCGGGCGCAGCACCAACAGACGTTCTTGGCGCAACAGTTGGCGTTCTTGATACAGCAGTTACAGTTTCGTTCTCGTTCTCACACATGGACGGAACAATGCCAGCGGCAACATCTGGAAACGGCGGACTAGTATTTGGCCCAGGTTCGACACCAGGCAACGCACCATCCCCAGGAAATACCCCAACAGGTACTCCAGGCTGGTACCCAATCAATCTTCCTTACTAATCAAAGTAGGATTGTATCAGAAAGGCAGCTTCGGCTGCTTTTTTGTTGACTAAAATTTCTGTATTGTGATAAATAACACAACATTGTAGGAGATTACAAACATGACATTTCAAGTCAACGGTGGCATCATTAATGACCAAACATTAACTGGTGGCATGAGGTTTTTCAAAATTACAGGGCCTTTCGCCTGGACAGTTTCCGATGGTACGGTTAATTTGCCTGTTAAGGTTTCTGGTGGAAAGATTACAGCAAATTCATATTTTGTTGTCGGTAATAATAGACCAGTTCCAAATAGTGCAGCAGTTATCGTTCTTAAGGAAATTAGCAAGCAAGCTGATATTGTATTGATTGGCCTAGTTCCGGGATTGTATGGGACAACAACCGAGATTCACATCGGTGTTTCAGCTTCAGCATTTGGTTGGGGATCCGATGATCCGCCGTACAGCGTCCCTCCAGCTAATGCCGATGAAAAGCAACTTCCTGTGGTTCCAACTGGTGCCCAGACACAAATGACAGCAGCCTTGCAGGCATTACCTCCTGCAACAGTCTATGTTACTGTTCCTGCATGGACACAGGCTCTACCTCCTGTAACAGCAGTTGTAAGCTTCGCGGCATGCACTGTAGAAGAATTTTCATTCTCTCTAGGTTCGGCAAAATATTTCACATTAGCTTAATATCTAGACGCATAAGAGAGGCGCCCGAGAGGCGCTTTTCTTTTGGTTGCAGATATGAAATTCTTGATAAATACAAGAATATTCGAGGAATAGTAATATGCAAGTAGGTGGAATATATTCTATTAAAAATAAGATAAATCATAAACTATATATTGGTAGTAGTATTAGTATTTTGAAAAGATTCGGAAAACATCGTCTTTGCCTGAGAAAAGGAATTCACCATAATATCCATTTGCAATCTTCCTGGGAAAAATACGGCGAAGACAATTTTGATTTTGAGATCTTAGAATCGAATATTCCGAAAAATTTATTGGAAAAAAGAGAAAATTTTTATATGGCTAAATTTGGAATAGGAAATGCGGAAACAGATTTTTTTAATCCATCTAAGGGATATAATATGTTTTGGGCAGGAAGAACCGGGTGTTTAGATCCTAAAAAAATAAAAAGAGGAAAAGATCATCCTAATTTTGGAAAACCCTCTTATTTTAAGAATCACACAATCAAATCAAAAAATCAAATTTCCAAAAATTGCGCAAGAATTAAAACCTTCATTTTAATTGATAATCTCGGAAATGAAATTATTGTCAAAAATCTTAGAAAATTTTGTAGAGAAAATGATTTAAACGATTCGTCGTTGGCACACTTTAAGGTGGGCAAGGTAAAAAAATGGTATAATTTTATTGCCATAAGAAGATTGGAGGTAAACTAAAATGCCCGTTCGTAACTCAGGTGGCGTTTTTGACGAGCAGGTTCTAACCGGGTCACTTGCACACTATGTCATCTGCGGCGCAGACTTTAGCGGTGCAATCAACAGTTTCGGACAGCCGGTACCCTACTCTGCGGCTGAAATTATCTTCACGAAGATCTCAGAAGGTGCGTATATCAACATAATGAATCCAAACGAATGTAATCTATCGTTTGCATTAGAAGCAGGTCGATCTGTATGGGATGAAATTTCATTAACGGCAATGGTGCAGGCATTAGGTCCTGATGTCGGTGTCGACCACATTGATTGTACTCTTTGCACGGTGAAACAGGTTCCCTATGTATGGGGATGCGGTACAGGTGCTACATCCTTCCTGGATTTAACTGATACACCCGATACCTATGCAGGCTCGGCAAACTATGTGGTGACTGTAAATCCAACAGAAACTGGATTGATATTTACACCAGTGGGAATCGTTTCAAATGCATTTGGATTCGTAGCAGTTCCTACTCAACCAACCATTACCGCATTAGGGAATGATACATTAACTATTATTCCCGGTAGTAATATCATTATTACCACAAATGCATTAGCAAAAAGTGTAACAATAAATTCCACAGCCGGTGTTGATTATATTCCGATTCCTCCGGGCACAGCAATGTCAATTAGCACAAAATATTATGTTACGGCTGCCGGTACAGTAACATTACCGCCATTAACGGGGTCAGGTTACACAGCAGGAAGATCTGTAGTGGTAACTAAGCCAGTTGGTGCAACGGTATTCGTTAACGTAGGTAATGTATTAGATGTTATTGCTACAGATTTAGGTAATACCAACTCGATTGAATTTGATGCCACACAGGAATGTATTTTTATAAATAATGCCGCCGCAATATGGGAACTTCAGATTGGTTCTGTTAACTAATAAAACCCAGGTAAATAGAGAAGATAAGGATTAATAATGCCAATACAAATTCACGGTGCAGCATCATCGATGCAGAACTTAACAGCAGACCTGCAATATTATGTCTGCTATGCATCTTCGCCGGGGGCATTTACGGATCCTAATCCTAATCCTCCCCCAGTACAGGAAATTCCACGTTTAGTAAATATTCAAGTAACAGGCGAGACACTAGACAAAAGTCAAAAGAATTTTGAAGTATTTCTGATGAGCATTGGTCTACGAGCCATGCCTGTTGTATTGTCAGATCCTGTCGCAGTCCTTCAGCTCTCTGATTACACATTAGAACTTACAGGTGAAGGTTTTATTTGGAAATTTGCGGTTGAACGAGGCGTACAGTTTTTTAATTTTACACCAATTGGTACACCGGGCCCAGTAGGCTTGCTTACAGATGACTTAGATGGAGTTATTATTCCTAGCGGTGTTCGAATCACCACTGTTAATGGAAGTCCTAGCGGTTGGGCTAAGAACGTGGTATTCACAAGGATGGAGACAATATGATTAAAGGTGATAGAATTATTAATGCATTGGCATATGGCGATGCAGTAGAAAAATTAGCCAAAGAAAGAAATATAGAGTTGACTGAAGCTCGAACGATTCTATCACAGATGTCATTTATTGAATATCGAAATCTTGAAGAAGCTATTATTACTCCGCCTTCGGGTCAGACAATAGCACCTACGGCGGCACCACAGAAAGCAGGCGCCGCCGCCGTGGCTCCACAGAAGATGAAAGCAATATGGCCCGGAAAAGGTGCACCTGTAGAAGTTGGAATGACGGTTGGCCTAAAAGGACCAAATGGATTACCCGTCCCCGGTGAAATCTCACAAGTTGATGCAGGCGCCAAAGGTGTAAAGGTTAAAAATCCAACAACTGGGCAGGATGAATGGACAAACATGGATACACTAGAGCCGTTTATGGTTGGCGCAGAACAAGGGCAAAATATTCAGCCGGGAACGCAACCCACTGCAGAGCAAGCACAGTTGACTAGGTTGAAAGAATTAGCCGGTATTAGGGAAGAATGCAGCGGCGGAGCAACAGGTGCAGGGGCAATAGCAGTTGCACCCGCTGCAATGGGTAAGGTAAAGCGTCGCCAACCTACAGAAGAACAAATTAAGAAAGAATATACACCCAAAGAAGCGGCCAAGACAATTGTAGGCGATACAAAGCCAAATCAAGCATCAGGCGAACTATCTGCAAATTTAGCAGTTCGTGGAAAGAAAACAGCGAGTAGGGCAAATAACGGATTCAAAAGATAAAGAATGGATAGACCAAAACTTATTGATAAGCTTGACAAAGCAACAGAAAGGGCTGCATCGATAGCAATAAGTCGGGGCAATCCAATCCGTATGTCTAAAAAATCAACACTTGTCGGTAATACCTTTGTTGAAAAGAATAATGATGGATTCTATGATGTTATACTGCCGAATAAAGATAAACTTTACGAAGATATATCTGTATTTGATGTTGCCGTAATTATCGCTCAACGGCACAATTCTGGCGACACCTCTACAATTAAGAAGGTATTATCGCTCGAAGGGCGTTATGCAAAGTATCATAACGATATGCTTCATTATTTAAATTGTCTAAAAGGTGCTAAGAAGAAGCACGATATTGAGCGTATGGCAATTTTAGAAGATAAATTTCAGATAGCAGAAACTCTAGCAAAGGGTGCAAGGGATAGTATTTCAATTTTCAAAAGAATAAAATAGCTAGTAGAATGATAAATACTAGAAATAAAACTTAACAGGAACGGTTTATATGCTTTTAAACGATATTGGTAAATCACCAGATTCCACATTCAGAAGGATAAATCAGCACCTCGAAACTAATTACGGTTTTAAGATCTCTGAAAGTGTGAGCGATAAAGACTTGGTCTCTATCATGGAACAAATTCAAGAAGAAATTACAGACCTTAAGATTAAGGGTGATGATTCAAAAGGTTCTTCTGAAATCTCAAAGAGATTGCTGGTTCTCGAAGGAATCAAGAGCCTAAGGGAATTTGCTCTTATGAGCTTTCAATCACCGAAATTGAACTCTGTTGTGGGTAATCTTGTTGACTATGTAGTTGACACATTTGAAATTACAGGTATGCAGCAGGCCGATTTCGAACGGGCTGTTGAAAGAGCAATGGATGAATACCGTTCGAGTAGGTATCGTTTCCCAGATGAAATTATTGAACAACGTGTTAGGCAAGATGCTATGGCAAGGATTCAATCTAGCGCAGCTCTTGATAACCCACAAACTCCGGCAATTGCTCCAGAAATGCCAATGATGGAAAAGGAAGAAGATATGAAGGAAGCACAATTTGACCAATTTGGTACAGTAGGAAAAAGAGCATCTGCCCTCGGCGGACATGCAGCCCAGGCACCGGATACTCCGCAGGCAAGACATGCAGCAAAGGTGTTGGATAATCCCAGCCTTTCATTGAAGCCGGAAGCCGATGATGAACAAATCCCTATGATCCGTGACAAGAACGGCCGTATGGTACCAGACCCATTTGCAGCCCATGCCGCTGCTAGACGTAAAGGAATTTCAATGAAAGAACATACAAATCTAGTGAAAAATCTTCGCAGGCTTCTAGAAACAGAAGTTAGCCAAGCTGAAGTAATGATGGCAGCTAAGGGCTTTGCTCAAGAGCTGCAAGAAATGGTTGAAAAGATTGGTCGTTTGCAAAACGAAGATCTTCCACCTGTTACAGACCAAATGCGCGAGACATACGGTATGGAATCAGCTTCGGCCTTCCAGACTCAAATCTATGGCGCACTTCAGAGTGTTATGGATTCTCTATACACTGCTAAGGGTCAGGTCGATGACGCTGTAGGTAACATGGCTGCAACCGGTCAAGTCAGTGCATCAACAGATATGGATATGCCCATTGACGGTATGGATGATATGGGTGCAGTTGATGACACAGCAGCTATGGATGCAGATCTCGATAACATCGATGCAGATCTTGCAGTCGACGACGAATTCGGTGCCGAGGATGGTGAAGAGCCACTAGGCCGCGCAATGAAGACAGAATCACTACAGCGTAAGGTTGTAGAGATGAGAAGGCTTGTCGAGAAGGCAAAGAAACTACGCGAAGCAAGGGGCTAAGATAGCCCATGAGAGCAAGAGAAATTCTTGATGAGAATTATAACCAGAGTCTGGAGACGGACCTGGGTAATCTCATTATAGGTGCAAAGGGCTCTGGAGCAGAAGAAATTAATACCCAGGACCTAGTAGTTCAACTGCAAGGTATGGGTTATTCCGTTGATGTAAACAGTATTATGGGCTTACTCAGCAGAAATCCGTCAGTTTTAAATGCTACCCCGACGATGATTAGGTTTACTCCACCAGAGGGTGTTAGCGCAGCTGGCGGCAAGCCAACAAAAGACTCGGCCGCCCAGGTTAGCGATATGGCTCAGTCGGCAACTAATATAGGATAATAGAATGTCAGATTGCTGCACACCTGGTACAGGTTTTCCAAATGCGTCATTACAGGGGCAACTTGCCACTAATCATTCCGTAATCTGGGAAGAAATCTGCATGATTCAGCAGGCCATTTTAGCTGCCTCGAGTCAATGCCAACCGGGCGGCGGTCAAATGTGTACCATTGTTGGTGGCACGACACCAATGACATTTATCTCCGGTGTCTTAGAAGTTCTTGTTACCAATGGTGGTATAAGTTCAATACCAAATTACGAAGGAATACTTGCAACGGCCGGTCAGACAGTTGTAAACACCACTGTAAATACATTACCTATTGTAAACAATACCTCATATCTATTGGTATTCGTTAACGGCGTAATGCAAATGGAAGGTGCATTACTAAACTATACAGTTACAGGTGCTAACCAGATTACATTTACGTATGCACTGGCACTAAACGATATTATTGCAATTTACTCATATGCTACCGGTGTTTCATTTGGTGGCGGCAGCGGATATTATGAAGATTCCCCGGCAGTGAAATTTATTCCACCGGTAGGTGTCATACCCGGTAGCATTGCAACAGCTACATTAACTACAAACGGTGGAAACATTCTATCAATTAATATGACAGCGGCCGGAAGTGGTTATCAACCCGTACCGTCGACATTGACAGTAAGTTCCGTATTGGGACTCGGTGCAATACTAACACCGTTAGTAAATGCCGCTGGCCAGATTGTTAATGTCAATATTGTAAACGGCGGTGCAAATTACACCACAGGTGACACAATAACTGCTACCAGAGCGATACTACCAAATATCGCCTATGTTAATGCTGTATTTCTAATTACAGCAGTTAGTATTACTGGTGCAATTGTTTCAATTGCTATTCTAAATCCTGGCTCGGGATATGAAGATAGCGTCACAACTGTTGAAATTGTGTCCACACTAAATCCTCTTTTACCATATCCGGCTGGCGGCGGTTTTATTGGGGCAGTATTTACAGACATATTGGGCGCAATTACAGGTGTATCTGTTAGCAATACAGGTGCCGGATACGTCAATATTCTGCCATATTTGGTTATAACTGACCCAGGCACAGGCGCAGTAACCCAAGTGACACTGAGTGGCACTTCTGTTGCATCTATTGCGGTTCTTTCGCCAGGTTCGAACTATACACAGTCTGCTATAGGAGTTGTATTTAATCCGCCTACAGCAGCATTGCCAAATCCTCCTGCAAATCCTGCAGTGGTCGACATTATTGTTGCCGAAAATACATGGGGAACAGATCCTCATCTATATTGGCAAGTGTGGTCTGGTGCCGCAACAAATAAGCCTATTCAGCTTCAAATGAATGCTGTGCTCTCTTACTTCAAGGGTTTAAATTATACAATTATAATCCAAACAAACCCCGCAACCGGCTCAACTATTCAGTGGAAGATTTGCTGGTGATGCTTTGACATTGTGATACTCTTTGTGTTACAATTCGTCAATGCTTATACGAAAACCATTTAATTATCAACCGTTACAGAGAGTAGACACCGGAAACGGCAGACGCTACATAGTGGGAGAAGGTCGCCCACTTCCATCAGTAACAACAATCCTCGGCAAGACAAAAGATATGACCCACATCAATGAGTGGAGGAAAAATATCGGCGAGGATAAAGCTCAGAAAATTCTAACAGAAGCCAGCGGACTGGGCAATGGCATGCACAAGAATTTAGAAAACTATATTCTCGGTAGCGAGATGAGTGGAACACTGATGGCAAAGACACTTGCCAAGGTGATTATTAAGAAGGGGTTGGTAAATGTTAGTGAAGTATGGGGAACAGAAGTTTCTTTATATTCGAAAGAACTATACGCAGGAACAACCGACCTAATAGGTCTACATGAAAATAAGCCGTCAATTATGGACTTTAAGAATAGTCTAAAGGACAAGAGACGTGAGTGGATTGAGGATTATTTCATGCAATTGGCGGCCTATGCCTTATCACACAACGAAATGTACGGCACTGATATCTCCCGCGGTGTTGTAATGATTGCTACTCGCGAAGCTAAATATCAGGAGTTCGTTATCGAGGGTGATGAATTCAAACACTACGAAACTATGTGGGCCAACAAAGTGTGCGCCTATTATGATCAGTATGGAATGGAATAAATACATCACACGAGAGGTATAAAGAATGGCATCACCAGTAACAGTTTCAAGAATTCAAAATAGACGAGGCACACAGGCTCAATTTAATGCTCTATATCCGCCGGGATATACAGGTGTTGGTCCCGTTGATATAAATATTTGGCCAAATATTTTAATGCCGGGAGAACTTGCCCTTGCAACAGATACTCGTAGAATATTTTTAGGTAATTTAACTGGCGAATATGTGGAACTTGCCGCTGCAACAGGTGGCGGAATTTTGTTAGGGCCGTTAGTTCTACAATTACCACCAATTGGCATATTCACCCCGATACCACAACTAAACTACCCGGCAACACCATTCTTTACATTATTGTATGATGTGACAGATGCGCTAAGTCCTGACCAGAATGTAGTTGGAACAACTTTTTCTAGAAACGGCGAAATGAAGATTACGGCTGTAGTTGATTTTGGCCCAGGCTCAGTTGCCCTAACTGACACAAGCATTGACGTAAATACTACTTTGTTTGATATTAGTTTCACCGCAGATTACAATGGACCCGACATTGAAATTTCTTATATGCACGATTTTCCAGGTAATTTGACATTTAGCTCAAGTACAATTCTCTGGCTTCCTTTCTAAGCACAAATTATGAGTTGGAATAAACTTTCTAACGAAGAGCGCCTTCACCTGTGGAGACAGTTAAGAATTGATATTAGGTCACTTCACCCTGCGGAACAATTAGATAGAATCGTCGAGTTCTGTTCCACAATGCCCAAAGGTAGGCGCACTTTAGATTATTATAGTCCGGCCAATTGGCCTACACCCTGGGAAATTTTATTTCACGGGGAATTCTGCAAAAGTTCCGTTAGTCTTATGATTTTTTACACCCTTGCTCTTCTAAATAAAGAACAAGATATTGAATTATGGGTAGTAAAAGACAACGACGGTGACTATCTTTTATCTGTCATAGATAGTCAGATTATTTTAAATTATGAGGCTGGCAAGGTAAGTAAATATTCAGATATTTGCGATTACTTTATTGTCATGCAGAAATTTTCAAAAGAACAAATAAAAACAATAACATAGAGAGAACATTAGTATGGCACAAGTTAAAGAAATTATGGTTGAGAAGCGCGACGGTACAAAAGAACCATACGATGTTTCAAAGATCAAGAAGTCAATTCAAATGGCTACAGAAGGGCAGGATGTAAATCCTCTTGCTCTTGAATCAAAATTTGACCAATTTCTGAAACCCGGTATTAAGACTCGTGATATTCAATTAAATGTTATACAACATGCTATTCAATTGGCTACCCCTTCTGAGCCCGATTGGGTTAATGTAGCTGGTAGAGCACTTGCAGCCGATGAATGGGCAAACTTTCCCTTACGTGGAAAATCCTTCAGGGAAGTAGTCCAATATAACATTGAGAAAGGTTTCTATACAAAGGATCTGTTAGAATTTTATACAGACGACAATTTAGACGATTTAGGTGCAGCGGTAAAGCAAGTTCGCGATTTGGATTATAGTTATGCCAGCCTAATCACTGCGAAGAAGAAATACTTAGGGAAGTTTGAATTGAATCAGCACATGCATATGGTAAATGCAATGCGATTTGGGCAACTCGATCCAGCAGAAACAAGAATTAAGTTTGTTAAGGAAGTTTACAATGCACTCTCTCAGCGTAAGATTTCTTTAGCCACTCCGTTCCTCGCCAATCTTCGTAAGGGTGGCAATATTGCATCATGTTTCATTATCGCCGTCGAAGATGATATTGACAGTATCTTTGATAACATCAAACGTGTTGCCCTAATTTCAAAGAATGGTGGTGGCCTCGGTGTATTCCTGGGATATCTGCGTGCCAAGGGATCAGATGTCAATGGATATGCTAATTCTGCAGGAACAATTGTGCAATGGATTAAGATTCTAAATGATACGCTTGTTGCTGTAAATCAGGGAGGTAAGCGTGCCGGTGCTGGAACAATTGCATTACCTATATGGCACAATGATATATTAGATTTTCTAGACATGCAGACAGAACATGGCGACCCGAGAATGAAGGCATATGATGTATTCCCGCAGGTATGCATGCCCGATATCTTCCTGGAGAGAGACAAGAATAAGGAATCATGGACAACATTTTGCCCATTTGAGGTGAAGAAGAAGTTAGGTATCGATGTGCGTGGATTACACGGTACTAAATTCACAGAAGCATATTTAAAGATCGAAAAGGCCGTTGAATCTGGAACATTAGGTATTTTCCGTAAGTTCGATAATGCACGAGATCTAATGAAGATTATTATGCGTACTCAATTCGAAACAGGATTACCATATATTTCATTTACAGACACAATCAATGAATATAATCCGAACAAAGATGACAATAATGGTCATGTAGGAATTCCGTGCGTTAATTTATGTACTGAGTCATTCTCCAATGTAAAGCCCGACGAGCTAGGACACGTATGTAATCTAGCCTCTATTGTGCTCGGCAATATCAAGGACTTTAAGGAATTAGGTAAAATTGCAACCTTGTCAACAAAGATATTAGACTACGGAATTAGTTTAACAAATGCACCTGATAAAATTACCGGTGCTCATAATGCTCGCTATAGAACAATTGGAATTGGTATGCAAGGGTTGCATGACCATCTAGCCAGAGAGTTCATGAATTTTCGCGACCTTGATTACATTCGCGAACTTGCTGAATGTGTTGAATACAATGCAGCATTATCAAGCGTTGAGTTGGCAAAGAGGTTCGGGTCTTTTGAAGCATTTGAACACTCTGAGTGGAAGAACGGAAACCGCGTTGCAAAATTTGCCGAACATGGATCGGGAAAGTATGATTGGAAGTTTCTACAAGATCAGATTGACCAATTCGGCATGCGTAATAGTCAACTTACCAGCCCGGCCCCTAATACAAGTACCTCCATTTACATGGACTCAAGTGCAAGCATTCTTCCTATATACGATGCATTCTTTTCTGAAGACAACAAAAACGGTAAGCTAGTTGTCGCAGCAAAATTTCTTAAGGAAAATCCACTCGCTTATGGTAAAACCTTTCCTAAACATACTGCGACTGAAATTATCGACGTAGTGGCTGAATTGCAAAAGTTCATTGACACCGGCTGCTCTATGGAGTTAATATTTGATCAACGCAAAGAGAGCTTTAATGCTAAAGAATTATATGATGCCATCCACTATGCTCACAGCAAGGGATTGAAGGCAATTTATTATATTAGAGCCATTAAGA
>Ga0315289_10011854_pt1 | contig 12326 bp, 12 predicted proteins | sample YL17G11_40_MG_FD_203452 | JGI IMG/M metagenome (GOLD analysis project Ga0315289, IMG submission 203452) | Sediment microbial communities from Yellowstone Lake, YNP, Wyoming, USA - YL17G11_40 | ecosystem: Environmental > Aquatic > Freshwater > Lake > Sediment | place: USA: Wyoming | collected...
CGCGCCGAGTTCATTGGCCTCCCTGGCAACCCGGCGATAATCTTCCAGGCCCATCCTTTTCCCATGCCTGGCCTTGAAAGCGGTCGCGAAACAATGCCGGCATGCAAGATTGCATTTTTCGGTAATGTAGAAATCCACATAGCGAAGGGGCCTGGCCCTTAGGAGAAAGATCCGGACGTAGGTGCTGATCAACCTGAAGGTCAGCAAAGGCTTCTGCGGCCGATAGGCATAGCAAAGATTCATTCTATACTTGTTCAGGTTCATGATCTTGGTCGTGCCCTTGAAAGGATCTGTTCCCTATGCTGTACTATGATGGTTGTTTCCTATCCGTCGACCTTGGGAAACTCCGAAGTTTGATGGTAGAACGGGAATGTCAGCCCGTTCAAGAGGAGTATCAGGTTCGTCACAATAAATACCCCAAAAAACGTCCGCTTGTGGACACACCCAATAAGGGATTTCCTTTTTTTGGCCATGAGGAAGCTCGTGGTGAACAGGGACAACACGAGCGCCGTCGCGCTCAAGGCGACGATCTTCAGATAGAGCAGCCCGCTCAATATCAGGGAAGCCGAACTAATCGCATAAAAGACAAGCACCCAGGGCATGATGATGACCTGCAGCAGCTTTGTCAAGAAAATCAGCTTCCATCGGGGATGCATTCGGGGCAAGAGATATAGGAACCGAAGGATCTCAATGATAAAAGCGTTCCCTTTGCGGAACTTGTGTGTGATCAACGAGCTCATGCTGTTGGGAGTGCGTGTTTCATAGACAACGGCGTCCTTGAGGTACTTGACCAGGAATCCCTTGGCATTGGCGATAAAGGATATATAGATATCGTCGGCGACGCAGTCTTCCGGAAACTCGCGGATGAGCCCTTTTTTGAACGCATAACATGGCGCGATGACGATCGAAGAGGAATGGACCTCGCTCTCCAGCAGCCGGAGAACGTTCTGATCTTCCCAATATTGAGCCTCGAGCGAAGACCCCCCTTTAGGCATGACCATCGCGCCCGCAACCCGTACTCTAGGATCCGACTCGAAAACTCCGACGATCCTTTTAAGCACGTCGCTCTTCATCTCGGCATCTATATCCGAGCATACGATTATTTCCGTATCGATATCGGGCAGAACATGATTTATCTGATTGACTTTGCCTCGCTTATTGGTCTTAACGAGCGATATCATCCCGTAATTGAGCGAGCATTGCCGGATCCTATCACAAGTCATATCATCGGACCCGCCGTCCAAAAAGAGGACTCTCATCTTGTCCATTGGATAATCCAGGGCGATGATGTCCCGGATCTTCGCGTCGACGAGTGTTTCCTCATTGAAGCAAGGGACGAGGATCGTTACATCAGGATAGGGGGGAACAGATTTAGGACCCTCTTTGCTCCGGCTAAAAAGGGAAAGAAGATATAAGGAAATGAGATACCCACAATAGGCCCAAAAGATGAAGGCCGTAAGGAGAAAATATATCGAAACTGATGTAAACATCCCCGCTTCTAGTAATTTATTCGAATCGGCCGGCCGTGTCAACTCGAATTCGGCTCTATGACAAAAAGCTTCTCTGCGAGGCTAAGCGGATCAGTGGCCTCAAAACAAAAAAGGACACGGTCAACGAGGCCCTCAAAGAATACATCCTGCGCAGAAAACAGGACGAGATTGTTGACTTGTTCGGCGGCATCTCATACGCCGAAGATTACGACTTCAAGAAGCTCAGGACCCGTTGGTGAGAATCCTCGTCGATACTTCCGTATGGTCGTTAGCACTGCGGCCGTCGGGGACGGATCTCAGCCGAAAAGAGGCTCTCGCCGTAAACCTGTTGAAGGAACTCATCCGGGACGGACGCGTCGTTGTGATCGGCCCCGTCAGGCAGGAGGTCCTATCGGGGATCCCCGACGAGGCCCAATTCCGGAAACTGAAGTCCAAGCTCCGCGCGTTCGAAGACCTGGGACTCACATCCGATGACTACGAACTGGCGGCCGAATTCACCAACGCCTGCAGGAAAAGGGGCGTGCAAGGCTCCCATATCGACTTTCTCATTTGCGCCGTCGCGGCAAGAAATCAATTGCCGGTCTTTACCTCGACGGGGATTTTGAGAGACACGCGCAACCGCTTGGGATTTCACTTTACAGATATTAGCTCCGGCTTTCGCTTGGAAAGGGGGGATTTCGCAGCCCCTGGGCGATCGCATCCCTGACTTTCTCTATCAGTCCCTCAATATCCCCTTCCGAATATCCGTCGACAGGAATAGGCGGATGGAATTCGACGCTGACCGTCCCCCGCTTCGCCCCGAACTGCCCCTTCGGCATCAACTCGAACGTCCCCCTGATGGTCACCGGGACGATGGGCGCCCCCCCCGCGATCGCCAGGAAGAACCCGCCCCTGCGGAACCTCTGGAGCTTCCCGTCGAGGCTCCGCGTCCCCTCCGGGAAGATCAGGAAGGAATACCCTTTCTCCCTAATGGACCGCGCGGCCTTCTCGATGCTCTTGATACCCCCGCCCCCGGCCCTTCTGTCCACCGGCACGCACCCCACGTGGAGCATCGCCCATCCGAGGATGGGTGTCGCGAAGACGCTCTTCTTCACGATCACCCGGACGGACTGCGGGATGACCATGACCATCACCGGCCCGTCGAGGAAGCTCAGGTGGTTGGGCATAAAGACATAAGAGGCCTTATGGTCGAATCGCTCGAGGCCGGACACGTCGACCTTGATGCCCATGACCGCCCGGCTTACCCGCATAGCCCACCTGCCGATTGCCATGAGAGGCTCCCGGAGCCCCAGGACCCAGCAGACGAGGAGGACGGGCGCGACGAGGATAATGATGAGGGTGTAAATGAGGAGCAGGAACGACGCGCGCATGTTCGCAGGGGGATTATAGCATAAAAGCTTCGTCCGACACGGACGGCGACAACCGCCTATAAATTGGCCCTAAACGGCACCCCCTCCGCGCTCGTTTCTGTTTTACTTGAGCTGCGCTTTCAATAACTCGATCCGGTCGCTCGCTATACAGATCAAACGGATGTTAATCTTGTTTGCCAATAGCTCAATAGGCGTTAAAACGCTTGAACGTTCGCCACGACAGACCATGATAACTTGATGATCCATTCCGGGATTAGAGGTAACCTGATAATCCTTTGTTTCCCTCATCCCAACGATTTCCAAGCGGTGATCCTCGGGTAATTTTACCCAGGCGGGCATTAAGACGACTGCGTTAAGACTAACCGCCATATCCCGCAATACATCCGGGGTGTTGAGTCCAATCAAGTCTGTGGTCTTTCTTTTTCCGAAATATTTTATGGCGCCAGCGTCGACAGTACCGACCACGGCATTTTGTGGAAAGCCGCGATCGATAGCTCGGCCGAGCTCGACTTGAACTTCATCGATGTTCCGGCAATCATTCGCGATTTTAGTTCTCCAGTTTATGTTGCCCCGGGTTAAGTTCACGAACAGGATTACCAGAATCGCCCCAAGATAGCCGAGCCCCAAAGGCTTTTTCCACAGAAATCTTCTCGAATCAATCTTGCTTCTCCAAAGGATAGAGAATCCGGCCCATACCCCGGCTGCTAACGGGATCCAAAATAGGGGCACAACCGGCAACAAGTACCGGATGTGATAAAACGACCATGGATCGGCGGGAGCGATTAAGACGATCTGAGCTAAGGTAAACAAGGACGCGGAGACGAGGAACAGGAAAAACAGTCTTTTCCCCTGCTTCCCCATAAAAAGCCCTCCCAGCAAACCTGGCCAGGCGACCCAGCTTGCTAAAGGAGCATCGCGTGTCAGTATATGAAAAGCGAAATAGACCCTATCGAAAAACGGAAAATCCAACAACGGTCTTGTTTTAACATAAAAGGTCGCTGGGAACGGACGGCCATCCACGAATAGATTCCAGCCAAGAAAAAGGCCCCCCGCTATCGTGATCGGGGCGACAAACTCGAACATCCTTTTCCAGGGAACCTCTTTCTCGAGGACCGAAACCAGCAGGTCTCCCAAGAGGACGATGATGACGATCGCAAATTCCGGCCTGGTCAAGCCGGAGAGCCCGAACATTATCCCGGCCGCTAGAAATCGCTTTTCCGAATATCTTTCAAGTCCCCATAGGCATACGGCGCAGCCGAGAGAAATCTCCATGCCGCTGATCGAAGAAGCTACCAAAGCAGGAGAAAGGCCCAAGATCATGCCGCATATAAGTCCTACCGAATTCGATGAACTCAATTTCTTGACGATCCTATAGAGGGCCCAGGCCGAAAAGCTATGACAAACAATGCCGACACACTTGACGCCTAAAACGATAATGGCCGGCTTTGAAGATAGAAGATGGATCAACCCGATGATATACGCCCATAAAGGCGAGGTCGAGCCCGTTGCAAGGATGCCCGCGTTATAGGCCGGGAAGCCGCCCGCGGCAATCGAGCGCCCATAGACCATATGGATCCAGGCGTCGTCCAGTGGAAATCCTTTCAAGACATGAGGACCGCCGGTCAGGAGAAGAATAGCAGGCAAGGCCAGAGAGGCCAGGAAAACAAGTCCCCCCTTATTCACGAAACGTGTCATTCTGACCTCGTTATCCCTTTCTATCTATCAAGGTCTTTTGCCTCAGTATAAAGAACTTTTTTGGGCTTCGCAACATGGAAGCGCACGCCCGAAGGACCTTGATTTTAGTGGATTCCCCTTATATGATGCTCATTACGATCAACGGAGTAATCGCTCGTAAAAAAAGCCGGCCATCATGCACCCGTTTTTCTTCGCAGTATTCCCCATCGTGGCTCTTTACGCTTATAACGCCAGGACGATCCCGATTTCTATCGGAGAGATGGCTCTCCCTGCGGGCATTTCGTTTGCGGGGACGCTTGTCATGTTTTTTTTCTTTAAGTTCCTGATCAGAAACGGCAATAAGGCCGGAGGGCTTGTCTCCTTGTTTCTTTTCTGGTTCTATTCGTTTGGGCATGTCCTAGGAATACTGGATCCCTGGACGGCATGGATTCTTGGCGAGACAATCCTATGCGGCACTCTAGTTATTATCGCGATCGGCTTCCTTCTTGTGATCAGATCGCGAAAAGACTTCGCCGGCCTGACGAGACTCCTCAACATTGTCTCCAGTGCCCTTATTGCGATCAACTTGATCTCCGGCATGCAGATTCTTACCCTCAGGCACAGCTCTTATTCCAATGGAAATATCAACATCCCTGCAAAGACCGGAGCTTATCCGAATATTTATTTTATCGTCCTGGACGGTTATGCCCGGGCTGATGTTCTTTCTGAACTTTATGAATTTGACAACGCCCCTTTTCAATCCATGAGGGAGATACAGAAAAACATTCGCCGCCGGGAGTGACAAGGCCTTCTTTTCAACCGAAAGAATGCCGCCCTCCTGGTGGGTGTTCCCATCGGGGCCATTAACAAAGTCCAATTCACCCTCAACGCGAGCTCATACGGGCTCAACGCGCCCAGATACGCCGATTTCTTCAAGCACGAAGAGACTTACCGGACGAACTACAAGGTCCAGGACTACATGGGGAACCATTTTCTGCTAAAAAGAGAATACACCAAGGCCCTTCCCTATTTCGAGCGATGCCTGTCCCTTGCGGCGGACGCGTCGGAAAAAGCCCAGGCTCAATACAATCTGAGCTATTGCAAGGGTCTTCTCGGCCGGAGAAACTGAGTCACCGGCCTATGGCGCGGAAAAGGCGCAGGCTTGTTCGAACATAGACTCCTGTTAGAATCCGTCGGGCCGAAAAGACCGATCGCTCAACGCCTCACTTTATACAACCGCCACCGGCCCGAAAGGGTCATGGGGGATAGCTCACGGAAAGAGGAAAACGTTTTGTGGTCCGCCTCCGGACCGTTGACAAGAACATAATCAAAAAAGCCGAAATCCGACCTCTTGACCTTTGCCGCAAACCACTCCAGCCCTGGCGTCCAGGAGACTGCCCTTTTAGCCTTGTACGCAACCAGACCTGAATAATGCTCGGCGAAGGAGAAGTTCAATTCGCAGCCCTTGAAGACCTGGGCATAGGCGAAAAGCTGGAGGAAAGGGCGCCCCTTGATGATCTCGCTTTCCTTGAACAGGTCCAATCCTAACACCCCGGACGAGGCGGGGAGCCGGTCGAGGCCTTCCCGTAATCCGGACAGGTCCTCGGTTGCGTACTTGTGCCAGGCGATTGCCGTTATCAAGAAGAAAGCGGCTGCGATCGAAAAGGCGACTGTCTTCACCGGAAATCGTCGGATGGAAGGGACCGGCAAAGACAACAGGAGGAAGATCAGGGCGATGGGGAACCATCGGGAGCCGAAAAAGATCGTATTCATGAACTTGTCAGGGGCGATGATGACGATCGACAGGAAGAAGCCACCCGCGGCCAGCATATCCTTGTCGATGAGCCCCCCGAGCCGCCTCCTGTTCAGCCAGACGGAGAGTCCGCACCAACCGTAAAGGAAGATGAAGACGATGATCTCCACGGGGCCCCTGATCCCCCCGAAGGCCGCGTCCACGAACGAGGACAAACGGTCGAAAAGAGGCGACCAGTGCGGAGCGACGTCGAAGCCCGAGGCGGCCCGTGCCAAGGACAGCCGAGGATACCACAGAAGCGCGACGACACCGCACGGGATGAGGGTCGCCAGTCTCAAAAGGAATTCCTTCACCTGGATTCTCTTGAGCAGGCCGATGAGGACGAGCCAAGCGCCTCCCGCCGCCAGCCAAAGCGCATGGCTTCCATAAAGCAGAAAGGATGTCCCGACGAGCCCGGCATAGAGCTTCCAGGAACGGTTCCGGGCGTCCCCGGTCGTCAGGGCGAACCAGAGGACGAAGATGGGAAACCCCGTCATAAAATTGAGGAACCCCCAATAAAAGGATTGGTTGAAGACGAGCAGGGAGGCAAGGATCGCTGCCTCGGTCGACCGGGCTTTCCCGGCCGCGAGGAGAAAGATAGCCGCGATCCAGAGGAAAACAATAAGAACGAGAACGGCCGGCCCGACGTAGGCGACCGGCAGAACGGACCAGAAGATGAGTAAAAATAAATAGATGAGATTGTTCGGGGCAAGTCCTTGTATGACGTAGGGGCCGCCGGGAGATTTAAGCGTGTCGAGGAAGAGCCTGACCTGGGCGATGTGCTGGGGGATGTCGGTTGAGGGTGGGAACTCCGTCAGGACAATGGGTAGGATGGCCAGAACGAAGAGCCCGGCCGCGACGATAATCCTTGTCTTTCGGCCAAAGCTTGCCGTTGACGACACTTCGTTCCCGGCTCTCGCTGCTATCCTGCCCGCGGCCATGCCCTTCACCGGTCCTTCCCCGGCCACCGGAGTCTTCCCAATTATAATGAAATCGACGTGGAAAAATCAAAAATTTGAGAAAAAGCCCGTTTTTTGATAGAAATTGTATTCATGATCCCGGGTCGAAACATGGCCGCCCTTATTTCGAAGAAAGATCTTTTCTTATTTGCCTTATTCATTGCCCTTTTCCTTCTCGTCTTCAGAGAATTTTTTTTCACAAACAGGGTCTTTTTTGAAAGGGATTCCACCGTTATCGAGGTTCCGATCAAGAAACTCACTGTTCAATTACTGAAAGAGGGGAACTTCGCCCTGTGGACGGACGCCCACGGCAACGGCCAGCCGTTCCTGGCCAATCCGAAGAACGCGGTCCTCTATCCGACGACCTGGCTCTATCTCTTCCTCCCCCTGTTTACCGCCTTAAAACTCCATTATCTCATCCACGCCCTTCTCGGATGGCTCGGCCTGTTTGTCCTTTGCAAGTCCTATTCTATTTCGAAGAAGGCTTCCTTCCTGGGAGCATCGCTTTTCGCTTCGAGCGGCATGTATCTCTCGTCTTTTGAGTTCTACAACCACGTCGCGGCCCTGGCCTGGATGCCCTGGGTCCTTTGGCTCCTCCACCGTGACGTCCGGCCTGGCCGAGCGCGAATCGTCCCTCTAGCATTTCTCTGGGCCCTTATGATCCTGGCCGGCGCCCCCGAGTTCATCCTGATGACGCTTTTCCTTGCCGCCGGTCAGGCCTTCTTCACGGCCTGCAAATGGGAAAAGAAGATCGCTATAGCGGTCCTCTCCCTGCTCATGGCAACAATCCTATCGGCGGTCCAGGTCCTCCCCTCGATGGAACTCCTGAGCCGGACCGAAAGGGCCGCCCAATCCGCCCAGTGGCCCCTCGAGCTCATCCAGCTCTTCAACCTGCCCTTTCCTCATTTCCTGGGGAACGACAGGGAGCCGGGCCACAACGATTTCTGGGGGTGGCACCTCTTCGACAAGAAATTCCCCCTTTATTACAGCCTTTACATGGGCGTTGGAACGCTTCTTTTCTTTCTCTTCGGACTGAGGAAGCCTTGGGACAGACGACGAAAGATTCTTCTGCTCACGTTCTTTTTTTTCTTCCTCCTCTCGTGCGGACGATATTCTCCCTTCTTTTTCCTCTACAGGTTCGTCCCCCTGCTTTCTTCGATCAGGTACCCGGTCAAGTTTTTCCTGGGTTCCGTATTCTGTTTGTCTATCCTTGCAGCCCTTGGGTTCGACGAAGTCGCACAGGCCCGGAAGCCGGGCCGGAGGGCCGTCTTTGCCCTGGCCGTCTGCTCCGGCATGGGTCTTTCGATCTTCCTGCTTTTCAAGAGGCCGACGATCGGCATCCTGAACAAGCTGTTCATCATCGACCGGGACGCTTCGTTCCGTGAGTTCGGCCGATCCATCGGAACGGGCCTCTTCCTCCTGGCCGTTTACGCCCTGGTATTTTTCCTGCTTCACCGGTCGAAGGGACAAGGCCGGATCCTGGGCTGGGCGCTTATCGCCTTTGCCGTCTTGGATCCCGCTTATCACAACCGATATGTCAACCCGACGGTTCCGGCCTCATTCTACGACACGCCGCCCATCCCGGGCCTCCTCACCGCTCCGCTCGCCATTTACCGGGACGAGCTCTATTCCCCGTTCCTTAAGGAGACGATGGGAGATAACCTCAAACTGCTCGGTTTTTTCCGCAAGAGCCTTTACCCCTTCACGGGCCTAGGCGATGGCGTTCGGTATGTTTTTAACCGGGACTTCTACGGGGCCTATTCGCGTCGATATCACGACCTGAGGGAGGCCTTCAAAGGACTGCCTCCGGGTGGTCAGTTCAAGATATTGAAATACGTCGGCTGCGCCGCGCGCATCGGTTACGAGCCGCTTTTCTCCAGGGAAAACGCCCAACGGTTACAGATCGAAGGCATCAACGTCTGGCTCGAGCGGATCGCCGAAAAGAACGCCTCTCCGTTCGTCGCCTCCCGGGCCGTCAAGGCAGTGGAGGTCAAAGACAAGCTCGGGATCTTCACCGGCGATGAGTTCGACCCGCTTAAGGAAGTCATTACGGAAAAGGACCTGAATCTTCCCGGATCATCCGGGAACATGGAAATCAAACCCGCCGCGATCGTCGTCCGTAAAGAGGTCCAGGGCCGGGGGTGGTACTCCACAAGCCTTCCCCGCGAGGGGCTCGTCGTTTTTCCCGGAAACTATGCTCCTGGATGGCACGCCCGGGTCGACGGCCGGAGGGCCGATGTCTTCGAGGCCAATATATTCTCCAAGGGAGTCGTGGTTCCGTCCGGTCGCCACGAAATCGTCTTGCGGTATCTTCCGGTGAGCTTTTTATGGGGAGCGGCCGTCAGCCTGATCTCTTTGGGTCTCACCCTCAGCGGCTTGATCGCCTTTTCGATCCGGTTTAAAAGAAAGGCCCGCCGCGCATCCCTCTGAACTCTTCCGGACAATCGAATTGCGCCGCGAGTCGTGCGGGCTTCTCCCCACGAATGACGACGTCCTGCTGCTTCAGCCCTGGCAGGAACCGGCCGGCCTGGAAGAGATAAGAGATTCGCTGAGGATCGAACCCCATGAGGCGGGCGGCCGTTGCGTCGGCGGCCAGGGGGAAGGGGCCGAGGACCAGAGTTCCGACGGACTTCGCCTTTCCCATGATCGGCCCGTCCCCTTCCATCCCGACGACGCCGTCGATGATGTTGTAATGGACTTTGATCGTCCGGGCCAGGTCCAGGATGGAATTGTCGATCCCCCGGAAGTGGACAAGGTTCTTGGGCCAGCCGTAATAGACCCCCGGGAAAATCCCGAAGAGGTTCTTTAGGCAGAGCATCACGGCCATCCAATGGTGGGTTTTCATTTTCGGCATGCTGATCAGGATATCTGCCCCGGCGACGGGCTTGGCGACATAAAAGACCGGGAGCCCCGTCCTCCGGCCTGCGTTCGTGACGGAGACGGCATCCCCGTGGTTCAAGTCAACGCACTTGACCTTTTTGTCAAGAATGCCCCTGAGCGAAGGATTGAGGACCGAAAACCACGGGTCGCGCCTATGGCCGGAAGCCTCGCCGACAATTACTTCGACCGCGCCTAAGCGCAGGCAGGCATGGGCTGCGCTTGCGATGACGGCAATGTGAGTGTTGATGGGACGTTCGGGATGGGCCTCGACGAAGTTCGGCTTAAACGGGAGCAGTTCCTTATCGTCCAGACCCGGGTTGCCGTAGTTCCAGCCCCCGGAGGGAATCCGGCGGTCCAGCAGGAGCTTCCGGCCCTCAACGGACCGGGGATGCCCGGCCTAACCGGAGAGATGGAGGGCGATAAGCGACCAGGCCGTCGGCTCCACCCAGCCGAATGTGCCCGGGACCCACGGCCAGCCGGCCAGGGTGTTGTCCTGCTTGAGCCGGGGATCGTTCGCCACGGTCACGGACCTCAGCGAGAGGAGAAAGTCCTGGGCCCGCTTCAGATTCTCCTTGAGCCCGTAATGGTGGAAAACGATGGCCGCTTGGGCCGTCAGCCAGAGCCCCTGGCCGCGGTGCCCGGGATTTACGCTGACCGACCCGTCCATGTTTTGAAGAGTTAGAGCCCAGGAGAGAAGAGGTTTCGCGCGTTCGGCCGGGACGCCGGACGCAAAGAGGGCGAGCGTTGCTAGGAATGTCGGCTCCGCGGAAGAGGCGCCGCCCTTATAATAGGAACAGCCGCCGTCCGGGAGAGAGAAGGACATGAGCCTTTCGACGAGAGAAGCGGTTACGGAGCGCTCCATAACGTTATCATTATAACCCAGGTTGAAGTCCGGGGCCATGTTGTCCTTATAAATCCCCCTCACCTCCCTTTTTCAAAAGGGTGAAGCCACGAAGGGCCCTTGGCCGACGAGAGATGCGATGGTAGCACAGTAGGAGTTGGAGGAACGCAGGCCAATGGCCGCAGGAAGCCTCAAAGGAGGGAATCATCGCCTAACCGCAGGCAGAAGCTTGCGGCTACAGGCAGCTAATTAAACCCGGATACAAGGGTAAAAAAAAGGGGCGGCAAAGCCGCCGCCCCTTGAAGATGCGTAACTGCTGGATCTTGGGATTAGGTGCCTGACATGAAGGTGGAGGTCGGGGCGACAATCCAGGAGCCATTCCAATTGATGAGATCGCGCTCAAAATCTGCCATTGAGCTGACGTTATACCTGCCGCCTTCTGGATTATCCGTAGTATAAGCTCCCTGATCCGCGAATAGGCCCTTTCTTCCAGCGGAACCAATGGCAAAATCATCTTCAGCAAGGTCCAATGCAGCGGTAATCAGATCTTTAACGTCGTCCCCAAACTTGACCCTATAAGCGGTGCCCCAGGGGTCGTTCACGGGCATGACCTTAATGTAGAATGACGATAAAGCCTTTTGGTAGTCACAGCCTGCTGTGAGATCACCGGGGCTGGTACCGATGCCCGACCAATTCCCGTGGTCCGTGATGTAGTCCACGCTAGCGGTGGCGATGGTCACGATCTCCTTCATGGCCGATTTCTGCTTGGCCTTCTGAATGGCCTCGAGGGCGTTCGGGATCAGAAGGGCCGCCAGGATGCCGATGATCGCGACAACGATCAGCAGCTCGATGAGGGTAAAGCCTCTCATCTTTTTTAACATTCTTTTTCTCCTTTTTCCTTGTTGGTTTTTTCCCACCACTCAAGGTGTTTTTAAATTCTTGTGAACCTTAATAGCAAGCAAGATGCGTGCCAACGTTAGAACAGTCTTTTTCCGTTGATAATAAAGATGTTAGAGGAGAGCCAATTTCATGGATAAGCGAAAGAATGACGATTTACGCCATTCTATGACAATTTGTGTCATTCTCTCTCCGCATCTTTCCGCGCCGCGTTCTCCCCGTTCCTCTCTTCTTTCCGGATATTCTTCAGCTCATACTTGTCGATGAGGTAGCGCAGGGTCCGGTAGGAGATGCCCAGAAGAGGGACAGCCTGCCTGAGGTTCCCGCCCGTCGTCAGGAGCGCCTGGTTGACGTATTTTTTCGTGAGGTCGTCAATGTGCGCTGTCAGGCTGAAGCCCGGCTGGAGGAAGAGCTGGGTCTCTT
>Ga0315289_10011855_pt1 | contig 12326 bp, 33 predicted proteins | sample YL17G11_40_MG_FD_203452 | JGI IMG/M metagenome (GOLD analysis project Ga0315289, IMG submission 203452) | Sediment microbial communities from Yellowstone Lake, YNP, Wyoming, USA - YL17G11_40 | ecosystem: Environmental > Aquatic > Freshwater > Lake > Sediment | place: USA: Wyoming | collected...
CAGAAAATCGAAAGGAAAATAGCTCATATTGAAAATGTAGCCTCTGGAGATTATGAAAAACTCTATATTGGAACTTTTGAACTTACCCCTATCCATACCTGGGAGGTTAGTTAATGCATGAAATTCAGAATCCGAAGATGCACACTAGCCGAATATGAAAACTCTAAATCTCAACGTCAGTATTTACACGTGAGTCATATTCCTGGATGTATCTGTAAGGCTATAGCTTTTGATAAGATTCCAGTAAACCATCAACTTGCTTTACTAGCTCACGAGGTAGGCCACCTAGCGATTAAGAAAGAGCACGGGGAGGAAGAAGCAAATGAAATGGTAAAAAAGATATTTGGAGTCTCTTTAAAATATATCCCTAAAACTCCTTTTGGGAAAAGACTCCAATTTATACATCATGATGATTTAAGAAGAGTATACAAAACTTTGAGAATTTTTATCGAGGAATCTTCTTTAAAGTTCTACAAACCCCTAAAATTATTTTACTAAATTCCTTATCATCCTACTATTTTTTAGGGATTTCATTTTAAGATACATTGTTTCTCTAAGTCTAAAATTCCTTCTTGATATTGGTTTTCTTCTATTGTTAAGTAGCAAAGTCTCTTGAAACTTTATTCCTAATAAGGCCTTTTCCTTCTTAGATTTTAGGAATGGAAGTATCTTTTTAAGGATGTCCATAGCAGTAGATCCATGAAGATGCCATACATAGGTTTTAAACTTTCTTTCTCCTTTATTACTTCTTTTACTTTTCTGATTTATGTTTCCTTTTCTAAAAATGCTTATACAATCTTTTAACAGAGAAAGGTCATTATTTGTAATTTTTACTTCTAAATGATAATTAACTCTTTTTCTTTTAGTCTTACATCCATACCCCCTTCTACCAATAATAATAGACCCTTCTCCATCCACTAATGCTGCAGTATAAGCTAGATCAGTCTTTTTAATCCTCATTTTTGTTGACCAAACTTCCTTGAAATTTTATCAGCCGTTTCCACTACTTTCTTAGCTTCCTGAGCCATTTCACCTAGATTCTTTGCAGCTTCGGCCATCTTATTACTCATTCTAGTTAGGGCTTCCAGCCCTTCCAAAACCTCTCCAGATCCTTCCCTCAGCATTTTAAAGATTTCCTCAGGCTTCATTTAGGCTCCTCCTTTTTCTTATCAATTTTTTCAACTTTTGCCCCTTCTCGCTTCCCACCCTCCATTACTTTAAGCTCTTCTCTAGAATGAGCCATCACTTGAACATTTCCAGTTAGAAATATAACCATCCCCCCTGGATAATGAATCTCCCAATATGGATCCTCTGCCTCAGGTGTTAGAACCTCATCTGCAAATGGGGGGAGTGGTTCTCCACTAATCTCAATCTTGTCAAAATCAAATTCCTCTTTTGATAGTATAGCCATTTTAACTACCTCCTTTTCTCCCAAAATGGAATATTTCCTTCACCCACTTCTTGAATCTTCCTGCCCACAATCTCCCCCATCCTCTTAATAATGACTTCAATCTTCTCCATACATAAGATTTCTTCTCTGGAGCGAGAGCATTAACATCTACAGAGGGGGGAGTATATGGACCAAATTTAACGCTATTAAATGATTTCTTTATTTCTCCAATTTCTTTTCTTATAGGATAACCCAGGTTGCTTTCATACCAGGCGTGACGCCCACCAGGAGTAACCTTAATAATCCTTCCAGTAATAAGCCCAAAAAGTTTTGCTTTCATTGTCTTCTCCTTAAGGTGTAATAATAGTTGATTTGGGGAGGATTGTCTGAAGAATAGTAATAAACATGCCAAGGAGTATCTTCATCCCAGTAAAAGGGTCGATATTAGGAGCCCAAATAGCGGTTGCACCTAAACTGTCAGCTTTGGCTTCAAAAATAATCATTCCTTTAAGTCCTTCCCAGGGATCCACGGGTATAGCAGTTATAATTTTCTTTTCATCCATTTTCATTACCTCCTTTTTTGAAGATTTCTCCAATATTGTAAAAGTCCATAGTTACCTGCCATTTCCGTGATACACTAAAATCCTCATATAATAATTCTACATGGCAATTTTAGTGTATTCTCCAGGCAAAGTTAACCTTTCTTAGGTTAATTATGCATTACCTTTTCTTGTAGGCCTTAACTATTTGGTTCATTAGCTTTTTAGTTTCTTGAGAAAGAGGTTTTGAAGAAATTCCCGTTCTAGATAACTTCCTTTCTTGTCTTCTTAATCCTTTATACTGTTTAAACATTTCTTCCATTTTCTCGAGGAGTTCAGGATCTACATCTTTCTTGTTTAACTGATGATTTTTTCCATCACAGATACATTTGCAGATTTCTCCCCTAGCGAACCAGCATCTTGGGCTACACGACCTTGTTATCTTATCCATTGTATCCTCCTCGGGTTACCATTTGGTTCTCCCCAAATTTCTCAAATCCTTCATTCTCAAATACAACTTTTCTCTTTTAGATTTATCTAATTTCGTAAGAGGAGAGCGAATATATTTAGAAAAGTGACTGTCATTTAATGTTTTTTGAAATTCTATTCCTAGTTCAGCCTCTTTCTTTTTCCTTTTGGATCTAAAAAAGGGATAAAGGTTTTCAAGAACGAAAGCTGCATTTTGCCCACAACATACCCAGCTATAAAATTTAAAAACACTTTCAGCAGTTCTTTTCTTATGCAGAATAGTCCCAACCCCAAAAGCATCTTTAAAAATTTTCAATATGGAAAGATCAGAATTACCAACCATTACCCGCAAGTGATGCCTCCTTCTTTTGCTATCTTTAATACTTTTACTACTAATAGCTATACACCCTTCCCCTTCAAAGAGTCCAGCCATAAAGATGAGATCCTCATTAGTTATTTTATTAATCTTCATAACCCATATTCCTTCCTCTTCTTTTCCGAGAACTTCTTCCCCCAAGGAGTAATTTCGTAGACCTTAGGGTAGGTCTCAGGTTTAATAACTTTGATGCAGCCGTAGCGCTTCAGTACATTCACTCGAGTGCACGACTCAGCTATGGGGATCTTGAACAGGTCGGCCACTTCTCTCGATGTAAATTCATTAAACCCCTGGTGAATCAACTCAATTAAAATCTCAATGGAAAATAACCTAGGATCCTTCTGTTTTCTGTAGTCTCGGGGGATCGGGGACATTTTGTTTCTCCTTTCTATGGGGTTCTATTTCTAAGTACATCTGTAGCTTTCTTGATTTGCATTTCTCACAAAACCAATATCTTCCACCGAAATACTCAGTGTCTCCAGTTATCTCATGCCCGCAATCTCTGCATTTAATTTGATATAAAATAATCATGGGGATTTTCCTTTTATCCCATTTATCAAAGTCATCGCATTCCCATGATCAAAAATTATTCCGAATGAAATTTTCTTAAGGTTAGCTAGATCTTCGGCATGAGCTTTTGAAGAATGCCTTTGTTTTTCTCCATCAATTATTGTGAGAGCTTCCCCATTAAAATCTACTATCATGGTTGATATCATTTTATGTCACCTCCTATTTCACAGACTTGAGGTTTACTTGCATAACTATATCAGAATCAATAGGATTCAAAATAGGGATCCTAATAACTTGCATTTCATCATAGTAACCTAACATTTTAAACTTAAACTGAAATTCAGCTCCTTCAGCCTTGGTTTTCCCATAGATAACTCCTGTTGCCCCTGGGGTAATATTAGTACAAACAACCTCTTTGGTAATAGAGATCACCTCGACTGTGTTTTTTAGTATTAGAATCCTTACAGGAGTTTTCCCAAATGTTCCTACTTCCTTTCCGGTTAATGTGTCAACAACAAATACATCTGCTCCTATAGGTTCCGATCGGAATATGATAAAGTGAAGGACTGTTCTAACATCCTTCTTTATTATTTCATTATTTGCTGCACAGCTAATTAACATCACCATAGCCAATACTAACAATAAAAACTTTTTCATCTTATTTACCTCCTCTTAAAAAATAGAGGAAGGGGGAAGGAAGAGGAGGAATCCTAAACCTTCCCCCTTTACTCAATTTCCCCTCGATCCTAAGTTCCTCCAATACTAACTAAATTATAGAACGACTTTCACAAAAATTACTGTGAATAAGTCGTCTGCTTTCGTTCCACCAAACGATGGAACTAGGGACCCGGAACCTGATCCGCCACCTAGACCATTGGTAGTCAATCCTGAACCACCCCCACCAATATTACCACCAGTGCTCCAAGATTTTTGTGCTTCTGCTTGGATAATTTGATACCGAACATCTGCCAAAGTCTTTTTTCCACCGTTAGCCACTGCAGCAGCGTCATCCAGAATGGCCTGATACAACCTCTTAAACTTCACATTGGCATTCACGGAAAGAACCGCGCTAATAGCCTCACTTTTTAAGGGCTTAATTCCATAAATAGCAAAGTTAGGAAGATCAGAAGTCGCATCCTTCATCCTACCATTTCCAAAGTTAAGTTCTGGAACCGACTGAGAGGGTAGACCTAACAGGTTCTGTTTAGGAGCCTCAATCTTGATATCAGTAGTCTGGGTAGGAGCAATAACTTGGTCATTATTCATTTTCTGTTGCTGATTAGCAGTAGCCTCTGGAGATAAGGTCTTGGACAGGAAACCACCCCCGATGTTAACATCCACGGTGTTTGTGTTCTTAACAGCACCAGTCTCAATCTTGTTAGTGTTGTTATTAGTAACATTACCACCGGTTGCACTCACGTTGCCAACCGTGGCCTTAACATCACCGATCTTTGCGGATGAACTTGGGGAAAAGTTACCAATCCCATTACCAACAGCCGAATTACCACTACCAATTACGGAACCACCAGCACCCCCTGCTCCACCTGACGGGGAAAGCACAACTCCCCCTGGAGCGATACCAACTACATTACCTGCAACTCCGACTGCTGATGGCGAGAAGGTGGTAATAGGAGCACTAATTGTACCTTTATTACCAACTGCCCCAGGTGAATTATCAATCTCGACATCAGCAGCAAATGCCGGAACCGAAACTACCATTGCCAAGACTACAAAGAATACTAACAACATCTTTTTCATAGTTTTATTTCTCCTTTCAAAGATTTGTTAAAGGTTAAATAGGAACTCCTGTTACATCTTTAGCCTCTATTATCTCTTCTTTATTTTGACGCTCTATCACCTCCTTTTTCTCTCTATTTAACCACCCCATAAAATTTTCTAAGTTCCCTTTAAACCTTTTACAAGAGAACCATCCAATTGCTACTCCTATATTTATTCCAATTAAAATAAAACAGAATTCTCTTTCACTCATCGGCTATCAAACCTCCTATCAATCTGATTAGAAAGTTTATTTACATCTTTCACGTAAATCTTTTGGATACCTCCTAAAGGCCCTGAATTATAACAGGAAAGGGCCAACTTCCACGCTTCATCGTCGGTCTTTGTTTTTCCCCTATACTCATTATAGAGGTCCTTTAAATAATGAGTGGCAACAAGTATATTGACAATAGGATCAAAAATTGCTGACTGTGTAACTTCCAAATTCAACTTCTTAACATAAAGGTCAAAGGTAGCAGGAATAAGCTGCATTAATCCTTTTGCCCCTTTATTACTGATTGCATGAGGAAGATACTCACTTTCTTTTCCCATCACGGCCAAAATTAAAGGAATAGGAAGTCCCAACTGTTTAGATTGGATAACAGCCATATTAGCAATATCAAGTCCTTGATTAAGACTAATTCCTTTAGTTCTGAGCAAATTCAGAATCTCAAATTTTACTTTATAGTCATCAACTACTCCCTGAAGCAGATTTGACCTTCGAGCCAAAAAAGCTTCTTGTTGAAAGTAATAGAAACATCCAACAAGAATGATAAAGGCAACAAGAACTGTTGAAACCCACCTTTGGAACCACTTCTTTTTATCTTTATCATAAGTTTCTCTCCATATTACTGCTGGTTTGTATTCCATGATTATTCCTCCTTTTATTCAAACAGAAATTTTCCACACTTTCTACAATGTCTTTGGCCTTCCTCAAAAGATTTGTCACACTCATCACATAATCCAATAAACATCTCTGCTATCTTTAAAGAGAGAGTTGCGGTATGTATAGCTTCTTTTATTACTTCTGACTGAAGACCCCCTCTATACTCCCATTCAGAGATAGCACAAGCCAATTCACCTAGCTCCTCTGTAGTGTGAGTTAACCATTCAAAAGGGTCATGGTCCTGGATCCCCCACTTTTTAATCTGTCTCAAACTTTCTTCTTTTACCATCTTAAAGAGATCTGGATTTTTTAATTCTAGATCTTTCATCTACTCCTCTTCTTTCCCTCTTGAACTAGTTTTTTTATATACCCACAAACCCACAAGAATTACTACTGACACTGGTATAGCCACTATCATAGCAGCAATCTTTGAGACCATATTAGGAATGTATCCCTTCATTTCTTATTCCTTCAAGACGTGATGCTTACTAAAATGTTGTTCTATGCAGTTCTTTTAAGTTAGGAACCCAACACCCAGAATTATGAGTTTCTTTATCATCCCACCATGTAGAATCACAAATTATACAACGGGAATATCTATGATACTTATTGGGGCAAGAATTTTGTATAACCCATTCTACAACTTGATTTAAAGTTTCTTTCATCTCTCTCCTCCTTCTCTCTTCCTCTTATTATCAGAGTAATTCACTTTTAACTTCACCAATTAATTTTTCAATTACACTCAACTTATATTTTGAAGTACAAAAAATAGCGGCAGTAGTTTTAGATTTCATCTTGCCTTCTTCTGTCTCATATTTCTTTCCAACAATTACTATCATTTCATCCGCTACTTCTGCAATAAGGTTTACTGCTTGAGAAATTTTAATTCTTTCCTCCTCTAAAAATTCTTTGTTGAAGTTTTCTGGAGTTGATTTAATTGAGATCATTACTATCTTCTTTCAAAATCTAATTATACTACAAGGTTTCCCACTTTTCTCAGCTAGATCAATCGTCATTTTAGTCCCTTTGCTCTTTCCATCCCAAAAAGCCACCAATTTATCACAATCCCTAACTATAAAACTATTCCTAAGATATCCAGCCTTCCTTTTATACTTCTTCCATTCTGGAAAATGGATTATAGTCTCGAGATCATTCTCTCGGGCGAACCGCTCCGCGAGCGAATCCGCCCCCTTTGCTCCCCCTGATACCAATACAAAAGGAAGATGTGGTGTTAGGGTCTGCTCCATTATAGAGTAGTTGTCAAACTCTCGAGATCCTACTACCGCTAGTTTCAGCATCTTCTTCTTATCCACTGCTTCTCCCATAAAACAACCTTCATAATATTATTACTTTGATCTAAGTTGTTATATTTTAGACCAAATTATAACAATCTCCAAACCTTCATCTGAACAGTTCAAGTCCTTCAACAATCTTTCTTTTTGAATCTAAATTAGCATCGGCATAGATAGCTGTAGTCCTTATATCCCTATGCCTAAGAAGTATTTGAACTGCTCTGAGATCAGTCTTCATCTTGTAAGTATAGAATCCTTTGAAATGTCTTAAAGCATGGATACTATAACGAGGATCCAATCCTGCCTTTCTTACATAAGATTTGAAGTATCTAGCCACTGTATACTCAGGGAGGTGTAACCCTTTATAAGGAAAGATCCAATCTTTTATTTTGTACTTTAAAATATATTTACTAAGGATCTCTTGTATTGAAACTAGATCTGATGACAATGGAATATCTTCATAAGCTTTGGGAAGCTCCCCTCTTTGAATAGTTCCTTTCACCTTACCTTTAACTCCCTCCCTTTTTAATGTAGGGATCTTTAAATAGAATCCCTTCTCATCCTTCATGATATCAGATATTCTTAACCTCACAAGTTCTCCAACCCTCAACCCGAGATTCCCACATAGAAAGAATAAAACATAATCCCTTTCATTTCTGATAACTCCTAAGAGTCTTTTATATTCATCCTCTGTCAAATACTTTTGGCGAGAAGTTTTTCTCTTATTCATTTCTTAATATCCTGTTCATCTAATTCAAATCTTCCCAAAACCTTCATACCTTGAGCAATAGCAATTATAGCCTGAAGGGGATCATATCCTTTTATAGCAACAAGCTCGAGATACTCTTTATACTCAGAGATCTCAAAAACATCCCTGGCAAAACCAATCCAGATATGAGCTACATCTCCAGAACTTAAGTGATAAAGCTGGATAGCACATTGTCGGGCAAATACTCTTTTGGAATAACCTAAAATACTTTCTTTTTCAAATTTAGGAATTTCTTTGTGCTCCCACCCTTTTGTAATTAGCAACCTGACTGTGTCATACTTATCTAGTTTCATTTTCAGCTCCTTTTAGCAAAATAAATTTTATGCTTCTTTCTAGCAAAGTCAGGATCTACAAACTCAACTTTAACTTTTCCAAGGTTTTCTAATTTTCTAAGTGTCCAACAAAGATCTCTCCCAAACGCCCTATGAATCCTATCAGTAGGCATACCTGGATGTTCTTGGATGTATTTTAGAACTTCTGTATGTTTTACCTGGTTCATAAAATTACTTTCTTCCTTAAATCTCTTAGTCCTTTATCCTGTACAAACCAGAAACCTATCAAACATCCCTCTCCTACAAATATAGGAATGCCAACCCACCATTTAGCATCTGTAGTTGAAAATATAAAAATAAGAGCTAAAGAAAGAAGTATTAAGTAAACTACAAGACGTATTGTCCTTCTTATTCGTAACTTCCTTATTCTAAATAGAAACTCCCCCTTTATTATATCAAAATGTTCTTCATTCATAAATCCATCTTCTCCTTCACATAACCAATAAGGCAAATAGTAAAAATCAACACCAGAACAGTTGGAATGTAATCAAACATTCCTTTAGTAATGATATCATCTAGATAAAGTAAATAGATTACTGGAGCAAAAAACCAAATCATTTTCTTCCTAACCCTCTTCTAAATGGCTCTTTTTAAAATCTTGTATTCCACGCCTCGATTGCGTTTTTACGTGTTTTCTGAGTAGGTCCTTCAGCACCACAGTTTTTGGATTGACAGCTAATCCACCACTTAGTAGTATGTCCAAGATCCAGATTCTCCTTACTCCCGCAAAAAGGACATACTTTCACTCTTAATTCTTCTCTAGGTGAAAATCCTTCCATCTTCCCAACCTCCCTTCAGAAAAGTCTTCTTATTCCTAAAATATTTTGAACGAAAAATCGAGATATATTAACAGAATCAGATTGATTTCCTCCAAGTATAAGAACTATATCTTTATCTCCCCCAGCGAAGAATCCTACATGTCCAGGAGCATTAATTACATCAGGACCTGGTTGATTTTCTCCACCACGTTTTAAGATCACTACATCAAATCCTGGCTCTGCTTCTACAGGATCTATGGGAACACCTACTTGTAGCCATGACCTAGCTAACAAACTCTTTGATCTTGGAAGCCTTAAAAGCCATGCAATGTAATTTACAAAAGCTGAACACCAAGCTACTTCATCTTGTTCAGGCCACGATAAATCAAGCTGTAGCATTGCTAGGATCTGTGGGTTTGAAACTTTACCAGCAACTTCAGTCATCCCAACAAATCTTTGAGCTAACTCATAAGCGGTGATTTCAATCTTTTTCATCTTTACTCTTCCTTTCAAGATCTCCTTGTGTGTTTTTTTGGGCTGCAATGATCCAGGGTGATTGATACACAGTGGGCATTCTGTAAGTGAGTGATCATGTGGGCACCACAGAGCTCTTTCCCGCATAACAAGCACCTGACATCGGGATCACGAGGACAAAAGACGTCTGGATCACCCAAACACTCTATGCAGTGTAATAAATTAGGCACGTATCGCACTTTCTCCTTTCTTCTCAAGATGGATATATTCCCCCTTCTACTTCCTCTCTGTATTTCTCACAGCATTTGTTAAAGATATCAAGCGCCTGTTCTTGACTAAAACAGTCACAAAATTTATTTGTATATCTATTAACAACTCCCCAGTACTCTATTCCATTCGGGCAGGTTAACTTCCACAAAATAACAATATCTTTATTCATAAGAGAAAAGACCATTATAGCTTCTGCCATAGCCCCCTCTGTTGGTATTAATTTAATTCCCCCTGACATCTTACTTACCTCAGAATAGAATAACTCTTAAAAAGTAACTAGCATCAGTTAGTATACCCAACACAAAACCGATTACAAAAACTACAATATATTTCCAATATACTAGCCAAAAAAGTTTTAAACTCATGCTCTCCCCCTTACCTCATATAATAATACTTGAAGTTTCCCAACTTCTAGCTGTTTCTAAATTACTAAGAGGATCAACACAAAATCTCCTGTAACCAATTTTTCCATTAATTTTACAATGGCACCAAATCATTCCTCTTATTCCCAACTTAAATATTTTCTTTCTTTTATTAGAAAGCATATTTAAACTAGTTACCTGGTGAAGGAAGATTACTCCCTCTTTTGCTGAAATAATGTCAAAGACCCCAAAAATATCAACATGGGAAGCCATCTTTCTTCCTTTTGTGAAAATAACCTTGCTGAAGGGTCCATCAACAGTGTGGCCTTCCAATCTAAGAAAATTAGCTACTTGCTTACACCATTCAAGGCCCTGCTTTCTTTTATCCATTTCGAATTTCCCAAAATATATACTTTGAATTTTTTATTCCAACAGGATGGCTGTAAGCTGAAAACTCCAGAATGAAATTTTCAAAGGGAAAATCTAGAAACTCACTGGGCTGGTGGCCCATGAAATTAGTTTTATTCACTTCCATTAATAGAAAATGATCAAATGAAGTTTCAACTCTTTTTATTAAACTTGGAATAACATCAGTTTCTAGACTTCTAACTGTTCCCGGACCTTCAGAATATTCAATTGTCACCATTTTGTTTACTTTATCAATCATGAGATTTCCTTTCATCTCAGCTTCTGAGGGATCAATTGCTTCAAACACTAAAAGCTCAAATTTCTTTCTAATAGTAGTTGACAGCTTCTGAAGAAGCTTTTTATCTACAGTTACATTAGGAAAATGAGGGCAGTTAGTCTGAATTGGATTTCTACTTTGGGTTCGGATCGAAAACCTCTTTTTCATGTTATCTTTTTGGAAGACAGCAAGTCTTTTAATTGAATCAATCTTTGCTATAAATAAAGGAGTATTGAATCCACGCTTGTGTAGATATAGAATTCTCTCCAATTTTGGCTGGTTAAAAAAGTTAATCTCTCTAGGGTTCATAAATTTCTCCCTTAATTTCTTCTCTTAAGTTGTTTAATTTTACTACAGAGGCTTTCTCTTAAATTAAAAATATTCAGGGGTACTCCAAATCTGCCCCACCTTTTTCTCTCACTTTTAAATTCTGGGCTAAACGTCCTACAAAATTTTATCGCTACTTTAATCTCATCTTTTTTGATTATAGAATGAAGGAAAATTAATTCCAAAAATTTATAAGCAGTATACGAATTTAAATTCCCAGATATTCTCCATGAATAAGAATTTTTACATAAAGTTCCATCCTTTCTAAATTGTTTTCTAGATATAGATTTCCTAAGTAGAATTTTTCCCCCAAATCTACTCTTTACAAAATTAACTGCCTTTTTGTTAGAATTTGTAATTGATATATAAAGACGGTGATTTTTTCTTTTAGACCTAGGATTGGTAACCCTACTTCTCAAGACAATACAGCCCTCTCCATCAAATAATCCTGCTATATAAGCTATATCAGTCTTTGTAGATTTAATCAGTATCTGGTTTTGATTCTCCATTCATTCACCTTCATCTTTTTGAAATAAAGTTCAAAAAGTTTTTCAGAATTTATTCCTAAATCAATACATAACTCAGTATAAAAATGGAGTGCATCACTTAATTCTTCATAAAGATGGTCCTGATCCACCAATACTTCAGACATTTTCCATGGTTTTGACTTAAGCGTTTCTGAAGCTTCAACCAACTCAGTTATTACTCTAAAAAACATATCCTTCAAAAAATATTGTGTTCGGCAATCATTAACATCAAAAGGCATCACTGGAACATAGATACCTTTTTGCCTCTCAATACAATCATATTTCTCTTTCAGTTTCTTCTGAAATTCAAAAATCAAATCTAGCTTATCCCCTTCAAATTTTAAAACTTCCTTAATCTCAGTAATATTCATTTTAGCTCCTCTATAACCTTATTTACCTCATCCAGCGAGATATTGAATTTCTTGGAGGTAAGTTCCTTTGCCTTTCTAATAAGAAGTATAGTTTTCAACTCGTGGGCTGTCTTTAACAATTGTAATTTTGCATCCTCCAGATCTGACTTAGAAGCACTAAAAAATTTATCTAATCGCTTCAGAGTTTCAAAATCAAAGTCATCATTTTCAATCT
>Ga0315289_10011856_pt1 | contig 12326 bp, 11 predicted proteins | sample YL17G11_40_MG_FD_203452 | JGI IMG/M metagenome (GOLD analysis project Ga0315289, IMG submission 203452) | Sediment microbial communities from Yellowstone Lake, YNP, Wyoming, USA - YL17G11_40 | ecosystem: Environmental > Aquatic > Freshwater > Lake > Sediment | place: USA: Wyoming | collected...
TGGGGCACCCCCGCGCGCTCCAGCTCCCAGGCGGTGAGCCGGGCGCCCTGGTTGCGGGGGCGGGTCTCGTCGACCCAGACGTGCACGGGGATGCCGGCTCGATGGGCGGCGTAGATCGGCGAGGTGGCCGTGCCGTGGCGCACGCAGGCCAGCCAGCCGGCGTTGCAGTGGGTGAGGACGTTCGCCCGCTCGCGCCCGCGGGCGAAGGCCTCGGCGAGCAACGGCCGGCCGTGCTCGCCGATGCGGCGGCAGCGTTCGATGTCCTCCTCCTCGATTTCGCGCGCGGTCCGCAGGCTGAGGCGCACGCGGGCCTCGGGGTCATCGGCTTCGGCCAGCTCGGCGAGCTGCCGCCGGACGGCCCAGGCCAGGTTCACCGCCGTGGGACGCGTGGCCACCAGCTTCCGGGCAGCCTCGTGCAGCAGCTCCGGGCCCCCGCCCCGGGCGGCCTCCAGCGCCGCGAGGTACATGCCGTAGGCCGCGGCCACGCCGATGAGCGGGGCGCCGCGCAGGTGCATGTCGCGGATAGCGGTGCACACCTCCTCCACGCTCTTCAGCTCCTCAATACGAAGGTGGAAGGGCAGGGCGCGCTGGTCGATGATGCAGACCGCCCGGCCGTCGTCGCGCAGCCAGAGGGACTGCAGGGTGGGGGGCGCGGCAGGTTTCACGCGGCCATCATAGCCCGGGGGCCTGCGGTTGATAAGCCCGCCCGTCTCCGGTATCCTGCACTCGATGAGTAGCCTGGTGTGGGTCGAGCTGGAGCGCGGTGCGCCGGACCATAACCTGACCGAGTTGCGCCGGTGTGCTGCCCCCGGGGTTAAAATGTGCGCGGTGGTCAAGTCCAACGCCTACGGCCACGGGGTGGCCCGGATGGTGGAGCTCCTCGCCTCGGCGGACTGGTTCGGGGTGAACTGCCTGGAGGAGGGTCTGGAAATCCGGGCCCTGGGGGAGAAGCGCCCCGTGCTGGTGCTGGGGCACGTGCCTCTGTCCGCCCTGGGCGAGGCCGTGGCCCACGACCTGGACCTGACCCTCTACAACCTGGAGAGCCTGGAGGCGCTGGCCTGGCTGGACCGGGAGCGGCGCAAGGGCCGGCCGATCCGGGTGCACCTGAAGGTGGAGACGGGCACAGGGCGGCAGGGGGTGCTTGCGGAAGAAATCGAGGGCTTCGCGCGCAAGCTGCGGGGCCTGGCCGACGCGGAGCTGGTGGGAGTGTCCACCCATTTCGCCAACATCGAGGACACCCTGAACCACGGCTACGCCGAGCGGCAGATTGCGCAGTTCCGGCATGCCCGGGAGATTCTGCAAAGCCTGGGGTTTGACCCACCCCTGGTGCACACGGCCTGCACCGCGGCGGTCATCCTGTTCCCCGAGACCCACCACGCGCTGGTACGCGCGGGGATAGGGGTGTACGGGCTGTGGCCCTCGCGGGAAACCTACCTGTCGGCGCTGCTCGGCCACCGCCCGGTGCCGGCGCTCAAGCCGGTCCTGAGCTGGAAGACGCGCATCGCCCAGCTAAAGTGCCTGCCGGAGGGCAGCTTCGTGGGCTACGGCTGCACCTTCCGCACCACCCGGGCGACGCGCGTGGCCGTGCTGCCGGTGGGCTATGCCGACGGCTACGACCGGGCGCTGGGCAACACGGCCCATGTCCTGGTGCACGGCAAGCGGGCGGCCCTGATCGGCCGGGTGAGCATGAACATGTGCGTGGCGGACGTAACCGATATCCCCCAGGCCCGGCTGGAGGACGAGGTGGTGCTGCTGGGGTCCAGTGGCGAGGAGAGGATCAGCGCCGAGACCCTGGCCACCTGGGCGGGAACCATCAACTACGAGGTGGTGACCCGAATCAGCCCGCTGCTGGAGCGCCGGGTGGTGGGAGGGTGAGTCTCACTCCAGCCCGCCGTAGACCTTGATGTATTGCAGCCGCTCGTAGAGCTGCGGGTCGGCGCTCGTTTCCCGGCTCATCCTGCCCCGGAACTCCTCGATTGACGCGAAGCTGTGGCGCTTCATCCAGCCGTCCAGCTCCTCCAGGCAGGCTTTGATGCGGTCCAGGCCCTTGAGGAACAGCGCGGAGCACAACTGGACCGCCTTGGCCCCGGCCAGCAGCTGCTTGACCACCCCGGCCCCGTCGTGCACGCCGGTGGAGGCGCTCAAGTCGCAGCCGACCTGGGAGGAGAGGAGGGCGATCCAGCGCAGGCTCAGGTGGATCTCGTCGGGGGAGCTCAGATGGTAGCCCGGGGTCAGGGCCAGGCGCTCGATGTCGAAGTCCAGCTGGTAGAAGCGGTTGAACAGCACCAGGGCCGAAGCCCCGGCACGGCGCAGGGCAAGAGCGGTCCGGGGCAGGGAGGTGAAGTAGGGACCGAGCTTCACGGCCACCGGCAGTTTCACCTTGGCGAGGATACCCTCCAGGATTTTTACGTAGACATTCTCGATGTCCTCCGCGCCGCGGTCGAAGTCGGAGGCGAGGAGGGCGATGTTGAGCTCCACGGCATCCGCGCCCGCCTTGGCGACCTGGGTGGCGTAGCTGGACCACCACTTGGGGGACACGCAGTTCAGGCTGGCAATGACCGGAATGGAGAGGCTGGATTTGGCTTCACCGATCAGTTTGAGGTACTCGTCCTGGCCCATGCGCAGGCCCATCTGGCGCATGAAGTCGAAGGCTTCCGGGTGCGGATAGGGCCAGGCCTCCTGTTCCAGCTGGGAGGTCTGGGCCTCGATCTGCTCCTCGAACAGGCTCTTCAGTACGACCGCCCCCGCCCCCGCGTCTTCGCAGCGCTTGAGCTTGGCTAGCGTTCCGGTCAGGCTGGAGGCGGCGACGATGAGCGGGTTGCGGAGCTTCAGCCCCATGTAGGAAACCGAAAGATCGGGCACGGGCACCTCCGGTTCTCGAGTGGTTGGGCCCACGGTAAAGCAGCCCCGGCCAAAAGTCAACGGGAGAAACCTTCCGCCGCCGGCTGTTTACTCCGCCGGCTCACCGGGCGCTTGCGTGCAGTCGCAGACCCGCCCGCCGGTGATGCGCTTCAAGGTTTCAAAGTCCAGGGGCACGCCGGAGGAGTCGGTGCCGGCGGCGGGGTAGAGGGTGCCGTAGTCCGCGAGGCTCCCGTCCAGCAGGATCTCGATGCCCTCCACGCCGAAGGGGCAGACTCCGCCGGGCTTGAAGCCCGTGGCCCCCAGGGTCTCCTCGGCGCTGGCCATGCGGCTCTTCACCCCCAGGGCGGCCTTGAGCTTGGCGTTGGACACTTTGCGGTCGCCGGGGCAGACCAGCAACCGGTACCTGCCGTCCTTGCCGAGGAACAGCAGGCTCTTGGCGATGTTGCCCACCGCCACGCCCAGCTTGCGCGCGGCCAGCACCGAGGTGGGGGTGGAGCCCTCTTCGAACTCGATGGCCTTCAAGTTGTGGGCCTCTAGCACGCGCTGTACTTTCTCGGGCAGCATGCTCAGGCTAGCGAGGTGATTTCCGTGCGCATCCGGGTGAAGCGGGGTTTGAGCACGTCGTAGATGATCCGGATCCGGTCGTCGTGGTGGATGAAAGAGCTCTTCATGGCGTTGAGCGTGATCTTCTCCAGATCCTCCAGGGTCAGGTTGTAGTGGGTCACGGCCAAGTGCATCTCCTTGCTCAAGGTGGTGTTGCTCATCAGGCGGTTGTCCGTGCAGAGGATGGCCCGGAAGTTGTTGCGGTAGTACACGGGGAAGGGGTGATCGTCCAGAGAAGCCGCCGCGCCGGTGTGCACGTTGGAGGAAAGGCACATCTCCAGCGGGATGCGCTTGTCGCGGATAAAGTGGGCCAGGGAGCCCATCTTCTCGATGCGCGTGCCGTGGATGGCCATGTCCTCGCGCAGGCGGGTGGCGTGCCCGATGCGGTGCGCCCCGCAGTACTGGATGGCCTGCCAGATGGACTCCATGCCGAAGGCTTCGCCGGCGTGGATGGTGATGTTGAAGTTCATGCGCCGGATGAACTCGAAGGCGTCCAGGTGCTTCTTGGGCGGGTGGCCGTACTCATCCCCCGCCAGGTCGAAGCCCACCACCCCCTTCTCGCGGAAGGAGACGGCCAGCTCCGCGGTCTCCAGCGAGACCGTCTGGTCGCGCATGCCGCAGAGGATCAGGCCGTATTCCACCCCGGTGCTGCGTTTGCCCTGCTCCAGGCCGCGCAGCACCGAGCGCACCACGGTTTCCAGGTTCAGGCCGCCGGCGGTGCAGAGCACCGGGGCGAAGCGTAGCTCCACGTAGACGATGCCGTCCCGGGCGCGGTCTTCCAGGGACTCGCAGGCGATGCGCTCCAGGGCCTCCTCGCTCTGCATCACGGAGAGCACCACGCGGAAGCCCTCCAGGTACAGCGCCAGGCTCTGGCGGTCGGCGCCGCGGTGAAACCAGGAGCCGAGCTCCGCGGGCTCCTCGGCGGGGAGCTGGACGCCGGCCTTGCCGGCCAGCTCGATGATCGTGGCCGGGCGCAGCCCGCCGTCCAGGTGGTCGTGCAGCTCCACCTTGGGCAGGCGCCGGATCATCTCCTCGGTGACCATGCGGCCATTCTACAGGCTGCCCGCGGGCGCGGCAAGCCGACGTTACTTTCGAGCAGACGGTACCGCCCTGGCGGCGAAACGTCAAGGGTTGGAGCCAGGTGGGCGACCGCCGACTGCTCTGGGCGTGCTCCGCTGCAAGTCCTCGGCCGGAATGGTGATGGCGATCGCTTCTAGAGGCAACACTCCACAGGAAGCGCGATGAGGTATCCCGTCGCCGCCACGAATAAGGATTCCACCTGTGCCCGTCCTGCAGTCAGAAGCGATCCCTCTTGTTCGCTGAGTACCTCGATGAGCAGCTGCTGTTTGCCATACCTCATCGGCCTGTTCTTGAAGCTCGGCCTTATCACGGAGCAGTTCGCCGAAACCCTCCTGTGCTGGAGGCACTCCGGATTCTCTGTGGATTATGCGAACTGGAATCGTAGCGCGCCGCGGCGTACAGTCGAGGCCTGAAGAAAAGAGAAGGCTGCCCCACCGGATAGAAGCTATCCTCGCTGCACTGTAGCTCTCATCCGGCTTTTTCATCAAGAGGGGGAGTCGAATGCAGAGATCGCGGGGCAAGACGCCGCTGTGGGGACGGCAGGTCGTCCAGACCGTTCGGGGGATACGCAGCAGAAGCAAGCGCCGATCCCTCAGATCATCGAACGTCTATGAGTGCCTGTGCCTCTTCATCGCGGATCATCTGAAGAACCGAGCTCTCTCGTACAAGAGCATTCATAACCACTACCGCCATCTGAGCTTCTTCGCGCGGTGGTTGGAGCAGAGCCATCCCCGACTGAGCATCGCCGCCGTGGACGCCCCCTGCATTCGCCGATACTTCTCGTACCTCGAGCACGCCAGGCACTACAAGCCGTTCTCCCTCCAGATCGTACAGGTTGTGCTCAGGTGCGTTCTTCCGCTCCATGCAACTGCGAAGACTCATCCGAACCAACCTCGGACCCCGCGGAACGGGGAAGACCACCTGGGTGCGCCATGAGTTCCCTGAGGCGCACGTCATCTCGCTCCTCGACGAAGCCCTTTACCAGGCGTACCTGGCGGATATTTCGCGGTTCGCCGCGGAGCTGCGCGCCCTTCCCGAGGGAACCTGGGTGTTCGTCGATGAAATCCAGCGCCTTCCCAACCTCCTGAACGAGGTGCACCGGTTCATCGAGGAGCGCGGCCTGCGCTTCATCCTCACCGGTTCCTCGGCGCGCAAACTCAAGCGGGCGGAGGTGAACCTGCTGGCCGGGCGGGCTCTCCTGGGGCGCATGCACCCGTTCCTGCCTTCCGAGCTGGGCGAGGCCTTCGATTTTGAGGGCGTGCTGCGTTGGGGGTCCATCCCGCTCATCTGGGAATCGCCGGACCGCGAGCAGTCCCTGAAGGCCTACGTGCAGTTGTATCTAAAGGAGGAGATCAAGGCGGAAGCCCTGGTGCGAAATCTGCCCGGCTTTGCCCGTTTCTTGCCGGTGGCCGCGGCCATGCACGGTCAGGTGGTCAACGTGTCCGCCGCCTCACGGGGCGCCGAGGTCAGCAGGACCACCCTGGCAGGGTACCTGGAAATCCTGGACGACACGCTGCTCTGCTTCCGGGTTCCGGCCTTCGAAGCCCGCCTGCGGATCCGGGAACGGTGCCACCCGAAGCTCTACTGGTTCGACCCGGGCGTGGTAAGGGCGGTGGCGGGACGCGCCGGGGAGCTTCATTCGGAGGAGCGCGGGCCGCTGTTCGAGGAATGCTCCTATTGGGCCCCGGCCGGCAATGGCAGTACCGAGGTCGACTTCCTGCTCGCCCGCGGCGGCCGGTACCTGGCCCTCGAGGCGATTGAGGCAATTCTTCCGCTCAACCTCGGCCGCGCAGAGCAAATCGCGTGACAACCGCACCTCCCGACTATTCAGCCGAGTGCTCCAAGCGAGAAACACAGCTCTTTGGAGACTTAAGGAACGCCGCGGGGACAGCGTGGTCCCCCCGGAGGGGATCGGCCGATCTTCACCAGATGCCGCAATATCTTGCGGACCTACTCCGGCTGGGTGATCACGGCAAGAACTCGCATTAGGGCAGGACACCGGGGACAGACCAGCCGAGGGTGCCCGCCAGGGTGCGGATCGACCCCGTACACCTGGGCGATCAGCTTGGCCCACGTCGAGCGGCTTTCATAAAGGCCGTACCGCCGGATGAACTGACAGCCCTTCGGCGGGATATGCTGTGTGAGCTCCAGGAAGAAGCGCATCAGCGGAAAGGTTGCGGTCCTTCCCTGGAAGAACTCGTTGCCGGAGGTGAAGGAGATCACGGTGGCTTCGCCGTTCACCCTGGTCGTAGCTGCCCGGGGACGCCTCGGTGCGCGTTCACGCAGACAGACCATCTGGCTGCGGGCTGGAAGCGTCGGACACGCATCAGGGCTATTACTCAACCTGCAGTTGACCGTCTGCGGAAACCTTATAACGAAATTCTTCCGGTCCTCAAGCGCTTCCAACAGCATATTATCCTCGCAGGGCACGATGCGACTGCGGATTTCCCGGCCGTACCAGTCCTTCCAGAACCGCAGGGCCGCTGCGGGGTATTCGTGATGTTCTCGTAGTTACGCAGCAGGAGCCAGCGGAATCCCTTGATGACCGTGCGTGCCCGCGGATCGCTGCGTAGCCGATGGATGACCTCTCGACCATAGCGGGCTACGACGTGGAACAGGGCATAGGCGATCTGGGCCTGGGGTCATTGAGCACGAACCTCCTCAAGATAGGCCGCTTTCATGTCCATCGCCACCGCTTGGAGGCGGAAGCAGCCCTTGGGACTCAGCAACTCGAAAAAGGGGCGAATACCCTCGCGCCCGCGGCCCCGACTAATCCACAGCAGCCGCTTTCGCATCGTATCGACGATGACCGTTGCGTAGCGGTGGCCCTTCTGGATGGCAAACTCGTCCATGGCGATGAGGTGCACGCCCCTGAGGTCCACCTCGCCGATGTTCTGGCGCAACCAACGCCCTACCGATTCCCCCAATCGCGATGTCACCCGTCCCCAGGGCGCTCACCAGCTCAATCGCTCCAGCTTGGGTCCGCAGCGCGACACAGGCCAAGCGGCGTCGTGGTACCACCAAGTCGGTCTCGGCGTCCAGGATCGGAAGGTCTAGTACCACTCGTAGTGTGGTATCGTAAACCGCAGCCACCCGCCGGCCGCATCCGCTGCAGCGTCCGGTTCGACCCTCACGAGGTGACAACTTGATCCGCACTCGATCGGGTCGTTTGCTTTTCCTGCTTTTAGCCCGGAGAACAGCCTCAACTTCGTAGCCTTCTTATTCGCCCAGAATCTCGGGAGGGATAAGATCGAGCACCGGTAGCCTCCTGGAGTTTTCTTAGTTTGGTCACATTCGAAATACCCCAGTGCTACTGTTGTTTCAATCAGCTATTCCCGGAATTCTCGGATGGGCCTGATTTTTTTCCGTGCGCTCTTTGCAGAGCGATCTGCCAGGTAATTCTAGCCGGGCTGAAGCGCATATCGGAGTTGGTCTGGCGGTGGTGTTATCAGCGGGGAGCGCAGAGTCCGGTGACGGTTGCCGGAGGCTCACGCGTAGAGATATCTTGCTACCGGTTGCGAATAAGTATAGCCTTCCTTAGCGTTGCAGGTGGTGAAATGCGAACAAACGAAATTAGGGTGAAAGCGGCAAAGGACCGAGATCGCAAAACAAGCATTATGAGTCCAGGAGAGAGCAAGAGTGTTAGAAAATATGGATCTCCTGCCGTCAACCGGGCGCTCGACATCCTGGAGTTTATGTCCACCCACCCCCATCCGTACGGGGCGACGGAGCTGTCCCGTTGCCTGAATATTCCTAAGAACACCGTGTTCCGTATCCTTCGGAGTCTCGTGGAGCGGGAATATGCTGTCCAGGACCCTGTGACCAGTGAGTATTTACTCAGCACCCGTGTTTTTACTCTCGGGATGAGCTTGTACACGCGGTTCGAGCTCCGCCAGAGGGCGCGGCCCCACCTGGAATGGCTCTGCCGCGAGACCGAGCAAACCTGCCAGATTCAGATAGCTCAAGGGGACAGAGTGCTGGTACTGGATACAGTGAGTCCCCAGGTGCAGTTCTATTTTCGGGTTGTGCCGGGGGGACTCCTGTTCTACCACCCCAATGCCTTTGGAAAGGTACTCCTCGCCTTCATGTCGGAGGAAGATATAAAGCAGATCATTCCGCCGAAGATGCAAGGGCTCACACCGAACACGATCATCCTCCGCAGCGAGCTCATCAAGCAACTGAAACAGACGCGCCGTACGGGTTTAGCCTATGACAACGAAGAGTATACGAGTGGAATCTTCTGCATCGGCGCGCCGGTTTTAGACGCCGAAGGAAAGATTTCCGCAGGTCTCGGCATTACCGGGTTGGTGAGCTGGTTCGACCGTACTCGCACCTCTGTCTTTGAGCAGGATGTGTTGGAATGCGCGCGTCGGGTTTCAAAGGACATTGGCTACACGGGAAGTTTTTTCGTCGAAAAAATAAAAAAGTATTCTTAGACCACGACCGACTTGCCCCATCACAAAATGTAAAAATAATTTACTTGACAGTTGATATTTGGTCTGATAGTCTAAATGACAAACGCAAGCGGGGGTAGCTAGTTCAGGGCCGCCCGGGATTCGAAGGGATACGCGACGGAATGGTCATTCAGGCAGAAGGCGTGTACAAGCACTTCGGAGCCACACACGCGCTGGCCGATGTAAGCATTAAGCTGCACGAGGGGGAGATTCATGGCCTCGTGGGCGAGAATGGAGCAGGCAAGTCCACGCTGATCAATGTTCTCTCCGGCGTGTTCCCGCCTGATGCGGGGAATCTCTTAATCGATGGAAGGCCTGTTTCCTTCCAAACACCACGGCAGGCCCTCGAGACGGGTATAGGATCGGTCCACCAGGAGCTGGCGATCTGTCCCCATATCACGGTCGCCGAGAATATCTTCATGGGGCACAGCGATGTAATTGGTTGGGGCCCTGTTAACTTTCGCCATATATCCCGCGAAGCCGAAATACTCCTGAGCGCTTTTCACGCCGGCATTAATCCCCGCGCGAAAGCAGGGGAGTTGAGTATCGCTCAGCAGCAGGTCGTCGAGATCGTGAAGGCGCTCTCCTGCAACTGCAAGGTCCTCATTCTCGACGAGCCAACCTCTTCCCTGACTTCCAGCGAGGCGGAAAGCCTCTTCGACCTCGTGCGCCGTTTGCGGGCATCCGGCATCGCCATCCTCTATGTGAGCCACCGCATGTCGGAAATCTTCGGTTTATGCGACCGGGTCACCATCCTTCGGGACGGGCACCACATCGACACTCTCGTTGTGAGCGAAGTCGACAGGCAAACAGTTATCAACAGGATGGTCGGCCGCACCCTGTCGAATATGTATCCCCACAAAAGAGAGGAGAAGGGCGGTGTTCTTCTGGAGGTCCGCGGCCTCATGCGGAAAGGCCGCTACCATGATGTAAGTTTCACGCTGCACAAAGGAGAGATCCTTGGACTTTCTGGGCTGGTCGGCTCCGGCAGGACAGAGCTAGCGCGCGGGATCTGCGGAATCGACCGGGTTGACGCAGGCGAGGTGTACCTCGCAGGGAAGAAGCTCCCGATCAGGAGATTCAGGGATGCCATCGATCAAGGCCTGGTCTATTTACCGGAAGACCGGAAAATTGGCGGTCTCTTTCTCGGGTTGAATATCCAGGCCAACATCAGCGCTGCCTCGCTCCGCCAGGTAATGCGAGGCCTGTTCATCAATCGGAGGATTGAAAAGGAGAGGGCTGCTTCCTTCGCCCGGACGCTGAACATCAAGTATGGGAGTCTTGTACAGCTCCTGCGCGAACTGTCCGGGGGTAACCAGCAAAAGACCATGGTGGCGAAATGGCTGTCCACCAACCCGCGGGTCATCATCATGGATGAACCTACTCGAGGCATCGACGTGGGGGCGAAAGCGGAGATCTACATCCTCATCGATAGGCTCGCGAAGGAAGGCATCGGCATCGTCATTATTTCTTCGGAACTTCCCGAGATTATCGGGATGTGCGACAGGGTGATCGTCATGTACGAAGGTGAGTGCCGGGGCACGGTCGACGGTGAGCGCATCAATGAAGCGTCTATCATGACTCTCGCTTCAGGTCATGCATGAACCAGCGGAAAAGGAAGAGAGCCAACGTATGGCGACGGATCTAAAAAACGAACAGAGAGAGGGGGGTGTCGAGGCACCGGCAGCCACCACCTACGGGGTTCGTGGGGGGCTCTGGCAGTCCATTCGGGGCATGCGCAGCGGTCCGCTCATCCTGGTCATCGTCGCGATGATTGTGATCTTCTGGAGCATCTCCCCCTTCTTCGGGACCGCGGAGAACCTGAGCACGACGGCGCTTGGTTTTGCCATAAACGGCATCGTGGTCATCGGGATGGTGCTCACCCTCATCTCGGGAGGGGTGGACCTGTCGGTCGGCTCGGTTCTTGCCTTGGTCGGAATTGTCACTGCCAGATTCATCGTCCTCGGCGTCAGCCACCCCATCGCCATCGTCATCGGTCTCGTTGCGGGCTTGTTCTGCGGCTTGGTGAACGGCCTTCTTATTGGAAAGGTGGGTTTGAATCCCCTCATTACTACCCTGGGCATGATGGGTATCGCGCGCGGAGCATCTTTTGTGATTACCCTGGGCACGTCGATTTCACTCTACAACCAACTCTCGGCGGGAATGATTTACTTCGGGTCTGGGGCGATTTTTGGGGTGCCTGTGATCGTCATCGCTTTCGTTCTCATCGTGGCTGTAGGGGATGTCCTTTTTCGGCGGTCCGGAGCGGCGCGGAAGGTGTTCTACCTCGGGAGCAACGAAAAGGCGGCGATCCTTTCGGGGCTGAACGTCGGCCGACTGAAGATCGGGGTGTACCTGTTTTCCGGCCTTCTGTCGGCAGTGGCGGGCATACTCACGATATGTCGTTTCCTGGTAGCTACGCCGCTTGCCGGAAACGGCTTGGAACTCACCGCAATATCGGCTTCTGTCATTGGTGGCGCAAGCTTGAACGGCGGAGAAGGATCCGCGTTCGGTTCCGCACTCGGGATCCTCATGCTGGCGCTGATCCGCAACATACTCATTCTCAAGAACGTATCGGTGTACTGGCAGGATCTCATCGCGGGGATCATCCTGATCGGTGCCGTGCTTATCGACCACATGAGCCACCAGCGGAGGACGCAGTAAGGTGGCCATATGTGCGGTTCAAATCGTTTCAAGAAACGCAGGAGGAGCAGAGATGAAAAGGAAACTGGTACTCGTTCTAGCGCTGCTCGCGATCGTGGGAATCGCGGCATCGTTCGCCCAAAAGAGCCCTCTGGCGGGCGACAAGAAGGAAACATACTACATGATCACCTTCCTGTCCGGCGCTGAATACTGGCAAGGGTGCTTCCTGGGGTTCCAGGAGGCGGCCGATCAGCTTGGCGTCACCGTAAAATACACGGGAACTCCCGAGTACGACATCACCAAGGCCGTGACCGTGTTCGACCAGGTGGTCGCCATGAAACCCGCCGGCATCGCGGTGGCATGCATGAATCCCGAGCCGTTCATCGAGCCGATCAACAAGGCGATCAAGGCGGGGCTCAAGGTCGTCACTTTCGACACAGACTCGCCCAACAGCAACCGCGGCACCTATGTCTCGACGGACAACTACTCGGCGGGCGTGAGCGCGGGCAAATGGGCGGCGCAGAAAATCGGGGGCAAGGGCGCCGTGATCTATACCCTGCGTCCGGGCCAGCTGAATCTCGAGCAGCGGCTCGCCGGCTTCAAGGCCACCCTCGAAATGTACCCTGACATCAAGATCGTCGCCAACGGCAACGGGGAGGGCGACACGGCCAAGGCGGCCACGGT
>Ga0315289_10011858_pt1 | contig 12324 bp, 11 predicted proteins | sample YL17G11_40_MG_FD_203452 | JGI IMG/M metagenome (GOLD analysis project Ga0315289, IMG submission 203452) | Sediment microbial communities from Yellowstone Lake, YNP, Wyoming, USA - YL17G11_40 | ecosystem: Environmental > Aquatic > Freshwater > Lake > Sediment | place: USA: Wyoming | collected...
TGACAGATAAACATAACCCGCAGCGTGATAGCCTTTGCCGACTTTACGATTTCCCGCAGTTTCTGTAAAAGCCGACATCGTGGCATGTAGCAGGTCATGCACATCGGTTGTGATTGCTTTGTTTCTCTGAGTTTTCCTCGCGCGAGCCACACTCTCGGCCTCGAACAGCTTGCGCATCGCGTTTTGATCTGAGGCCTCCTGGTTGTGCACTTACGCAGGAACGATGTTCTTGCGTTGTTGAAATCCGACTCGTTTCCCAAGAAAAAGTTGTCCACAACTACCAGGTTGTCAGGCTGTTCTCGAGCAAGCCCAGCATTCCTTCAGAGACACCTCCAAGGGAATATTTATCTTTGCAGTATGGGCTAGTCGTCGGTCGGTGAGGTGAGTTTGCGGGTAGGGATTTTCGGCGGCTTAAACAACGCAGGGTACACCTTCGCAAAGATTCTGCGAAAACGTGGAGTGGACGTTGAGTTGATTCAGAATCCCCACGAGAATTTCGCGTTCGCCCAGCCACTGTGGGACGACTGCGAGGTTGTTCTCGACGCAGAGGCCCTGAGAGACCATGCGACGAATCAACAATTCTGGGCCAAGAAGGCTATCGAAGTGGGTTGGAAGAGACCAGAATGGGTCAGACAGGTGAATGGGAGAGGACGTGAGGTCGCAGTCAGAAAACCTGGGCTAGCGCTAAATGCCATCGGACGGGCTGGCATGTCGTTTGGCGCCATGAAATTCGCGCTCGAGGCTCTGCACCTTGTCGGACCGATGTCGGAATTCGACTTTCTAATTCTCCTTGGGACAGGACCAATGTTCGGTTCCCTTACAGACGTACCTTATGTGGCATTTCCATGCGGCTCCGACATAACGTTGGAGCCATTTCAGAATAGTCTGCTGGCACACATGCTGAGACGTGGATATGCCAGAGCGCATCGCATTCTTATCGGCGATTGGCGATTTATCGAACCGCTTGCGAAACTCAACCTTTCAGGTAGTTGGACGTACTTTCCTCTACTCTTTGACCCGGAGAGTTCTGCGAATGTCGCAACTGTGGACGGAGGCACAGCATCTAAGCTGTGGCCTCACTCTTCCACTAGGGACAAGTTTGTATTTCTTATGCCAGGAGCTCATGCTTTCAACCGAAAGGGAACAGACAGGGCCATGCGAGCATTCCTGAGATTGTCGAGCGAAAGGAATGACATAGTGCTTGTTACGACAGATTGGGGAGAGGACACTGTGCAAGCAAGACAGATGGTCGTAGATGCTGTCAAAGAAGAGAAGGTAGTCTTCCTCCCGTACGTTGTTAGTAGGCCTCTGTTGAGGGCGTTCTATCGTGCCTCGAATGTTGTTCTCGAGGAATTTGTGTGTGGCTCGTACGGGTCGTCAACGCTTGAGGCCATGGCCTGTGAGAGAGCTGTGATACAGCACATTGATTGGGAGGGGTATCGCCCGTACTTGCAGAGGCTTCCCCCAATTTTGCAGGCACGGACCGAGGATGAGATTTATGACAGGATGAAATGGGCCGTTGAGAATCCCGACGCGCTGACAGCAGTCGCGAGAAAATCGCGTGAATGGGTTACTGACGAACACTCGTTGCGATCCGTTAGCATACTCGAAGAAGTGATCTCGAAGCTGGCTTGATTGATGTGCTCAATCACTTGCTCATGGATGCTCGCGTCTAGAAATGAGCAAATTCCTGATGGAGGCATCAATTTCCTCCATCTGTTAGATTTCATCCTGTAGCACACGCTCAAAACACGCTATTTCCTCTCTAAGCAGCTTTCTCGGGTGGAATTGCTCCAATGTGGCTGCTCGTGCGTGTGCACCAAACGTCCTAGCCTCACTTGGATGGTCGAACACCCATAGTATTGCTGTCGCCATTGCAGCGTAGTCTCGATAGGGAACCAAAAGCCCAGTATCATGGTTCCGAATCAACTCACGGTGCCATTCCACATCGTAGGCAACTACGGGTGTACCAGACAGCGCTGCTTCGATCAATGCTCGGCCCGTAAGCGGTGACACGATAACATCAGCTGTATGCATTAGGTCCCTGACTTGTTCTTGGGGCTGGAAGCCAAGTATCTGCACGTGTTGACTGAGCCCCATAGAATCAGCAAGCTGCTGGAGGTCCCCGCGCATTGGGCCATCACCAACAAAGACAAAGACGACATCATCCCGCTGTCTTGCCACGACTACGGCACATTTGACGACGTCATCGGGATATTTCTCCAGACTAAGGCGGCCAACGTATACAACCATTTTCCGATCCTGCAAACCAAGTTCTGATTTTACATTTCGCGGTCGCCACGTTTCGTCGTAGTGAACTGAGAAGGTCGGGACCCGGACGGTTGCTACTTTGCCTGGAGATGCGCCATTACGAATAGCGAAATCACGGTTGTCATCGCTGATCGCAATTGTGAAGTTCGCGTGCTGAAAGACGAACCTCTCTATCGCCTTCTCAATCCGATGAGATCGCAAGAAACGATAGACAAGCTTCCCTGTGCTGCGTCTTGTCAAGTCATAGTTGGAGTGGACCGATATGAGGAAGGGAATACCTGTGATTTTCGATAAAAAGAAGGCATTCGCTCCTTGGACGTACGGGTCTTGTGCTCTGATGACTGAGATCTCTCCCGTCTTGACAAGACGCAAGAGTGAGATGAAGAAACTGGCCTCTGAAGCGATCAAGTTCATCATTGGGAACGCATGCAGGTTGGAGAAATGGTACTGCGAGAACTCTAGGATCGTGTGCCGCTCAGAAAGCTGGATGACCCTGTCTCTACGAGCAGGAAAATGAACTGTGTAGACGTGCTCAAAGTAGCCGTCAAGGTCACGGTAACGGATCGCATCAGCAACACCTTTCGCTTCAAGTTCTTCGAGCGTAGTGGGCACGAGGCAAAGAAGACGGCGTCTCTCGGTTCGTGGATGTTGTGCTTGTCGCTGACGGAGTTTGGACACTAGCACAAGGAAGATGCCACAGAGAAAAAGAATCATGAAAAAGATAATGCTGAGTGTGACGTCGATCGTCCTGGCAGGTGACAGGGCTCGCTGGAGTGCTGTGCGATTTGCTGATTTGCGGCTTCGTTTCTGCTCGAGAGTCATCGCATATGTCCTGAGCTGCTGAATTGTCTATCGTCGAGTTAAAAGCGCTGTGTACGATGGGGCTGGACTGCTGAGGTTCAGAGTTGTTGAGAGACTCCGATGTCGAAAGAATAGTCGGATTTGACTAAGGTTCCGTATGGGAACGAGAAGGATGATCGTTGTTGTCCGATACCTATTCGAGTAATCGTCTGAATTACTTGGCCAAGACTTTTGCGTGACTAAGCAGCCCTGCTAGTACCACTTCCTCTTCATCATGGGTATTCTGTTCTTGACGAATATGTTTGGTCTGTCTCTCCATCTGTTGCAGTTACGACATGGGAAGATGGTTTCGAGCCCTTCGTTCAAATTCAACCTCTTTAGGTGTCGTACCTTATCATTGTCCATGATGTCCTCCAAGGCCTGTACCCGAGCGTCTCCGACGATCAACTCTTTGGGCATTATTGGAAGGGCTAGGCAGCAAGCAAGAACCCTACCGTCGAACGTGATCACGCGTCCGTATATCGCGGTGCAGGGATATCTATCAGGTTCAAACGGATTCTCATTGCTTGAAGCACTCAGGCCTGCCACACCTAAAGAGCTCAAGTCCACCAATCCCGCCCAATCTGTGAGCGGTTTCACAGAGAGCTCCGCATTTGGGGCCATTAGAGGGGACCAGAGTTTGCGGAATTCGTCAAGCTCGCTTTGCGTGTGTAGCTCCTTCAAGATCTGAACGTAGGCGTGAGTCCTTCGTTTGATTCCGTCACGGTTGAGAATAGACAGGAAGTTCTTAACATTCTGGACGACCAGGTCATATCTGTCAGCTCCGTTGATGGCCTCGTACTTCTCACGTGACGCTAGGTTCAGGCTCAGCACGATTTGATCGACTTCGCATTCGACAATCGCGCCTGCGACTCTTTCTGATAGAAGAATTGCGTTGGTTGAGAGCAATATCTCTACGCTAGGCATCTTCTGCCTGAGGTATCGGATTGATTCCACGAAGTCAGGGTGCATTAGGGGCTCTCCATATCCGACCTCTGATATGACCTCCAACTTCAGGGCCGCCGCCTGATCGACGATTCTCTTGAACAGATTGGAATCCATGTATCCGATCTCCCGCGTCTTCCGCTTCAACATCGCATCTCTCGGACAATACTTGCAAGCTAGATTGCAGCTGTTGGTCAATTCTATGGATAGATGCTTTCCTCTCAGAACTTTCTGCCAATAGTCTTGTCTTCTTATGAGGAGTCGTCGCAGATCGCAGAGAGGAGGATACCGTTTTATGACGTTCTTGACCGGGGTGGGAAGAACCTCAGCGGCAAATGCCAACATTGCCTTGTTCACCTTACAGCATCCTCCTGCTTGACCGATTCTCAGCGAGGCGGTTGGAGATGGATATATGAGCGCACGCGGATTTTGCCAGAGGCTCCACGGGGAAGCCGAGCCAGTATCCCAGATTCGGGATCGGCACTCTCCCTTGGTTGATAGTGTCGACTACCAGACTGGACGACATCAGTTCCCAGACAGGCGACCCCGTTGACTGCGAAGTTCGCCATCGTGGAGAAACCTATGTATCCTGTACCACAGACACCGACTTTCCCGTCTCCGTTCAGTGGTTTCTTTCTCAGTAGACCCATCTAACACTCCGTCCCGGAGGCTTTGAACGAAGGTAGGAGACAGACCTGAAAAGTATTTCCCCCTACAAAGTGGCTGTGACCCAGGCACAAAATGTACACGCTTCTCCGCTTCTCTCATCGAAGTATCGATCCCGTGGACCCTCTCTATCCTACTATTCCTTCACCAAGCCCGAAGACTAAGACCTACACGCGCTACTCTATTCTCTGCAGTCTAGGCGGCTCTTCCAAGACATGCCTACGGCAATGCACTGGCTACAATCGCATTGTCTGAAATCAATCAAAACAGCATAAATGCGTTCCCATAGACGACTCAGCAAAGGGTGTCTTCGATGCTAGGCAGTGGAAACAATAAGCTGCTGACAGCCAGCTCTGTAGCCGGGTTCGTGTTCGTTCTCCTGCTGGCAATTCATCTCCCCTTCGCATATGCTGGAAGTACGACTCATACGGTGACTGCTAACGGGAACGCACAAATCAGCACGGCGCAGTCGAAGTTCGGCGGTGCGAGTGGGCTTTTCGACGGCTCAGGAGACTACCTCTCAATCGCGGATTCGGCGGATTGGGCCTTCGGCGCTGGGGATTTCACGATTGACTTTTGGGTAAGAAGAAACTCGATAGGCAGCCGCCAGATGATGCTTGGTCAGCTCAATAGCGGCGGAGCTGATGGTTCAGTCAGTTTCATAGTTGAATTTCAAGCCGATAATACTGTGAAAGCGTATTTCGGCTATAGCGGTACTCTCTTGGCCTTTGCTTCAACGGGCACTATCACCGACACAACAACTTGGCATCACATAGCCTACATCAGAAACGGGAACAATCTGTACCTGTACATTGATGGGATACAAGGCGGGACCGCCACCACATCAGCAACTATGACTGATTCAGCTAACAGTTTGAGTGTGGGGAGAGCGGGTGACTGTAATGTGTTCTATTTCAACGGCTGGATTGATGAGTGTCGTATCAGTAAGGGTGTGGCGCGTTGGACAAACAACTTCACCCCGAGCAGCTCTGCTTACACAACTGATTCGCCCACGGTTCTTCTTCTGCATATGGATGGTGCAAATGAGAGTACGACATTTACTGATGACTCTGGTGGCCCGCCTCCTCCACCCCCAAATGACTTCACGATCAGCGCCTCGCCCACCTCGCAGAGTGTCGGTGCAGGAGCTTCCGCCTCATACACGCTCTCCTTGACTGCTTCAAGCACATATAGTGGTGGCACTGTGAGTCTTTCTGTTACTTCTGGTCTTCCATCGGGTGCCACGGGAACGATAACGCCGAACTCCATAAGTCTCGCATCAGACGAAACCAAGACGGCCACGCTTTCAGTATCAACCTCCATCACTACGCCAGGCGGAACCTCATCAATAGTTGTGACAGCTACGGATGGCACTAAGACTCATACGGTGACGGTGGGTCTCACTGTTTCGGCGCCTGCATCTTACAGCTTCAACGTGAAAGCAAGTGCAACCCAAATCGTAGTGACTTTGACGTACAGTTGGAGTGGATCTGGATCACCGCCATCAGGAAGCATAACCATCGCCGGTCCCGGCGGAACACCTACCTCGGGTGAGACTGGAGCAGTCGTCTACGACCGCACATCAATAACCGTCTCTGGGAGCACAAGCACCTACTCAATCATACACAGAGCCACATTCACAATAACGGCGCCAGGCTCAGCACAAACGTGGACCGCACTAATCTCACTCTCAGGAGTCAGCAACTACAACGTGGCAATTGAAGTAAGCTAGGAAACATTTCGCTACTATGCGTAAGCTCTCAAGCATGCCAGCCAGACCATTGTGAGCATACAGTTCCAGGGCAGAATTGTGACCGGCTCAAGAAAGTAAATGCAGAAAACCGGGAACAAATGCCGATTGCTGAATACTTCCCAACCTTCATAAGAACGTGGACCGAACCGTTCTTCTTGATCCGTCTTGGGCCGATTGTGGTGGCTGTTCGGCGCAGTAGCTCTGCTCTGGGTGGCATGTGCTCTTATCCAGTGGTTTCCAACTTTGTCTCCAAACTCATTCGTATCAGTTACAACTCATACAACCGTCGTCACTACAACTGCACCGACGTCAACTGGCGCCCTGACTCCCCGACAAGTAGGATCGCCAGTTCTCACGTCAGGAGAGGTTCTGTCGATCTCAAAGAACCCATACTCAGTAGAAATCTCGCTTAAAGTCATTTCAGCAAACGCGACATTCAAAGCTGGAGACATGATCAATATCCGCTTCTCCGGAATCGGCTCAGTATCAACTTGGAAAGTCCATCAGTATCTTAAGATTGGTGACAAGATTAGCGTTGTCATATGGTTCGTTGAGAACTCGTACTGGGAGGCCTACGATTCCGATTGGTCCATTGTCACTCCCTGAGAAGAGTGCGCGCGAGTAATGGGCTTGAGTTCCTCCGTAGAACCTCTGGCAAGAATCGCTGACGGACGCACGCTAACATTTGAGCGAAAACGAGGCAATGTTAGCATGCACGCGCCAATGATTCAAATATCTCGATCTCAAGCGACCTAGTCAACGATTTCATTCATGCCAAGCAGGGAGAATGGACTTCTGACCACCGCTCTTGCGGTGGCTTCCTTGGCGTTCATGTTTTGGTCAAGGCCAGACATACCAAACACGGGAAACGAAGTCTTTCCCACTACTCTCTCTGACTTACGCCTACTTGGGGTCACTGCCAGCCATGAATGGTAATAACATAGTGTTCATCGATCGAAGATCACGAACACCTTCCATGATCGTAATATTCCTTGCTGTCCTCTTGATCATGAATTCGCATGTTGACACACCACTTGGAAGAGTTCTTGTCACCTCTTCGAATGCATCACAAACAACAACCACTCATAAAGAAAACATGGAAGATGCATTTGTCCTTCTGTCAACAGAGACGCCGGAATCAATGGCAGAAAGCATGAGGCTTATCCAGAAAGCAGGGGGAAGCATCAGTCACGTCTTCTCCACACGCGCATTCATAGGGAAAGTCCCAAAATCACAGAAAAATGAGCTACTAGGCAAGAAAGGAATACTGAACATCACATATGACACCGTAGATCTGTCAACCGTGGAGAAACATGGAAAAGTCGTCACAATGGCTGCAGAGGCATGGAACAACAACTTCAAGGGACATGCGGAGCAGAAAGGCCTTCGACCTCAGCAAGGATCTCGCGACCCCGACCCCATAACTAATGACGCTAGATTCCCCAGGCGACAACAGAACACAACAGGATTGGAGAGCCCCCTGTTCGTGCCTCCGTATGGCGCAGGGTTCTATGACATAAGTGAGTATATGATCGGTAACGCGTTCTATGTGAACCCTACAATCGCTGTAGGAGTGATCATGCCAGAAAGCAACGGCGTCATTGACACAAATAGAGAAGACTGGACTCCAACAGAACAGAACAACGTCATCAGTGAAATAACTGCGGCCATGGATTGGTGGAAAAACCGGGGGCCCCTTGCTCACCTGAGCTTCCAATATGAAGTCTTGACCGTGTCGACACGGTATGAACCGATAGCTAGGTCATCATCGGACGAGGGATTGTGGATCTCGGAAGTCATGGGCAACATTGGATTCTCTTCTGGCGACTATTTCAACAGAGTGTACTCCTGCGCTAATGATCTCAGAAACCGATACAAGACTGACTGGGTAACAGTCATCTTTGTCGTGGACAGTAGCAATGATGCGGATGGATGTTTCTCAGATGGGTACTTTGCATATGCGTACCTAGGCGGGCCGTTCATGGTTATGACGTATAAGAATGACAACTATGGGATTGCCAACATGGACGCGGTAACCGCGCATGAAATGGGGCACCTCTTCTACGCACCCGATGAGTACGCAGGCGCATGGAGCGCGCAAGATCCTTCGAGAACTTGGGGATATCTCGCGGTACAGAACCAGAATAGCCAAGTCGGAGGATCAAGCAATGTCCCCTGCATAATGAGAGGCCAAGTAAGCCCGTATACCTCAGGTTCCGTGTGTCAATACACCAAGGGGCATATCGGATGGAGAGACACTGATGGGAACGGTGTACTTGATATCGTTGACTTTTGGCCAGGAAACACTCTGAATGCCTACACGCCCGACCCGACGAGTGACACGACTCCTACATACACAGGTCAGGCATCATCAAGACAATGCTATCCCAATAGCAATCCATACTACACTCCAAGAAATGACATTACAGTCAACAAGATCTGGCTTGTTGAGTATTGGGTCGAAGATCTCTCAGGAATCAAGATCCGGGACAAAGCATCAACCACGGCTATCGACGGAGCATTCGACTCTCCGTTCGAGGAATACACCTTCACTGTCTCTCCAGACCTTCCTGGAGCCACATACAAGTTTTTTACTGTAGCTTGGAACACAGAAGGACAGGGTACGATAGTCTCAGATCAGCTCACAATATCAACACCTCAGATCACGATAACCTCCAGCCCTACTGGCTCGGGTTTCGTTATGGTTGATGGTTTTCCAGTCATCACGCCTCAGGTATTCACGTGGACTCAGGGATCAACGCATACACTTACCGCAAACTCCCCGGTGAGCGGTGGGACGGGGGTTCAATTTGTGTGGATCTCGTGGAGTGACAGTGGGGCTCAATCGCATACTATAACGACGCCTTGGTCAGCAACCACATACACTGCTATTTTCAAGAAGCAGTACATGCTTACTACTTCGGTCAGCCCGACAGGCGCCGGAAGTCTCTCAGTTGGCTCTGGGTGGCGAGACGACGGCACCACAGCTTCAGTCATAGCCACACCAAACACAGGTTACTCCTTCTACTACTGGAGTCTCGACGGAGTGAACGTGGGAAGCAGCTTGTCATACTCTGTTGTCATGAATTCTCCTCACAGCTTGACTGCGTACTTCCGCAGTACTTCTTCCCTATCGGTTGGACTGTCCGCTGGATCGATAGCGCTAGGTGCTTCTGTTACTCTCTCTGGCACAGTGACTCCAACTCAACCCTCACCAGGGATACCCGCGGGAACGACGGTGACTCTAAGCTGTAGTCTGGACGGGGCCACATGGAACACCTTCATCACAACAAAGACTGGTAGCGGCGGAGCGTATTCTGTTGTCTGGTATCCTCCGTACCCAAGTTCTTATCAAATCAAAGCCGATTGGACTGGTGACCAGATTTATGAGGGCTCGACAAGCTCCGTCGCTTCCTTGACTGTCACAGGGACTATCCCGCCAAGAATCTCGCTTCTGGTTTCAGGGCCCAGCTCAACTGCCGCAGGCGCCTCTGTGACCTTTGATGTGATTGTTACCAATCCTGACTCAGCCATATCCACAACACTATGTTTTGAAGTGGTTGGGCCAGGTGACTACAGGTACTTCGATACTCAGCAAATCGCAGTAGCAGCTAACGGAAGAGGAAGATTTCAATTCACCTGGCAGGTTACTTCAACAGCCAGCACTGGGCAGTACCAGGTTTTCGTCGGACTGATCCCACCGAAACCGACGGCAATAGCCCAAACTCAAATCATCGTGCTTCAATCCTAGATACTGCGAGTCAGCGACGGACATGGGAGCTCGCGCTTGACATGGGACATATTGGCTGCCATTCGAACCCTACCGCGCTGCCTTTAGGCTCTATGAGAGCATGGTTTGGGCTGGGATGGAACTTCCTCGCTAACTATGCAAAATCTCCGAAGTCAGATGTGACAAAGGTTACTGTAAGATATCGAAGCATTGCTCCATCCATCAACATGTGTCCCGATTTTTTTGGGTCGCGGAAGTATATGTCTGCAGGGTATAGGTGGCTTATGCCTTGATGTGGCCGCTGATAGTTCCAGTAGTGGATGAATTCTTGATGCGTAGCGCGCCGGCCGGCCGTCCACCTGTACAAGGGTCTAGGATAGAAATCTCTAGAGAAGCTTGGCGGCGTCTCTGCTTATTAGTCCGCTTAAACTGTACTTTACCGCGGTACAGCAACTTGAGGCTGGATTTCTTGTCGAGGGAAGGGGCCGCAGATGTTCTACGTCGACTTTCTATGGGGGAGGCCAGGTTCAAAGAGTTGAATGAGACCGTGACCAACACAAGGACACTTACCAGACGTCTGAGGGAATTGTGTGCTGAGGGTGAAATCCAGAAGAACGAAGGCCGATACAGGATTACTGGTGAAGGCTTCGAGGCTGCGCTCCGAATTGCTGAACTAGAGGAAAAGGTCAAACGTAGGGGGGTGAACTGTGAGGAGTTCGTCAAGATGCGAAATGGATGGATCCGAGCGTCGCTCAGGCGTCTGACGGAGCTCTTCGTTCACGAGTTTGGTAATGAGCTCGTTTCGCTCGTCCTCTATGGGTCTGTTGTGAAAGACACATTTCAACTTGGTGGAAGCGACATAGATCTGCTTTACGTCCTGGAAGACTGTGCGAGGAACGCTTGGCAACGTGAAGGAAGGGTCTTCAGATGTTTCCGATCCACATGGGAGTATAGGACCTGCGACTACTGGCTTAGAGTGCGAGGATTTTGCGGATATCCAGAAGTGACCACGGCGTCCTTACGGAAGAGCGATGCGGAGAGTTTTCAATCCACATATCTTGACATGCTTCGTCATAGAGCAGTTCTATTTGACAGGGAGGAGTTCTTTCAGAAATTGATGATCAGGCTTAAGGAAGCTCTGGGTGCCCTAGGAACCTTTCGAATCGAATACTCAGACGGAACCTATTGCTGGGTTCTGAAGCCCCATGTCACCTTCGGCGAACAGATCAGGATAGATTTGGGATAGATGGATGGCCGTCAACAAGACCGGTGCTGAGAAGGCGATCGCGAGCGCGGAGCGCGAGTTCAGAAGCGCCATGGCGAGTTTAGAAGAGAAGGACTACGCCGGCGCGTTGAAATATCTTCAGGAGTGCTCGGAATACGCAGTTAAGGCGGTGCTGTTGGCTTACGGTGTGGATTACCCTAAGACGCACACCGTGGGACGCTTCCTCTATGAGATGAGGGAGAAGTATCCTCAGTGGTTCGCGAAACAGATCAAGAGCATAGCTGATGTCGCCGATGACTTGGCGAGAAGCAGAGCAAGATTCCGGTATCCCTACGAGCACCCTTCTGAACAGTATGAGGTGATGGTGGGCCATGTGTTTCCAAGGGTCAAGAAGGCGCTGGAAGACTGTCGCAGCTTCATTCAACGATTCTTTGGTTGAAGGAAGATGGAGGAGGAAGTTGAGAAGCTGGTTGCCAATAGGAACTCATTGGACGCTGATGTAAAAAGGTTAAGCGACGAGAAGATCACACTGGCTCTTGAAAACAGATTCTTGAGGGAAGCGCGCGAATACACAATATCAGCAGCGGAGTCAGCTACCAACGATTGAAATTGTTGGCTTGTCCCTGAGGTGAGCTTGATGCTCCAAAAAGTTCCTCGGAACGATAGGGCGACTGACTGCGCCCCTTGCGGCGATGTTTAACGTCGCTATGTAGTCCGCAGGCCCAGCGAATCCGTATCCTACACATTCGAATCGATCTCTTGTCGGACGGTTCTGCTTTGCTTCAGGCCCACAACGAGGACATATGTGGGAGGTTCCTCTCGGATTCACGGCCACGACTTGAGTTCCAGCGAGTCTTGCCTTGTATTCGATGAAGTTTCTCATCTGCCCGAATC
>Ga0315289_10011860_pt1 | contig 12323 bp, 6 predicted proteins | sample YL17G11_40_MG_FD_203452 | JGI IMG/M metagenome (GOLD analysis project Ga0315289, IMG submission 203452) | Sediment microbial communities from Yellowstone Lake, YNP, Wyoming, USA - YL17G11_40 | ecosystem: Environmental > Aquatic > Freshwater > Lake > Sediment | place: USA: Wyoming | collected...
CGATGCTCATTCTCACCGACGCCGCCGGCAAGCAACTTGCGTTCAACGATGACTTCGAGGACAAGGGCTCCGGTTTGAATACGCATCACGCGGATTCCTACCTTGCCGTCACGCTTCCCGTGACGGGCGCGTACTTCGTTCACATCGGCGATACTCAGCAGGGCGGTGGCAATGCCTACGGTTACCGGCTGCGCCTGAGCGCGCCGCGCCCGGATTTCGCGTTGCGGGTCACGCCGTCCAGCCTTAACGTTCGCGGCGGAGAGAGTGTCCCCCTGACTGTCCACGCGCTGCGCAAAGACGGGTTCACCGGCGCCATCACGTTGAGATTGAAAGACGCGCCCGAAGGCTTCACATTGAGCAGCGCACAGGTTCCGGAGAAGCAAGACCAGGTGACCTTCACGCTGAACGCCTCGGCGTCGTCCATGATGGAACCGCTCGGCCTGCACATCGAAGGGTACGCGACCATCGAGGGTCGTGAGGTCGTTCGATCGGCCGTGCCGGCGGAAGACATGCTGCAAGCGTTTGCCTACCGGCATCTTGTTCCCGCCCGGGAGCTGAAAGTGTTCATGGCGAGACGCGGCCCTCCCCGCAACGTGGAGCGGATCCTCAGCGACACCCCCGTCAAAATTCCCGCCGGGGGAACGGCCCGCGTTCGCGTGTGGGTGCCCATCAGCACGCTCTTGGTGGGCGCACACCTCGAATTAAGTGAACCGCCCAAAGGCATCACCCTCGCCGACACCTTGCCGATTCGTGAGGGCACCGAGATCGTGCTGCAAAGCGACGCCGCCATCGTGAAGCCGGGCCAGAAGGGAACCCTGACCGTGAAAACCGTCGGCCAGAGGCCGGGGCCCCCGGGCCAGGCCCAGCCGGCGCCGAAAGGCCCCCGCGCCCTCCTAGGCAACTTACCGGCCATCCCCTTCGAGATCGTTGCGCAGTAATCGGTCACCGGCCTTGAAAACCTGAACTTGAGCCCGTATCCCCGCCGCCGAGGAATTCGCACACGCACAAAGCCACTGCGCTCACCTTCGCCACCCGGCGATGGCCCGCCGCCGCGCAATTCCTCCAACCTGAGGGAACTATGAATATCATCCGCACACTTGTTGTCGCCGCAGTCATCAGCTCCGCCACCATCAGCTCCGGTCAACAGCCCACGAGCGCGCCGAACATCCTCGCCGTCGTCGCAGACGACCTCGGCTGGGGCGACATGAGCTTGCACCACGGCGGGCCGCGCACCCCGCAACTGGACCGGCTGGCCAGCGAAGGATTGGAGTTGCAGCGATTCTACGTTTACCCGGTGTGCAGCCCGACCCGCGCGGCTTTTCTCACCGGCCAGATGCCGCGCCGGCTCGGCATCGCGGATGTCGTTGGCCCGGGGCAGAATCTCCCGGAGGGACTGGCGACACTGCCCGGCACGTTGCGTGCCGCTGGTTACCAGACTTCGCTCATTGGCAAGTGGCACCTCGGCAGGTCCAGTACGCCGCAGAAGAACGGGTTCGACCATTTCTACGGATTCCTCGGCGCGCAGATCGATTACTTCAAGCATACCGACCGCGGCAATCTCGACTGGCAGCGCGATGGCCGTGATGTCAACGAGGAAGGTTACTCCACGTTTCTGTTGGCCGACGAGGCAATTCGGCAACTGGAAGATCGCGACGTGACGCGGCCGTTTTTCATCGAGGTGACATTCAACGCGCCGCACTTTCCCTTAGCCGCGCCGGAGGAGTATCTCGCCAAATACAAGAACAAAGCGGCACCGCAGTCCACGTATTATGCGGTCGTTGACGCCCTCGATTCCTCCATCGGCCGCATCCTTGCGGCGTTGGACAAGCAGGGTCTGCGCGACAACACGCTGGTCGTCTTCTTCTCCGACAACGGCGCCGGTGGCCGCGAAGGCGGCAGCAACGGCCCGTTCCGCGCCGGCAAATACACGGTCTTCGAAGGCGGCATTCACACAGCCTGCCTGATGCGCTGGCCCGGCCACCTCAAAGCGGGTACCGCCACCCAGATGCCGGTGGCCGTGCAAGACCTGTTTCCCACGCTTGCGGGCGCCGTGGGCGCGCCCCTGAAAGATGCGTCGAAACTCGACGGCAAGAACCTCTGGGAGCCGCTCCGCACCGGTAGCGTGCAAGACCGCACACCCTTCGTCATCGCCACCGCCGACTTCGCGGTCATCGACGGCGATTGGAAGCTCATTGAAACCAGCGACGGCACACGATCGCTCTACCAACTCGCCAACGACCCCGGAGAGACAACCGACGTGCACGCCGAGTTTGCCGAGGTCGCCCAGCGTCTCGAAACGAAACTGGCCGAAGTGCAGAAAGATTTGCCGGCCGTTCGCGCACGACCACGACCCGGCCCAGGAAATCGCGGGCCGGGGCCGAAGGCTCCCGGTGGCCGCCGGGGAGGACCGGCAGATGGGGGAGCAAATCCATGAGACGAACACTGATTCTGTCCGCGCTGTTCATTGGTTCGGCGTTCGCCGCCGAGCGCCCGCTGAGTTATGCCATCGCTGGCACCGCGATCGATCTCCCGGTGCAGACAGCGTGGCGGCGAGTTGGTATTCAACCGGCCCCCCTCTGTTCCGACGAGGCATTCATCCGTCGCGTTTATCTGGATGTCATCGGCACCTTGCCTGCGGCGGAGGAAGTGCGGACGTTCTTGGAGGACAAGAACCCGAACAAACGTGACCTCCTCATCGACCGACTTCTGGAACGGGATGAGTTTGCGGATTACTGGGCGATGAAGTGGTGCAACCTGCTGCGGGTCAAGTCGGAGTTTCCCATCAATCTGTGGCCCAATGCGGTGCAGGCGTATCACCGTTGGATTCGGACCGGCATCAAGGAGAACATGCCGTATGACCGGTTTGTCCGCGAGTTGCTCACCACCAGCGGCAGCAATATCCGCAAGCCGCAGATCAATTTCTACCGAGCCGTTCAGAGCAAGGATCCACAGACACTGGCGCAAACCGTGGCACTCAGCTTCATGGGGACGCGCGCGGACAAATGGCCGCAGGAGCGACTGGCCGACATGGCGGTATTTTTCTCGCGGGTCGGCTACAAGACCACTACGGAATGGAAGGAAGAGATTGTTTTCTTCGATGTCGGCAAGACCACTGCTCCGGCGTCTGCCGTTTTACCGGATGGGACGACGGTGAAACTTTCTCCGTTGCAGGATCCGCGGGAGGTGTTTGCCAACTGGCTCATCAGCCCCACGAATGCCTGGTTCACCCGCAACATCGCGAATCGCGCCTGGTCTTGGTTGTTGGGCCGCGGGATCATTCACGAGCCGGATGACATTCGCCAGGACAACCCGTCGGTAAATCCCAAACTGTTGGCCCTGCTCGAACGGGAATTGATCGCGTCCCGATATGATCTGAAGCAGCTCTTCCGGCTGATCCTGAAATCGCAGACCTATCAGCTTTCCTCTCTGCCAGCATCCAAGCATCCGCAGGGCGAGGCCAATTTCGCTTTTTATCCGGCGCGGCGGTTGGAGGCGGAGGTGTTGATTGACGCGATCAACCAAGTCACCGGCACGACGGAGAAATACACCAGCCGCATTCCGGAACCGTTCACCTTCATACCCGAGGACAAACGCACGATTGCGCTGGCGGACGGCAGCATCACCAGTCCCTTTCTCGACCTGTTCGGGCGCTCCCCGCGCAATACCGGCCTGGAATCGGAACAACGCAATAACCCGTCTGCCGCCCAGCAGTTGCATCTCCTGAATTCGAGTCATATCCGGCAGAAGCTGGAACAAGGCAGCAAGCTTCGCGCCTTGCTGCAATCTGCCAGCAATCCGCGCGAGGTGGTCAACCAGCTCTACCTGACGATTCTCTCACGCTGGCCGACCGACGAGGAACTGCAAATCGCCGCGGCATACAGCCAATCCCCCGAAAGCCGTCAACGGGCCGGACTGGATCTCGCCTGGGCGCTGATGAACAGCGCGGAGTTCCAGTTCAGGCACTAAACGTCAAAGTGAAAGGGCTCACAAGATGATGGGCACAGCAATCTCCCGGCGTGAAGCAATCCGCCGCACGCTGGTCAGCGCGGCTGGTTTAGGGCTGGCCAACAATCCGGCGATTCGGGCCTGGGCGGCGATTCCGGCCTCCAAGCCGACCGGCAAAGCGAAGTCGGTGATTCAAATCTGGATGTGGGGCGGCCCGTCGCACCTCGACACGTTCGATCCAAAACCTGAGGCCGGCAACGATTACTGCGGTCCGCTTAACAAGCCGATCGAGAGCAACGTGCGCGGGATCAGGATTTGCGAGCTGCTGCCGCTGTTGGCCAAACAGGCGGACAAATACTCCATCATCCGCGGCATGACTCACGGCAGTAGCGCCCACGAAACGGCGACCTACATGGTGCAGACCGGGCGCAAGGCCGGCGAGCGGCTTGTGTATCCTTGCACGGGGGCCGTCGTCTCGTTGCTCAAGGGTTATGACGGCGGCTATCAAGGGCAGATCCCGCCTTACATCGTCTTAACCGAACCACCGGGGCGGTTTGACGAGGCAGGATTCCTGGGCATTCGCTACAAACCCTTCACGACGGGCGGCGATCCGTCGCAAGAACGGTTTGCCGTCGAAGGCATCGTGGCGGAAGGAATCACGGACCAGCAACAGCGCGACCGGCGCGAGCTGCTCGGCAAACTGGACACACTGCCACACTCCCTCCCGGAAAACCCAGGGTTGCAGGCGTTGGTTCGGTCGCGAGACCAAGCCTATGACATGATCGTCGGCGAGGGCGCAAAAGTGTTTGACCTTGCCAATGAGAAAGACGCCGTGCGCGACCGCTATGGCCGCGGCACCCAGCCAGCAAATGCTCCGGCGGCAAACACGGGCCCCCGAACCAAGTTCGGCCAATCCTGCCTGGTGGCGCGGCGGTTGGTCGAACGGGGTGTTCCCTACGTCACCATCAACTATCCCGGCTGGGATACGCACAAAGACAATTTTACTCAGTTGCAGCGCCGGTTGCCGGAATTCGACAAAGGCGTGGCGGCATTGATCCAGGATCTGTCGGAGCACGGCTTGCTCGACAGCACCATCGTCTGGTGCGGTGGTGAATTCGGCCGCACGCCAAAGATCCAATGGGAATCGCCATTCAACGGCGGGCGCGACCATTTTGGCAATGCCTTCTGCCACATGGTGGCCGGCGGCGGTTTCAAGGGTGGCCAGGTGGTCGGCGCGACGGATGCCAAAGGCGAACAAGTGAAGGATCGTCCCGTCTATCCCAGCGATCTTATCGGCAGCATATACCAACTGCTCGGGATTGATCCCGGCGCCAGTCTGCCGAACCCGCAAGGCCTGGATGCCCGCGTCATGCCCACGCCGGCGGACGGCGTTCCCTCGGCCGGACTCCTGAAGGAAATCATCTAGACTTCCGAGCGACCCATGGAATTATTCCGATATCGGAAGCGCCACTTTATGAAACGATCACTGATTCTTAAACTCGCCTCGGCGATTGTTCTTCAAGTCAGTGCGCAGTGTGTGGCATCGCCGCTTCCTATTCGTGTAATCGCATTGCGTCCCGATGACGTGACGACGATTATTGCGGAACGCGGAGAGTTGGCGGGCGATTTGCAGAGTGCCATCGCCGTGTCAGGGTTCGATTCGCCGCAGGAGTCGGTAACTTGGAGCGTGGACGCGCCGCAGGAGAATGATTACGCCGTTAGCCTGATCTTCAGCAGCAAGTACCAGGCAACAATCGAGGTGTGCTGCGGAGAGTCCGTTCTGACCACGCAGTCGTTGCCCAGAACATGGGCGGGGCGCGCGTTTTACTGGCGTCAGGAACTGCCCGGCCTGCTACATGTGAAGGCGGGTAAGAATCGGATCGTGTTTCGCTTGCCGGAGGGCAAGGTAGCGAAGGCGTCGAAGCCAGGTGCCAGGGGACGCAGCAAAGGGAAACCGACCAAACCGGGCAGCCAGCCGACGGAGGAATTCTCTTTGTGGTCTATCGAACTGGGCACTCCCGCCGCTCGCAAGGCGCAGCTCGAACGTGCGCGGGAGATTCGCGGCGACGCCTCGTGGATGATCGCCGGAAAATACGGCCTTTTCGTGCATTGGTCGCCGCTGGGCTATCCCTTGAACGGAGACCAACAACGTGCGCAATGGCACGAGAAAGCGGTGGATATGTTCGATGTGAAGGTGTTTGCCGACGCCGTGGAGCGCACGGGCGCGGCATGGATGATCTTCACCATGACCCACGGGAAATTCTACTGGCCTGGACCGAGTGACGCAGTCGACAAGATCCTGCCGGGACGCACCACCAAGCGAGATCTCATCGACGAGATCATCGCGGAACTCGACCGTCGCGGCATACGCGCCCTTTTCTACCTGCACAACTGCGCCAGCGGCAACGAAGACCCGGAGTGGTCGAAGGCGGTCGGAGCGCAGGATGCCGACACGGTGCGATTTGGCGACAACGTCGAAACGATCCTCCGCGAGAGCAGTCTGCGCTATGGCAAGAAACTCGCCGGCTACGGCTACATTGACTGTTCGTTCGCGAACGATTACCCGCTCGACCCGCCGTGGGAACGTTGGGCCCGCGCTATCAAGGCCGGCAACCCGGCCGCCGTGGTCGGGTTCAGTTCCCAACGCGGCCCGACCGTCAGTCCGTTCAGCGAACTCGCCGTGACCGACGGCGGCAGCGCCTTGGGCAAACCCAACACTGCGCTGATCGGTCCTGGCCGCCAGCTTGGCGACGTGACTCCGACGTGGTGGTTCGCGATGGACGGCTGGATCATCAAAGCGCCCATGAACGGCACGATTGGCAAAGGGCCGCGATATCCCGCACCGGATTACGTGAGTTATTTCCAGCAGATGGCCGCCGCGAAGATGCCCGTGACCATCAACCTGGCCATCACCGCCGACGTCACGCGTGAGCATCCGATTTTCAACGAGCAGTGCATGGCCGCCATGGAGCAGGTGCGGCGAGCGATTCGCGGAAAATGACGCCGCGACCGCAAAGGATTGTCAAACTGCTGCATCTCCCAAGGGACGGCAATCGAGATGCGGGCCCGGCGCGTGAACTCGGGCGAAAGTACGGCAATCGCGGAATCTGCGCTTTAATCAACAATCTCAAGAAGTCATTTTTTGTTAGCAGCAGCCTTCTTGTCTCTGGGGTTCACGAGAGCCGGTTCAGGAGGTGCCTTCCATGGATGACCGGCAGGGCCATTGTCTATCACCGGGAACGCTGATATCCTCAACCTGGCAGCACCCATGGGGATCAAAGTCAACTCTTCAACAGGTTCATCTGATTTCACCGGGCTTTCCGAAAGAAGCCCTACCAGATCCATTTCATCTTTCTGCCAGCCGGGAATCCGGCGCCCCTTGGCTTTGATTTCAAGCGGTGTTTCTGCGCTTCCCCAGGCATTGTTGTCTGAGGGCCATGCCCGCTTTGCTACTTCAAATGACGTTTCCAGCTTCTCCCTGTCCAGCACCAGACCGTAGTTCCACGGTGTTGTCGGGTAGATGTCAAAGGCGGGCCACGCGTCGAGCTGTTCTTCAGACAATTCCCGGCGCCACGCGTCGGGAAGATATTCCTTGGACGTCGCGATACGGGCGTCGATAGGCACGTATTTCGCGGAGATTTTCAGGGAGTACGTGAGCGGTCCGCGGTCGACCGAAATGCTGTTTCCGTTCTGGGGCCAGGTCCTCAGGCTCAAATGCATAGGCAATTTGAGTTCAACGAGGTCGCCGTTCTCCCACCGGCGGTCGATGCGGAGAAACGACTGAGGCCTCGATTGCACCTTGACCTGCTGGTCGTTGATGCTGAGCTGGACTTTCTCGCACCATTGTGGCACCCGAAAATACAGCGGGAACTGCGACGAATGGGGCAACGAAACGGAAAGCACGATGTTCTCGTCGAACGGATAGTGCGTGGTCTCGGCAATGCTCATTTCGGTGCCGTCGCCCACTTTCGCGGTGACTTTCGAGTCGGAGTAGCAGATGAGCGCCAGACCGTTGTCTGGCGTAGCCATCCATAGATGCTCCGCGTAATAGGGCCAGCCTTGCCCCATATTGAGCTGGCAGCACCGGTGCGCATGCGGGTTCATCTGGTACTTGGCGCCTTTGTCCTGGATCTTCGGGCTCTTATTGGTACTGTTGGAAATGATCTGGTTGGGTGCGGTCAGATAGCGCAGCGCCCGGAAGTCGGGCGTCGTGGCGGCGGGAAGCGAGTTGAACGCAACGTCCTCGCAGCGATCCGCCCATTTCAGATCGCCGTCGATCTTCAGGATTTCTTCACAGGAATGCATCATTTCGACCATTCCGCAAGTCTCGACGGCCTGGCGAGGATCATGAAAACCCGGCCGGCAGCCTTCGTCACCGCCGAACATGCCGCCCGGCACCTGACCATAAAGTCCCCAGACCGTCTGGTAGTTTCGCTCCGGGGCTGTCAGATGCTGCAGATCCCTTGACTGGAGGTAATAGGTTGGCGTCCCGCGTAAAGCCTGCGCGATATTGACGTTATGCCAATTCGGTACGCCCTCGGTCCAGTTGGCTGTCTTGTTGAAAATCCTGGTCGCCAGGTCCAGAAGTGTCTTGTCGCCCGTACGGTTATAAAGCCAATAAACACTGGCCAGATTGTCGCCCCCACGCTGCTGTTGCCAAAGTGGCGGAAGGAAATCCGCGTCGGGAACGGCGAGTTCCCACTGAAAGTACTTCGTCATCAAGCGGATGACCCGTTCGTCGCCGGAATATTCGTAGTACGCTTGGAGCGCATTCAACATGGGCATGTTCGGCCACAGATCCGGTTTGCCGGTGCTGTGTACGCGCGGGGATTTGATGTTTGCCCTCGGCCCGAACCATCCGTCCTCCCGCTGGCTTGCGATGACCCCGTTGATCCACAGCTTGGTCTCATCGATCAGTTTCTGATCGCCCAATACATAGGCCAGGTCCCCGTAGCCTTTCAACCAATACGGCACTTCCTCCCAGAACTTCTCGCCCACGCCCTCCGGGCTGAGCCAAGGACTGCCTTCCTTTATCAGGAACTGGCTTAGCTCAGGAAGATGCCCGAAGAAGCCGTTGGCTTCCAGTTCAAGCTGTTTACGCAACCATCCTCGCGGCTGAATCGAACCGATCGGCAGCTTGATGAGAGGGGCCTGAAGCAAAGGTTCCCGATTGCCAACGTAGAAATCGTTCGTCCGGTCAGTATCTGGCCGCGTTATCGTGCTTATTGTGTCCGCAGTGGCCAAGCCAGACGTGATTAAGATGCCAACAGTCAGACCCCAACGAATCGCGAATCTCCGTTGCCGGCTCATCTCTCATTCTCCTAATGTTCATTGACTCACAAGGCTATCCTATTCTTCTCGCTCGGCTTAACCGCATCAGCAATGTGGACTTCGAACGCGGAGGCACCGACCATATCACGTCGGCAGCGCACAACACGGCCAGCGGCGCCAGTAGCAAGGCGGTTAGGAGTGATTTGATCGTGTGTGTGATTTCATGTTTTTGGCCCTATCCATTCCAAGCGATTGAACTCCGGCTCCGGACCGCGCCATGGCTTAGGTTTCGGCAGCTCAAAGGCAGAGAGTTTATTGCCTTTCTTTTTCGCCATTGCCGGGCGATGCATACCGATCCCCAGTTGATCAAGATGCGTCCAAGATTTCAACGGTTTTCCATCCTCTGGGTCCACGAAGTCGGCGGCGGTGAACAGAAGAGTCTGTTCTTGAGGTCCACCGGGGACTTCTTTTATGCAGGCAAAGGTCTTTCTGGGTCCCCGGTAGGCGCGATGTTCGTTTTCGATGACCTGCAAACACAGTTGGTTGGTCTGCTCCATTTTTATGGTAATCGCGAGTTTGGCCCCGTCCGGCCCGCGCCATTTCGGATCGGAGATTTTTCGGGTCCAGTGCACGGGAGATTTGTCGTCAGACGAATGCCAATCGCGCCAACCGTGCGCAAAGTCTTCAATCAGCGGGTTGGCTGTCTCGGTGCCGTGGACTCCGGCAGCACGCAATTCTTCGGGGGTGGCGCTGTAAAAGGTCGTGCTCAGGCAGACTTCCGTGATGGGCTTGTCGCGGAACTGGCGTGTGGGGATCAACTCCGGTTTGGGAAGCGTGTAGTAAACATTGGCGTAGGCGAACAGCAGCGGCTTTCCGGTAGACTCCTGAGGCAGCTTCGCCGTAAAGACAGCCCCGTCGCGCGTGGCATCCGCGCTACGCCAGAAACGGTCGATCGGATGGGAATCGACGCTGTAAGAGATATCGCAACGGGCAATGGGCCACTCGGCCTTGGGCGACACACGGAACTCCGCCGTGCCGTCCCAGGTCTTGAGCACCAGCTCGCTTGCGGGCGTCTCCGGCAGGGCGGGCCCGCCTTTGAGAAAATGATCGAACCAGAGCGGCATCGTGACGGCGACTTCAGGCGTGAGTTGATGATCTAGGTGCGGTGACCAGGAATGGCGCACGGGCTGGCCCTGGATGAGCGCGTCGGTCCGATACACATCGTCCATGACGCCGTGATGGTCGTTGGCCGCGCTGCGATGCATCACCGGGCAGCGGATCAGCGTCGCGTAGCTCTCGAAGCTCAACGTGCGGCGGAACACGTCGACATCGCCTTTGATTTTGTCCTGCTGCCAGATGCCTCCGTCGAATTGATGCGGCTGCCAGCGCCAGCCCGCTCCACCGATGGCGGGTACCGCGGCCTTCACGCGCGAATCGGTGCCGGCAACATACATGGTGAGATTGCCGCCCATCGAATCCCCGTAAACGCCAAGCCGTTGTGGATCGACCTCCGGCTGCTGTTCCAGAAAGGTGAGGCCCCGCCGGCAACCCAGCGTGAGGAGATACCAGTTGTTGTTCTTCGGGTGCTCACGGTCCTCGTAGAACTGTTTCGGCCCTGAAAACATCGAGGCATAGCCAGGCACGTTCTGTTGCGTCGGATCCACCGCGCCCCAGTCCGTGTTGGGATCGCCCGGTTGCGCCCCTTCCATCGCGTTGATTGGACCTCCGCCACCACCTCCCGCTCCCCAATTTACTGAAAGAGCGGCGTAACCACGCCCGACCATCGCTGTCACCTCATCGAGAGTGGCCCGCCCACCACCACCATGAATGTGCAGCACTGCGGGAAGTTTCTCTTTCGCTCCTTCTGGAAAGCCATAGATCGCCGTCATCCGCGCTGGTCTCCACTTGAAAGTGCCAACGAGAAAGCGCACATGACGCAGCACCACGCCGTCGCTCTTCCACTGGCGAATGACCTCTGTTTCGAGCGGATCTTTGCGAGGATCAAAGTCGGCCCACAGTTCCGCGACCGACTGCGGGACGGCCGCTGGAGGCTCGGCGGCGGCATGCAGCGCTGCCAGCAGCAGGGCCGTGAGGAGTGTGAGGGTGTATATCGTGGGCAGGATCTTCATTTTGTGCACGGCTCCCAGATTGACTTCAACTTGTACACCTGCAACGACATCATCTTCGCTTTGCCGCCGGGGACCTCCGCCGCGACGGTTTGGTCCTCCGGGTTCGGGACGAACGGCAGCGGGACGTAGCTCAGGCCATCGCTGGCAAACACTTCCAGCGCGGTGCGGTCAACGTAGATGATGAGGCATTGCTTGCCGTCCACCAACGGTGCCGGGGCGCGGTGGTTGTTGACGACGATCTCCTGCTTCGCCGCGTCGTAGCTGATCGTTGCGCCGCGAATCGTGAACGTCACATCAGTCCGCTCGAACTCGGCGCGGAGTTCGATCAATTCGCCGCGAAAGTCGGCGAGCACGCCGCTCTGGTCCGGACCGGCGCGGAGCGTTTCGAGTTCTTTCACCGGTGTCCACGTCATCCGCGGGCCTTCCGATGTGGTTCGAAGCTTGAGTTCGTGCGGCAACGACATCGCCTGGTTGAACGGCATCCCCGGCGTGGTGGTCCGGAGCCAACCGATCTGCACCACGCGCCCCTTCGGCTCATGGCTGAACGTCTGCGCCGCGTAGAAGCCCTGACCGAGATGCCCTTTCAATTTGGGCGTCTCCGGCGTGAACTTCTTGCCGTCGAACGTGCCAACCATGTAATCGCTGCTGGCGGCCGTCAGAACCCACTTACCGGACAGCTCAAAAATATCCGGGCACTCAAAAAATCCGGCAATGCGGCTCTGGAACGTCCACGCCTTCAGGTCGGGCGAAGTATAGAAGGCGATATATCGTTCCTTCTCGACCTGATCATACACCGCCATCACCCAGTGTTTACCCGGCGCGTACCAGAGCAGACGCGGATCGCGGCCGGAGTGTGTGACGACCGGGTTGCCCTCGAACTCCTGGAACGTACGGCCACGATCGTTGGAGTACACGATGCACTCGCCGCGGCCGGTGCTGGTGCAGGCGGCGACAATCAACTCGTTGTCACCGTTCTTC
>Ga0315289_10011861_pt1 | contig 12323 bp, 8 predicted proteins | sample YL17G11_40_MG_FD_203452 | JGI IMG/M metagenome (GOLD analysis project Ga0315289, IMG submission 203452) | Sediment microbial communities from Yellowstone Lake, YNP, Wyoming, USA - YL17G11_40 | ecosystem: Environmental > Aquatic > Freshwater > Lake > Sediment | place: USA: Wyoming | collected...
AAAGAGACTTACCTTAAACTGTATTAATAGAGACATTTCTGATAATAAGCGGAAAGGATAGGAACCAACCTAAGGAGAAGGATTTGTGGTGTTGCTTAAGCCGTGTGAGGGAATACTCTCATGCACGGTTCTTAGGTAAGGAGGAGATAGCAATGCCTCCTCCTTACCCGTAATAAGCTATATGTTCATTCGGAGTTGAGATGCCTCAGTCCGGAGGATTTGGGTAGCGGTATCTGAGTCAGATTTTCCTCAAGGAAGTGGCGTAAGGGAGGATACTTTTGTGGATATGGACCAAGCTGAAAAAATTGATTGTAGAGCAAATGGTGAGGTCGTTTTTTGATAAATTACATCTCTACACCTTTTGTCCCTCAAAATTGTCTTGACGAATCCAAGCTTCAGTATAGGGTTGACATTAAAAAGGAGGAAGGGAAGTATGAATATAATAGAGAAAGAAAGGCAATTGCAACATTATTTTAAAATTAATATTCTAATACAAACGCAGAAATAATTTTGACATTTGGTTCAATTGCCCCCTCACCTCTCCCTCTCCCCACCGGGGAGAGGGGGAGGGTGAGGGGAGGCAAATTTAAAACAATTTGATACGTTTGTATTAGTCATTGGGCCTTTATCAACCGGGTCCGTCATGGTAGGTGGAGGTTTCATACGAAAGGAAACAAAGACGTAAATATCTTTTGCGGGGAGATTGTGTGATGAATATTGTCGAGAAAGACAGAGAACGCTACAGGAAAATCTTCGGTGAAAGAGACAAACAGAAGGACTACTGGGTCTATAGCATTTGCTCTCTTTGCTACGGCGAGTGCGCTATCCGAGTAAGAGTGGTTGATGGCAGGCCGGTGGCCGTGGAAGGTGTTCCTGAGAGCGACCGTGGAGCTCAGGGCGGCCTCTGTGGCAAGGGCGTTGCCGCCTTATTGGACTTTTATGATCCAAACAGGATCCTGTACCCGGTAAAAAGGACTAATCCAAGGAAAGGGATTCATGAAGACCCAAAATGGCAGCGAATTTCCTGGGAAGAAGCCCTTGATACCATAGCCGAGAAGCTTATAGCAGCGATGAAGAAGGACCCAAGGACGGTATGCTCCGCTTATTCCCCTGGACCCACTGGCGGCATGAGAGGTAACGTAACATGGCGCCGTTTTTTCCAGGCTGTTGGTGGTAGTCGTGCAATGGGCGGCCCCGGTATCATGTGTGGTGGCGCTGCCCATCACGTAGGTGCTTTACAATTTGCTTCTTGGGACATAATTCCAGACTACAGGTTCTGCAACTATGTGCTTCGCTGCGGTGGAGCCGAAAGCTGGGCCTCTGGTCGTAATTCCAGTGCCAGCGTCAGACAGGCAGCCGCGGCCAGGGAGAGGGGCATGAAACTGAAGGTTATGGACCCTCAGGGTTTCACCGTTGCCTCCCTGGGACGGGAATGGATACCGATTTTACCAGCCACGGATATTGCTGTGTTTTTGGCTATCGCTAATCTCATTGTAAATGAGATAGGTATTTATGACAAGGAATATATCAGGCACAAGACGAATGGAGTCTACCTTATTGGCCCTGACCGTCTTTATGTGCGGGAGAAACAAACTGGAAAACCTCTCCTCTTTGATGAGGCTGATGGTAACGTTAAAACTTATGATGATCCGACGCTGACGCAGCCGGCGATTGAAGGGAAGTATACCGCCAACGGAGTCGAATGCCGGCCTGCTTTTGCCCTTGTCAAAGACCATCTCAAACAGTATAAACCGGACTGGGCCTCCGGGATAAGCACGGTCCCTGCGGATACCATACGGCGGCTCGCCAGGGAGTTGGTCGATGAGGCGAGAATCGGAAGCGTTATTGAGATTGATGGCGTCAAAGTCCCCTACCGACCCGCCTGTGTTGTCGGCTACAAAGGGATGCAGACCCATCAGAATTCTTTTCACGCGTATACTGCCATGCACCTGATAAATGTTTTACTCGGTAATCAAGATGTTTGCGGGGGAATTTTGGGTTCAGGGGTACCCAGGAGTCTAGGGTACCCTGAGACGGGTCGCTTTCAATTCTCAGCTTATGGTGGCGTGGAGGGCATGCTGACTGTTGGCCCCTGGCCGATAACCACCGGCGGGTCGACGTCGTGGCCACACTCTAAAATTACGGGGCCTGGTAATAGCTGGAGCTTCAATGACGTATTGGGCCACGCGACGCTTGACGTCTACACTGAGGACTGGGAAGGACTATGGAGTAACGCTGGTAGTCCTTTTAAGCCGGAAGTTTTTTGCACCTACGGCGGCAATGTGGTCATGAATATGGTCAGGCCGGAAGCCGCTGAAAAGTTTCTCAGGAAAGTTCCCTTTGCCTTCGCTCTACAGCCATTCCACAACGAAACTACGGAAGGCTTTTGTGATATTGTTTTACCGGAGTCTCACTACCTTGAAACGTTGGATGTTTGCAGCGCTTTCGGTGTCACTTATAACTACCCCACAGGCTTAGATAAATGGAGCATGCACCTTAGAATGCCGGTTACCGAGCCCAGGGGTGAGGTAAGGCATGCTCAGGACGTGATGAATGACTTGGCTGACAGGGTGGGAATTAGACGGAAATATAATGCAGCCCTAGATGATTTTTACACCTTCAGAAAGGCCAGGCAGCCGGACCCGAATGTGGAAATTCCTCGTATTATAGAGCCAGAGGAAGAAGTCTCCAACATAGAATTGGTTGACCGAATACTGAAGTACCATTTTGGTGAAAAGAGAGGCCTGGAATGGTTCAGGGATATTGGTTTCTTGACTTGGAACAAGAAGCCTGAAGAAGGTTATTGGCGGTGGTTCATTAATGCTCGGATACCCATCTATTTTGAGAACCATGAAGAAGATAGGGAGGAGATAAAAAAGAGGGCTGAAAAAATTGGTTTTCATTTGAACTGGGACTATTTCACCGGGCTGACGAGCTATTTCCCTTCTGTTATCTACACCGAGCTTCCCCCGGATTCGGAATATGACCTCTTTGTTATCTCGCAGCGGGACTCGCTCATGACTTATAGATTCACGGCGCATAACCCTCATATAGATAAAATGGCTTCACGCAATCCTTATACTTATAACATTAACATGAATGTGGGAACCGGGCGGGAAAAAGGGATAAAAGACGGGGACACTATTTGTCTTGAAAATCATTGGGGAGACAAGGTAACAGGAACTGTGAAGCTAAGCCAGTTGGTACACCCGAAGGTGGTAGCCATCTGTGGTTTAGGGAGCTGGGCAAAGGGAGCACCGATTTCCCGGGGTAAAGGCGTGAACCCGAATGCCCTGATCAGACAAGATCAACATCATTTTTGCATCATATCAAGCTCAGTTGAACCAACTGTAAGGGTCAAGGCATACAAGATAAAGGAAACGAGGTGAGGTCGTCATGAGATGGGGTATGGTGATCAATCTAAATAAATGTATTGGCTGTGATGCTTGTGCGGTCAAGTGTAACCAGGAGCATTTTCTGCCTAAAGGAGTGCTGTGGAGTAAAACTTTAATTTCTGAGACAGGAAAATATCCCCGTGCAAAAAAACACGTATATCCAGTATTGTGTAACCACTGTAAAGACCCGGCGTGTACAAAGGTTTGTCCCACTGGCGCCACTCAGCAACGTGAGGATGGAATCGTTTGGGTTGACCAAAATAAGTGTGTTGGTTGTAGGCATTGCATGATTTCTTGCCCTTATCAATCCCGATCGTATCATTCTGAAGAAAAAGAATATTATCCCGGTCAAGGGTTCACCGAATGGGAAACCATTGGAAGAATATTATATCCTCTTCGAGTTGGTGTTGTCTCTAAGTGTATTTTTTGTAAGGAAAGAATTGACGAAGGTATTAAAAAAGGACTAAAACCGGGGGTAGATCGTGAGGCAACCCCTGCTTGCGTTATCATTTGTCCAGCTAAAGCAAGGTATTTTGGTGATCTGGATGACAATGAGAGCGAAGTTTCAAAACTAATCCATGAAAAGGGCGCAGTTCAATTGTATCGAGCACATGGTACCGATCCATCTGTCTATTATATTGGTGGTATTGAGGAAGCTCCTGTCGTCACTAAATATTTTGGCATTCAGGTTTTTGATACCTCCCCAGAGTTAACATTTAAAGAAGGGGCAACTGGATCTGAGGAAAACGAGTAGCCTCTATCAGAGACTCTATTGACAATCACAGCCAACATCCACAGGTGTTTGTATGGGCCGCACCCGCAGAAAAGATTCTGATTAAAGTGGCTAAAAGGTAAGAAGTGTTAGACGCACAGCGTTAGTTAAAAAGCAGAGGCAATCATATGACGATGAGAAGAGAAATCATTTTGAAAAAGAAGGCTGTTTATGAATTAAGCCAACTTACTCCAAGTCTGAAACAAGTCTCTACCGTTTATCCAGAGCTTCTCAAATGTCAAGTCTGCAACAAATGTACTATGAGCTGCCCACAGGATATCAACGTAATGGAGTACATATCTAGTGCTGTGCGTGGTGAGATTGCTGAGGTTGCGGACCAATCTTTTAGCTGTATAATGTGTGGACTTTGCGCAGAGAGATGCTCTGGGGGTCTTGCACCATATCATATTGCTTTGCTTTGCCGCCGCTTGTATGGACGTTACTTACTACCACGTTCCCGCAACCTTTCGAACATTGTGTTTGAGATTGAGGAAGGAAGATTTGATGCCGAACTTTCAGAATTGAAAAAGATGGATGTGGAGGAACTACGGCGCCGTTATAATGAGCGAGATATAGTCCCATAAATTCAAGGGGGGATGACAAAATGTATTCAATTGAATTAAATGAAAGTATTGCAAGAATAGCGTTCACAAGAGAAAAACGGTTAAAGGAAGATTATCCACAAATTTCTGAGGATGAGAAATCTGTTTTAATAAAACAAAATCACGCCGATTTTATAGATGGGGGGGTGTGTGAGCTTTTGGTGGGTCCTAATAAGGGTGATTGTGCACCTAAGGAACTCGTTGAATTGCTGCAAGGGAACAGCCTTGTGGACCCCGATGTGGTAGATTTAGAGGCGGTAGATTATGATGTTGATGTATTAGTATTAGGCTCTGGGGGAGCGGGGGCTACGGCGGCGCTTTCGGCTCATGAAAATGGCGCCAAAGTTATGTTGGTAACCAAATTTGGCTTTTTTGACTCCGATACTGTGAAATTCCAAGGAGGAATACAGGCAGCATCTAAGCCAAATGACTCCCCTGTAATTCATTATTTGGACACGATTGGCGGTGGTTTTTTTGATAATATTCCAGATCTTGTTGAGGTTATGGTTCGTGACGCTCCTTCAGTAATCCAGTGGCTTGAGTCGCTTGGGTGTATATTTGATAAGGAAGCTGATGGTACTTTACGGACAGAATTTGGTGAAGGGACATCTCGAAAAAGAGTTCATAATGCTCGTGGTTGCCTTGGAATGGAGATGATGCGAAATCTGTATGACGAGTTATGTAATAGGGGAATTCCTATATTGGAGTACTTACCTGGAATAGAATTAATTACGGATGATATAGCTCAAGTAGCCGGGGCTATATTGATTAACCTCGAAAGCAAGAAAGAAGCAATTCGGATCCGGGCTAAGACAGTAGTACTCGCCACTGGTGGTGATGGACAATTACATTATCAAGGATTTCCGTGTGTTGATCATTATGGGGCTATGGCTGATGGTTTAGCTTTGGCTTACAGAGTCGGGGCAAAGTCATTGTTATTGGATGCTATCCAGTATATTCCAACAGGTATTATATTTCCCGAGCAAATGGTAGGACAACCTATCGATGCAAAAGTTCGAAGACTTGGTGCTAAATTTGCTAATATTAGAGGGGAACAATTCATTTATCATTTAGAAACCGATGATGTTTTAACTTCAGCGATTATTCGTGAATGTACGAATGGTTTTGGCGTAAAAACACCAAAAGGACTCAATGGAATATGGTTAGATACTCCAATGATCGAAGTTCTACATGGACCAGGGACGATTCAAAGAGAATTGCCATCAATTTATAATGAATTTAAAACTTTTAATATCGATATAACTAAGGAACCTATCCTTGTTTACCCTTCCCATTATTTTTCTAATGGCGGTATTAAAATAGATTCCCAAGGGGCTACTTCTATCCCAAATCTTTATGCTGCTGGTAAAGTTTGCGGTGGTGTTCATGGGAGACATCTTTTAAGAGATAACCTTCTTTTAGATGTAATAGTCTTTGGGCGACGTGCTGGTAAGGCAGCAGCCGAAAGGGCTAAAGAAGTAAAACTGGGTAAATTAACTTTAGAGCATATAAGGAAATGGAGAGATGAGCTGAAGAGAAGCGGATTAGAGAAACGGTCGATCTCGCCTAAACTTATCCCAGATTATGCTACACATGGAAAGGTGATAAGAGCAGATTGGCTTCGAAGAGAACGTTTTGAAATAAGGAAAGAAGAAGAAAGGCCACGATTAAAAGAAGTAGATATTAAAGAAATTGAACCAATTCTAAATGAGATATTGGATACAAGTGCACCACCTGTAGCTCGAGCACGTTTGCTATCCAAAAGGGGACTCTCGGTCGACAACAAATTAGACATAATGGAAAATGTCATCGGAGCCAAAACTTGTCTTGGCTGTGGTAACTGCAATGATGTCTGCCCAATTATTGCTCGTGAACCGCACCGCCGCGAACGGACCCAAGAGAGAACTTCAATGGCCTTAGAAACCGTTCTTCTCGCCCCTGAGGAATGTGATCGTTGCTACGCTTGTATCATTGCTTGCCCCCAGGTTGATACAACTATAAAATATTATGTAGTTAATCGCCGTATGATTGAGGTAATATCTTGGCTCGATTCTCGGATAGGTGATAAAGATGAGCCAGATCTTGATTTATTTATAGAGGAAGCCCTATCCTAATTGAAAAGTGATGCAGTCAGCCATAAAGAATCACTTCTTGAAAATAGGGTGATGAGAGCAAAAAAAGGGTGAAAAATATTTGCATAAACTCTATATAAATTGATCATAGGAGTTAATTATGGATTTTGAAATATCAGAAGAGCTCAAATTGATTCGTGAAACGACTATGGACTTTGTAAAGAGGGGACTTCTTCCACTAGAAAGAGATCTATTAGACAGTGAAAATGGAATTTTGCCTAAAGAAGCCATGGAAGAGCTTAAGAAGAAAGCAAAGGAGATAGGGCTAAGCGAGCTTAGAATACCCAAAGAATTTGGAGGTTTGGGAACCTCAATACTGGACCTATGTCTGGTAGAAGAAGAATTATCTAAGACAATAATTCCTTTTAATTTTGGAGATGTTACCCCTATTCTTTTCCACTGCAATGAGGAGCAGAAAAAAAGATATCTTGATCCCACTGTTGAAGGTACAAAGCAATATTCGATAGCTTTGTTAGAACCCGGGACATTCCATCTCAAATCCTTAAAAACAATGGCATCAAAGGAAAACGGTTATTACGTAATCGAAGGCCAAAAATTAGTGATGCAATATTTTGATCTTGGCGATTTTGTAATTACCTTTGCCGTTACTGATCCAGAAAAGTCCCTTCGGGAGGGAGTAACCTGCTTTTTGGTGGATAGAGATACAGCTGGGCTTATAACCAACAGTGCAAGAAAGGGAATGCAAAGGAAAGCCCCGCTAATTGAACCGATAATTCTTCGATTCAACCGATGTAAGGTACCAGTCAATAGTATACTTGGGGAAATTGGCCATGCCTTTTCCCTTGGGGTTAAGTGGCTTCCCTGGAGAAGAATTGTTAGGGCAGCCCGTTGTGTCGGTGTTGGGAAAAGACTTCTTGAAATCTGTTCTGAATATGCTAAAACATGGGAAACATTTGGTAGAAGTATATCTGGACAAACACGAGTCCAGCGAATTTTAACAGATTTAGCAACCGATATTCAGGCAACAAGACTTATGGTATATCATGCTGCTTTTATGGCTGACAAAGGGGAAGACATTCGGCGTGAAGCTGCAATGGTTAAGGTCTTTGCTACCGAGATGCTCAATCGAGCTGTAGACAAAACAGTGCAAATGCATGGTGGGCCTGTCTATACTAAGGGGTTATTTATAGAAAGATTATGCCGAAACACTGTTGAAGCGAAATTCATTGAAGAGACAATAGAGCTGCAAAGGTCTATCATTGCTCGAGATATTCTGCGTGGGATAAGATTTAACTAAAACCAAGGTAGTGACCTCAGAAACTCCGTAAATCGATTTTTATCTTTGATAACCCTCCATAGATTTCATAGCTTAACCACACACGACATATTCTGAGAAAATTCGTATTCGAAAAATTGTTTAACAATCTGCTAATTTCTGATATATACAAAAATTAGTCCTCTCTTCTTCGGCCTGAAAAGTCTTTACCTCGCCCATCTTTCATTCTCCAATAGAAACGATTACAGTCGAAAGGGATAAGTGTCCGTAGAGATTTCAATTCACCATGCCTTAAGCAAACTTCTGGGCTGGAAAAAGGACCTACATTTCAGGGTCACGTATTAATGAAGATACTATATTACTAATGCCTGACCCAAATACACTGGGAGGGAGGCTCCGGCAAGACCAATGTCTATTTTGGGGTGATGAGATTTTTCTTGACAGTAATTGGTGTTATGCTATATCGTTACTTTGACTTTCATCCGGCCCAAACCCTAAAAACCAGGAAATCAGAATCCCAAATACACTGGGAGGGAGGCTCCGACAAGACCAATGTCTATTTTTGGGTGATGAGATATTTCTTGACAGCAGTTAGTGTTATGCTATATCTTTACTTTGACTTTCATTCGGCCCAAACCCTAAAAACCAGGAAGTCAGAATCCCAAACTGCCAGGGATGGTTGTGAAAAAAGGGGACACGAAATTTCTCTGACTTAGCCTCCATGGGTATTATAAACCTTGAGAGGCTTTTCTGTGTGTTCATCTTTGCTTCACGGCGGTGTAAAATATACGATTATCTTTATTTTCCGCCAACGACGTATGGGGAAAACTGATTGTGGATCTCTTAATCCCTTGTTTTTATCACGATGCAAGATAGGCTACTGAGACACTCATTGTCATGCAGGAGGAGGCAGATTAATTCTACAGGCCCAAATCTTAATGAAGAGGCTTTATGACGAAAAACATGAGAAGGGCATTAGTGGTTCCGCTGGTTAGTATTTTAATTAAATCCATGATAGGAGGTGGAACATGAGAAGGACATTAGTGGTTTTGGTGCTTACTGTTTCTTTAATCTTTTCAATACCTATATTTTCATTCGCCCAGACTTACCCTACGAAGTCCATCCACATGATAATTACTTTCCCGCCAGGAGGTAGTGTGGATCCGAGTACGCGTGCCCTTGTAGAGGGAGCCAAGAAGTTTTTGGATCAGCCGATCATCATAGAGAACAGGGCTGGTGGAGGAGGTACAGTAGGTATAACTGAGGCTGCGAAACAGAAGCCTGACGGGTATGATATTGTGAGCTTCGTAGTTTCAGGTCTAACTCGAGTTCCGCATTTGCGGCCTGTTCCTTATAAGCTGGAAGATATAGTTCCCATCATGCAGTTTGCTCAAGTTCCTTCGGGGGTGGCTGTACAGGCTAGTAGTCCTTGGAAGACATTCAAGGAACTTGTCGAGCACGCTAGAAAGAATCCAAAAAAGGTCAAGTTCTCAACCCAGGGTGTAAGTATCCCACAAGATGTTAGTATGGAATTGATCGCAAGAAAAGAAGGGATTTCTTGGATCCTTGTGCCCTATAAAGGGACAGCTCCTGCTATAACTGCTCTTTTGGGAGGGCATGTCGACTTTACTTGCGTATCCACTGATTTCATACCTCACGTGAAGGCAGAAAAATTGAGGGCTCTTGCAATATTAGATCAGAAAAGATTGGATGATTTCCCAGAAATTCCGACCCTCGGGGAATTAGGATACGATTTTCTTAATGAGTACATCACGGACGTTGGTTTCTTCATCGGGGCTCCCAAGGGGACACCTCTTTCCGTCTTAGAAAAGCTCGATAACGTTTTCCACAAGGCTATGGAAGATCCTATATTTGTGCGGACCATGAAAAATATGCAATTAAGGCCCTTTTACCGGGGACATAAGGAACTACCAGCTTTTTTAAAGAAAATGTCTGATGAGTTCGCCCGGTTGGTTAAGGAGTTGGACTTAAAGGCCGAGCAGTGAAAATGTTTGACATTGTCAATATTTTCTTGTTCCTTTTTGCCATCTTTTTTGCGATAGGAGCTTATCGTCTGGGCTTGGGCTCCCTTAAAAGCCCCGGCCCAGGCTTTGTTATTTTTCTTGCTTCCATGGTACTCTTGATCTCCTCTGCTTACAGGTTACTATTCTCCAAAGGTGATATCCCGCTTAGGTTAGCTTTTCCCAGAAAGGGTTTAAAAAGGGTTTTGTTGATTATAATTAGCCTCCTTCTGTATGCCAAGTTAATGCCTGTGGGAGGGTATTTGCTCAGCACCTTTATATTGACATGGTTTCTGCTGTTTTTGAATGGGATCAAAATACACCGGGCTATAGTTCTTTCCGTTATGATATCTCTGTTATCCTGGTATGGCTTTGTAAAATTGGGATGCGAGTTGCCCGAAGGTTTTGTTGACTTTTTGAGGTGAATAGATGGGGATTTTTGAAGGCCTCCTTTTCGGCTTTAAGTCCATACTTGGGGACCCATACAATCTATTGTTTTGTTTTGCCGGTACACTGATTGGAACACTGGTGGGTGTTCTCCCCGGGCTTGGACCCGTGGGAGCCATGGGTATACTCATACCGTTCACTTTCCACACTACACCGCTCCAGAGCATTGTCATGCTGGCAGGGATTTACTACGGCGCGATGTATGGCGGATCAACGACTTCCATATTAGTACGGATACCTGGGGAGGCAGCCTCCGTAATCACCTGTATAGATGGCTACCAGATGGCCCTTCAGGGCAGAGCAGGTCCAGCGCTTGGTATTGCGGCTATTGGTTCTTTCATAGCGGGCACGATTGCCATTCTTGCGCTCACCCTGGTTTCTGTTCCCCTCGCGAGCGCCGCACTCCGCTTTGGTCCTCCAGAATATTTTTCCCTTGTATGTGCGGGTCTTTTTACCTTCGCGTATGTGGGCCAAGGATCCACGCATAAAGCCTTGATGATGTGTCTGGCTGGAATAATCCTTGCTTATATCGGCCTTGATCCAGTTTATGGTTCACCTCGTTTCGCTTCGGGAATTCCTGAACTCTATGAGGGAATTGGCCTTGTCCCGGTAGCCATGGGGCTTTTTGGAATAGCGGAGCTATTAGAAAACGCGGAAAAGTTGGTCGAACAAAAAAGAGATATATTTAGTAAGGTTAGGAATATATGGCCAACTGCCAGTGACTGGATGCAAGCCAAATGGGCTATACTTCGAGGTTCGGTTACTGGGTTATGTCTGGGTGTCCTTCCGGGCGGAGGGGCAGTTCTTTCCTCCTTCGTTTCTTACTCTATCGAGAAGAAAGTCTCCAAGACGCCCGAGAGGTTTGGAAAGGGGGCGATCGAAGGAGTGGCCGGTCCTGAAAGTGCTAATAATTCCGGCGCAATCGGAGCCATGATTCCTCTCCTTACTTTAGGTATACCCCCCAATGTAGTAATGGCAGTGCTCTTTTCCGCTTTCCTTATCCATGGAGTCCAACCGGGGCCGCTTCTTCTCGCGAATCGTCCAGATGTGTTCTGGGGGATTCTGGCTAGTCTTTACATAGGAAACATAATGCTTCTTATTCTCAACCTCCCGTTAATAGGCATGTGGGTTCAGATCTTGAAGATTCCTTACAAGCTCCTTTTCCCCATATTATTTATCTTATGTTTGGTCGGGGCGTATAGTGTAAATCACTCAACCTTTGATATCTACATCATGATCCTTTTTGGCATATTTGGCTATATACTAAGGAAATACGATTATGAAGGGGCCCCATTTATACTCGGTTTTGTGCTAGCCCCCCTGCTTGAGGACAATTTCCGTCAGTCCCTGTTGATGTCTGACGGGAATTTTATGATCTTTTTGAGCAGACCTATCTCTTGCGCAGTATTGATTTTTGTTTTTGTTCTGGTTCTTTTTAGCTTGTTCACGTTCTTTAAACGACGGAAGGAGGAATATAATCAATTTAAAGAAAAGGAGTAGGGCCGGCCAGATTTTACAAGCTTAAACATAGATATGTAGATACGGGGCCATCCATTTAAAAGGCACCTGTCAAGGGGAAAAAGCATTCCGGGAGTAAGAGTCATTCTCAAATAGACTAATGCTGTCAACTTTTGGATAGGGGTTTCAAGAACAGGCTAAGAAAAAGTTGACAACAAAGGATGTTTCTTGCATCAGCCATCCAGGTAACCAATTATAA
>Ga0315289_10011862_pt1 | contig 12323 bp, 10 predicted proteins | sample YL17G11_40_MG_FD_203452 | JGI IMG/M metagenome (GOLD analysis project Ga0315289, IMG submission 203452) | Sediment microbial communities from Yellowstone Lake, YNP, Wyoming, USA - YL17G11_40 | ecosystem: Environmental > Aquatic > Freshwater > Lake > Sediment | place: USA: Wyoming | collected...
ATAGTCTTAAAAAGAGATGTGGCTTCCTTTCGGTTAAACAAGGGGAAGATCTGCCTTTTTCAGCCGATTGAGGGAAAGGTCTTCGGAGCAGTTTTTGTAGGAGAGGGCGTTTTTGAGTTTTCGCCACCCACGGAGGTCCAAAAATATCAGATGAAAAAGTTTACCGGAGAGGAAAACTTAAGCGAAAAATTTGAGGAATTATATCTGTGGTTTTCGGATACTACCAGCATGGAATTGGAGCACAAGCTGAGATTCTCGAAAGGGAAGGTGTCAGGACAATTCGTATCAATTATGAGGGATTGCCCCAAGCGTATTTTAGAAAAAACAGGTAGCAATCTTTGGTCTCGCGTCTTGGCGGATATGCTATCTGACTCCTCGTTCCGGATAACTCACCCAGAGCGTAGTGATGGTTTTTTCTATGCAGACGTCAAGTCCAGCCAACTGGATCATCTTTTCTTCGCTTTTGATCCCCAAGCGGTGGAAGAGGTGATCTTGGCGAAGACCCCTACCGGAACCCTTCCGGTTGAATGCGATTTGGTATGTTCTTTTCACCAGGCAGACGATTATTTAAAGGCATCGCCCGGGACGAACAACACGCCCATTCCCCACGAAGAAAAGGATGAAATCAAGGTTACGCATTATAAGATCGAGGCTGAGATTAGTATGACGGAAGAGCTATCCGCTAAGGTGGAGATGAATTTTGAAAGTTTAGTAGATGGTGTAAGAATGATAGATTTTGAGCTCGATCCAGACCTGAAAATCGAAAAAATTACAAACGAGCAAGGTGATTCGCTTTACTTCACAAGAGAGAAAGATCAATATGGGGTTTCCGTGGTCCTCTCCCGACCGACCAAGACAGGCGAAACGCGCACATTAACCTTCAAATACTCTGGCAAAGTCATAGCTCAGAATTGGTATGGGGATTTCTACATCAGGTCCACCACCCGTTGGTATCCTGTATATGGCTATCTGAAAAGAGCCACCTACGACTTGACTTTTAAATGTCCCAAGAGCTACAAATTCGTCTCCATAGGAAACAAGGTAAAAGAGTGGATCGAAGGGGACAACCTGTGTACCCAATGGGTGGAGGATATTCCAGTCGCCTTCGTCTCATTTAACTACGGAAGTTTTGATACCTACGAGTTGAAACACGAGGGGATCCCTCCGGTTTGTGTCTATTACTTGGAAGATAGTCACAAAAAATATACCCAGGAGTATAACCGGTTTTCTGCTCATTACGCTGAAACTGATTTCGTGGTTTTAGGTTCGAATACCAAAAAAAATATAGCGGCGGATGTGGCAAATAGTCTAAATTTCTTTCAAACCATTTATGGCAAATGTCCTTTCCCCACTATGGCGGTGACTGAGATACCTGCTTCTCATGGCCAAGGGTTTCCGGGGCTTTTGCATCTTTCCTGGGGCACTTTTTTTGCAGAAGGTGAAATGGAAGAGGCAAAGTTAAGGCATGAGTCATTTCGTGCCCATGAGGTTTCCCATCAATGGTGGGGGCACATTGTAGGTTGGGAGACATATCATGATCAATGGCTCTCCGAAGGTTTTGCCGAATATTCCGGAGTATGGTATGCCCAGATGTCGCTGAAGGACAATCAAGCATTCTTTGAGGAGATTGAGGCATGGCGAAAACATATTACGGGAAAAGGTCCCAAATGGTCTGAAGGCTCAAAGGCTGGACCAATCTGGCTGGGATGGCATCTTAATTCCTCAAAATCTTATGACTACTCAATCTTAGTGTATGAAAAAGGTGCCTCCGTCGTCCATATGTTAAGAAACATGATGATGGATTTTGATACCAAAAGCGATGATCGGTTCACAAAGATGATGGCAGATTTTGTTGAAACCTATCGAGGAAAGAGTGCCTCCACTGAGGATTTTAAAGCCATTGTGGAAAAACATATGGGGGAAAACATGGATTGGTTTTTTGACCAATGGGTCTATGGGGTTGAGATACCAACATACTCTTTCTCCTATACCACAGAGAAAACCCCAGAAGGAAAATATGAGGTCACCTGTGAGATCATCCAGGAAAATGTTTCGAAAAATTTCAAGATGTGGGTTCCCATACTTTTAGATTTTGGTGATGGTCAGTATGCGGTTTTGCGATTATGGATAGACAAACCGCAAAATAAATTTAAACTACCTAAAGCACCTATGATGCCCAAAGAGGTAACTCTGAATCCATTTTATTCTGTGTTATGCGAGGTGAAGAATCAATAATTTCCGCTCGTCGAGGATATTATCATCCTCGACAAAAAATGGCAGATGATAACATCCACCAAGAGCAAAAATGACATGTAGAAATCACTTGTATCAAAGAAACTGAAAGGATAATTAATGGATCTTTTTGAAGCCATTTATTCCAGAAGAACCATAAGAACTTTCACCGGCAAGGAAATCCCCAAAAGCGATTTAGAAAAGATGGTGGATGCCGGAAGACTTGCCCCGTCTGCCACCAATCGGCAGATGCGGGATTTCATTGTGATAACCCAAAATGAAATCCTGAACGACATCTTACATCATTTCCATGCTGGAAGAAGATATGAAACCTATGAAGACGGCAAATTTGACGGCACATCTGCCATAATTGCAGTTATCGTGGATGAAACTAACGAATTTTGGAAGGAGGATGGGTCAGCGGCGGCTGAGAATATCTTATTGTCTGCCAGAGCCTTAGGATATGGTAGCTGTTGGATAGAAGGTCAGCTTCGTCCCCATGAAGAGCATTTCAAAGAATTGTTAGGCATACCTGAAGGGAAACGAATCCTTTTGATGATCGCCTTAGGCGAACCAGTCAGATGGTCGCCTTCTCCGCCCAAGAAGTCGCTCTCAGAGGTTTTGCACTGGGAGAAATACAAAAAACCGTAGGGGCTGGATTCATCCAGCCCGAGGTCGCATAAATGCAACCGCTACGAATACGTTGGTCAAGGGTGCCCTCACCCTTGACCAGATCAAGCAGAATCGGGCAAGGTATTGCGATCCAAGAAACCATATGGGGTTTTTATGAATGCACAGAATAAAGCTAACATAATGGTATTTGGAATAGACGGGGTTGGCTATAAACCACCCGACAAGCCCCTCGATCTAAACAACTGCATCTTGCACTTTAAATATTTCAAAACCGAAGATAAGTTTCAAGATTACGACGGGGTGATTCTTTTCCAAAACACTTTTGAGAAGGGCTATCACGCTTATGAATTCCAATTTGACGAAGAAGAGTTGTTAAAGCGCGAAAATCAACTCCGGCAGCTTGTCGAAAAGAAAAAGTTTTGCTGTTTTCTTCTGTGGACTTGCTTTGTCGATCACTATAGCGCCCCCGACATCGAGCAAAGTCGACACGATACAGATTTAGCGAAGCGAGCTTTGAACTATCGAAGCTTTTATAGAGAATCTTGGGGTGATCCGACGACAAACTTAAGGATAGTTAGAGACGAGTTTCGCCAATTTCTTAAAGAGTATGGTTCAGCCCAAACAAAGTTTACCAACCATAACGAGGATTTGAATCTGAAGCCGATATGTTTCGTGGGCAGTGATTCATTGACCGGTTTTGTATTAAACAATTTCTTTTTCTTTATCCCGTGTCTGCGACCAGACAAACGCGAGAAGGAGTTCAAGGAATTCTTTTCGCTTTTGGCCGAGGCTTTGGTATCTTCATTCAAAAAACTAGCTCAGGAGCTTCCTGGATGGACGGGGGAATACAGATTCAAAGAGGAGGAGAGGTTGCTTGCAGAAAAAGATGACCTAACTAAGAAAATTGGTGCGATAAACCAAAAGATAGATATTTTCAATGAGTATAAGAAATGCTTGTGTTACGATGACGAACTGTTAAAGGAAAGTGTAATTTCGATTCTTCAAAATGGGTTCAAATTTCCCGTTGACGCAGAAGACCAATTGAAAGAAGATTTGAAAATACTTGATCACAACAAGAAATCTATGATTCTCGTGGAAGTTAAAGGGACAAACAAAGGAATAAGTCGGGAATTCATAAATCAAGCAGACAGCCATCGAGAGCGCAGTGAATTCTCTTCTGATTTTCCTTCGATTTTGATCGTTAATACAAACATAAAAAACGCTAAAACCTTGGACGATAAGTATCAGGAAATCGCAAAGGAGCAGGTTACTCACGCCGTAAAAATGAAAGTATTTGTCTTGAGGACTATTGATTTATTGAATCTTCTTTATCTCGTTGAAGTTGGACAGGTTACATCTGAAGAAGTACTTGAAATATTGAAAACGGAACATGGCTGACTGAAGGTTACTCAAGAGAGCTACCAAATAGAGAAATGAACAGAGTAGCGGTTCGATTCATCGAACCCAAATGGGACGCATGAATGCGACCGCTACAATCCGTTGGTCAAGCGTGCCCTCACCCTTGACCGTATGAAAATGGGTCAGGGAAAGCATACCCCGATCTAACCGGTCGGCATAATAATGCGCAAAGGAGGTTTGTAATGGAGATCAAACCAAGCCCAAAATTGAAGGATCTTTACACACTCAGTAATCTTGTAGTATTTCTAATTTACTGCCCTCTGCCGGTGATCATCCTTCAGATTCTCAAGCAGAATGTCAAGTTGTCTTTCTATGAGAACTTTGAGAATCTTCGCCGGCTTTACGACTCTTGGTCAGTCGTTATTGCGATCTTCGGAATAGTTGTAGTGATTCTAATTCAGTTGTATCTGCTTGCGTATATCAAAACACTAAAATACCGACTATCTGGGGATGATTTGAGGTTGGACAGTGGCGTCTTCTGGAAGAAAAGAAAGGTAATCCCTCTGCACAAGATCACAAATGTTAATACACTTCAAGGACCATTTGAACGGCGTTTCGCATTGGGACATCTAGACGTCCAAACCGCTGGTCACGGCGCCAGCACGTCACCCGAAGGAAAATTGGTCGGCTTGGCGGAATTTGAAAAAATCAAAGAAGAGGTCATACAAAAGGTGCGTCTGGTGAAATCAGAATCTGTAACAACGGAAGATAGACCCCGTGAACGCACAGACCAGGAACTTTTGAAAGAAATGCTGGAGATATTGTCGAGGATTGAGAAAAATACACAAAAATCTTAACACGTTAGAGGCGTAGCGGTTCGATTCATCGAACCAAGAGTCGCATAAATGCGACCTCTACAGAATGGTTTCACGTGAAACGATATGCTGATTCATCCAGAAGAATATGATATAATCGTTGTCGGCGCTGGTCATGCCGGCTGTGAGGCGGCTTTGGCTTCGGCAAGGATGGGGCAAAAAACGCTCCTTTTCACCATGAACAAGGAGACCATTGCCCAGATGTCCTGCAATCCCGCTGTCGGGGGGCTGGCTAAGGGACAATTAGTCAAGGAGATAGATGCCCTGGGTGGGGAGATTGGCTTTATTGCGGACAAGACCGCTATTCAGATAAAGACTCTGAATAAAAAGAAAGGACCGGCAGTATGGTCAACCAGGACGCAGAATGATCGGTCTGCTTATCGGTTGGCTATGCGCGAATCCCTGGAAAGCCAGGAGAATCTTTTTATAAAGCAGGATGCCATCGTTGAAGTTCTGGTGAGAGACGGAAAGGCGTATGGGGTTGTGACTGCGACTGGAATGGCTTATCATTGCAAAGCTGTGATTCTCACCTGTGGCACATTTCTTAATGGATTGATTCACATAGGATTAGAACATTTTCCAGCAGGTAGAGCTGGGGAATTCCCAGCTTTGGGTTTGACAGAGAATTTAATAAAATTGGGATTCGAAGCAGGAAGATTAAAGACCGGCACTCCACCCCGATTAGACGGAAGAACCATTGATTTCTCCAAAACCATTCCTCAATATGGAGATGAGGAGCCAAAATCATTCTCAATTCGAACAAAGGAACTGCCAAAAGAGCAGAAATTGTGCTTTTTGACATATACAAATGAAAAAACTCATGAGTTTATTTTGAAAAACTTGGATAGGTCTCCGCTTTACAGTGGTAAAATCAAAGGTATTGGTCCGAGGTATTGTCCCTCAATTGAAGACAAGGTGGTTAAATTCAGAGAAAAGTCCAGACATCAGCTTTTTTTGGAGCCGGAGGGGATCGGGACAAATGAATATTATGTCAATGGCTTTGCTACCAGCTTGCCGGAGGATGTTCAGTTTCAGGCTTTAAAAACAGTTCCCGGCTTGGAAAACTGTAAAATGATGAGGTGCGGCTATGCCATCGAATATGACTTCTTTCCGCCAACTCAACTAAAAAATACCTTGGAGACCAAACTGATCGAGAATCTATATTTTGCTGGACAGATCAACGGAACATCCGGCTATGAGGAAGCGGCGGCACAAGGAATAATGGCGGGGATAAATGCGGTCTTGAAGATAAGAGGCGAACCGCCATTTATTTTGGACAGAAGCGAAGCTTATATTGGGGTCTTAATCGACGACCTGATCACCAAAGGAACAAACGAACCTTATCGAATGTTCACCTCCAGAGCTGAATATAGGTTGATTTTGAGAGAGGACAATGCCGATCAAAGACTCTTGAAATATGGACATAAATTTGGTCTGATCTCAGATGAGACCCACCATGACTTTCTGGAAAAGATGAAGAAAATCGAAAAAGAAACTCAAAGATTAAGAAGGGTTTTTGTCTCTTTGTCCTCTTTTTCCGATCTTTTGGGGGAGATGGAGAATAATAGGAAAATGAGTCTGGCTAAACTCTTAAAGATGCCGGAGATAAAATACAAAGATTTACTCAAGGTGGATTGGGAGGCAAAAGAGGTTTCTAAGGAAGTATATGAGCAAGTTGAGCTTGAGCTTAAGTATGAGGGATATATTAGAAGGCAAAAGAAAGAGATTGAGAAATTCAAAAAACTTGAGACCATGCGGATTCCGCAAGATTTCAGATATGATAACTTAAAGGGATTCAAAAGGGAGGCTTTGGAGAAATTAAAGAGGGTCAATCCCATCTCAGTAGGTCAAGCCTCCCGAATCTCCGGAGTCTCACCAGGAGACATCGCAGTATTGATGGTCCATTTGAAACAGCATATGCGAAGAAGTGCTCCTCTCTCCTCTTAGGAGAGGGTCGGGGTGAGGTCTGGATGCTACATTTAAAGCAACATACGAGAAAAGGGTTAACGGAGGTAACGGATTGAACTTGATTGTATCCGTTGCATCCGTTTAATCCGTTGACGGAAAAATCCTCGGTGTTTCACGTGAAACATATAGAATCTCAACTTTCTCAAGACCAAATCCTCAGATTCCAAAAAGTCTGCTCCTCTTTTCCTATGGATCCAGCGGACAAAATTGAGCTATCTGAGAAAGCATTTGAGAGATTCCAGACTTATCTTAACCAGATTCTGGATTGGAACAAAAGGATCCATCTGGTCTCTAAAGGGGATGCCAGACCAGAAAGAATCCTAAGACACTTTGTGGATTCTCTCACAATCTTTAAAGCAGTCCAAATCCCCTCAGGGGCGAATCTATTGGACCTTGGAGCCGGACCTGGTTTACCATCCATACCCATAAAGATTGTCAGGGACGACCTAAGCCTGAGTTTAGTGGAATCGATAAGAAAAAAAAGCCTGTTCTTGCAAAAGCTGGTAAATGATTTAAAATTGGAAGACGTTTCGGTGATTAACAAAAGGGCTGAAGATTTAATTGATGTCCCCGATTATAAAGAAAATTTCAATGTTGTAACCGCCAAGGCTTTGGGAAAATTAAAAGATACAGTGGAATTAGCAATCTCTTTTTTAAAACCGAAGGGTCTTTTAATCGCCTATAAGGGCGAGAGGGTTGAAGAAGAAATAAAAGAGTGTTGTGAAGAAAAAAACTTTCTGATAAAAAAGAAAATTATTGTGAAGGTTCCGGACTTTGATTTAAAGCGAACGATCGTGGTGATAGAAAAGGTGGGGTAAGTCTCCCAACAGATTAAGCAGATTCATGGATTTCTTATCCGTTTAATCTGTTCCATCTGTTGGGAATTAATCCGCTTCATCCGTTCAGGATGAATCCGTTGACCGATCCGTTGTCAGATTTATTGTAAAAAATCTCTTGCTTTTTTTATAAAAATGAATATATACGCAATGTGTCTATATTTGCAGATTGAAATGATATTCTCAATGCTAGTATGAATGAGTTGCATGAAGTTCTATGATCAATTATAAAAATATATTATAAACTTCAGTTATTATCAAAATGAAAAAAGAGGGAGAGACTATGAAATTGAAAGTTATTATTGAAAAAGATGAAAGTGGATATTTTGTGGCAGAGGTCCCGGCAATGCCTGGTTGTTACTCACAAGGAAAAACAATCGAAGAGGTAAAGAAAAACATTAAAGAGGCAATTGAGGGCTGGATTGAGGTAATGAATGAAAAAGCGGAGAAATTGAAAAAGTATGAAATCTGCGAGGTGACTGTTTGAGCAAGCTTAGATTGTGTTCTGGAACCGAGGCAGTGAAAAAGTTTGAAAGAGCAGGATGGAAAATTGCGAGGAGAAAAGGTAGCCATGTGATGATGGTTAAGTCAGATTATCCATATACATTGTCAATTCCTCTGCATAAGGAGTTGGGAATCGGAATTTTGAAGAAGCTAATTAAACAGGCAAAGTTAACTGAGGAAGAGTTTAATAGATGATAGATGGCACAAAACTTCATATAACGCATCTATTCTTTTAAGAGGGGAAAGAGCTTGGGTAAAGTAATCGCCATAGCCAATCAAAAAGGGGGAGTAGGGAAGACCACCACTGCAGTGAATCTATCCTCCTGCCTGGCAGTGGCAGAAAAAAAGACCCTGCTCTTGGATATCGATCCTCAAGCTACCTCCACTTCCGGATTGGGAATAGATAAAAGCAAGCTGGAAAAAAGCATCTATGAGGTCTTGATAGATGGTATACCCATAGAAGAGGTCATCCAGAAAACAGAGCTTGATTTTTTAGATGTAGCTCCTTCTCACCTAAGATTAGTGGGAGCTGAGGTCGAATTGGTCAATCTCTTAGCCCGAGAAAAGAAACTCTCTTTAGCTTTAGGAAGCATAAGAGATAAATACGACTTCATCCTGATTGATTGCCCTCCTTCTCTGGGTCTTTTGACTATAAATTCCCTGACCGCCGCATATTCGGTTCTCATTCCAATCCAATGTGAATACTATGCCTTGGAGGGTTTGGGGCACCTTTTGAATACCATAAAATTGATTCAGGAGCATTTGAATCCTCAACTAAAAATCGAAGGCATCCTTCTGACCATGTACGATGGAAGGCTGAATCTCTCCAAACAGGTAGCCGAAGAAGCCAGAAAATTTTTTTCAGACAAAGTTTATCAAACTGTGATTAATAGAAACGTGAGGCTTTCTGAGGCACCCAGCTTTGGAAAGCCCATCATTCTCTATGACATAATGTCCACGGGAGCAGAAAACTATCTTAGTTTAGCCGAAGAGATATTAAACCACTCAAAGGTGTGAACACATGGAGGAACTCAATCAGAAATCCCCCTTTTATAAAGGGGGAACAAAGGGGGATTAAAAACCCTAGAGCCGTAAAAAATCTATTTCAAGGAACCGAACATGAGTAAGACTGAACGAAGTGAAACCCATAGGATCGCCCTAGGAAAGGGGCTAGAAGCTCTAATTCCTGAGTTTCCTAAGGAGCTGATCAAACCCGAAAAGAATTTGGTCCACATAAAGGTTGATAAGATCAAACCCAATCCCTATCAGCCCCGGGGGAAGTTCGATAAGGACAAGATGGAGGAGCTAACTTTGTCCATAAAGGAAAAGGGGATAATTCAGCCGGTGGTGGTTCGTCCAGTTGGAGATGAATTTGAATTGGTGGCGGGGGAAAGGAGATTCTTGGCGGCTCAAAAATTGGGGATGGAAAAAGTTCCAGCTTTGGTGATGGAAAAACTGTCCAAAGAGGAAATGTTAGAGCTTTCCCTAATAGAAAACCTACAAAGAGAGGACTTGAATCCCATCGACCAGGCAAGGGGTTACAAAAGGCTTTTAGAGGAATGTGGGCTTACACAAAAGGAACTGTCCGAAAGGATCGGCAAAGATCGCTCCTCGGTTGCTAACACACTGAGATTATTAAAGTTATCCAAGACGGTTCAAAACATCATTGCTAACGGTGAACTCTCCGAAGGACATGCCCGGACAATTCTTTCCCTTTCGGGTGAAAAGGAACAAATTACCTTATCCAGACATATAATTAAAGATGGCCTCTCTGTTCGGAAAACAGAAGAGTTGGTCTATGGCAGAAGAGAAAAATTAAAAAGAAGAAAACTTAAGGGAGCCTCTTCAAAGTATCTGGAGATCGAAAATAGTCTAAAGCAGTTTTTTGGGACAAAAGTGAGTGTGGTTCAAGGAAAAAAGAAAGGGAAAATTGAGATAGAGTTTTATTCAGAGGAGGATTTGTCCAGAATGTTAGAGCTTCTGCACATAACCCTCTGATTAATCAAACCCTCTCCCCGGAGACTGTGTCATAATTTCTGTTTTTGTAGCCGCCCCGCTAAGCGGGGCGAAATCGATATGTTGAATCCCAATATCTTACGCCCAAATGGGCGGCTACGACTTCAAACCATGATTATGACACACCCTCCTGGGGGAGAGGGAAAGGGTGAGGGGGAATAACCGTTGGTTCGAGGTGCCCTTCAGGATGAACCCTCACCCCGAACCTTTGCTCGTCGAGGATGTTATCATCCTCGAAAAATTCTTGATCGACCTGTAATTCTATGAAAGACTTTGCAGTAACAAGGAGAGACGACAAGCCAAACCCCAATACGAAACCGATACGTAACCGAAACCTAAACCGAAAGCGTAACACCATCTAAACGAAATGTTCAAATCCAGAAAAAGATATATCAACTTCCTGATAATTCCCGAAGGTAGCTTGAGGAACATAAGCTTCAGATTATCGTTGTGGAAAACTTGGATGATTTTGGGACTCTTAGGCATCTTGATCATTGTCCTCATCATTTTATCTGTTCTTTATGGCAAGGCTATTTACGGAGGTATTTCGGACAACTCGTTGCGTCAAGAAAATGAAAAGCTTAAAAAATATAATGCCAAAGTGGTGGAACTGGAAAAAGAGCTTGAGGAATACAGAAGCCTTACCCGGAGAGTGGCGGAACTAGCAGGAATTGAATATCCGTTTTCGCCAAATCCCCAAAAAAGAGCAACCAATTTAGCCCTTCTTCGCGAAGATACAAGTACATTGAATAAAGGAAGAATTCTTTCATCTTTAGAGAATACTGAGACTGGATCCAAACTGTCCGTTCAGAATGAATCTGAAAGACCCCACTTTCCTATACGACAAGAAGCTCAAATCGAGGCTGACTCCTTAAGACGCATTCCCAAAGGACAACCCATAGATGGATGGATCACACAGGGATTTTCTCCAAACGAATCTGCTTTCGGAGGCGAACATACTGGAATTGATTTTGCGGCAAAGGAGAGCACAAAAGTTAAGGTTACCGCTGATGGAACTGTTAGTTTTGTAGGTTGGGATGATGTCTATGGGAATTTGGTTATGGTGGATCATAAGAATGGCTATGTTACCTATTATGGGCATAATTCTAAGGTATTGGTGAATTCGGGAAATTTTGTGAGGAAAGGAGAGGTGATCGCACTTTCTGGAAACTCCGGCAGAAGCTCAGCTCCACATCTTCATTATGAAATCAGGAAGGTTGAAAATCCCGCCGCAGGCGGGGATGGTATTCCCATTGACCCAAAAGATTTTTTAAATCCGAAGTGAGCTATAAAAAATCCAAAATCCCCCTTTTGCAAAGGGGGATTAATGGTAAAGATAGCAAAATCACCACAACTTTGATTTATGGTGAGCGACTTGTCCTGACTTCGTCCTGAGGACTCAGTCCGAAGGAGCGAAGTCGAAGGAAGTCAAACCATTTGTTTTACCTATGCGTTTCGCAGAAAAAAATTATGTAAAGCAAACATACAAAATAGTCTTTCTCGAGCATCGAGATTCTACTAACGAGTTTCGTTACGAGCTTCGTTAGCGATAAACGTTAAGTACTTATCGAGCAATTCTTAATGGCGTTGTGAAAACGCGCCAAGCTAACGGAAAACACCAAACTTTATTATGAAAAACAAAAAGAGCAAAGGAGAATCAGGTTTGAATACCATTATAGGTAAGGGTTCGGTGATAGAAGGGACTCTCGAGGTGGAAGGAGAAATCCGAATCGACGGCACGGTCAAGGGGAAAATATCCTCCACTGAATCTTTGACCATAGGAAATGGGGGGATAGTCGAAGCAGATTTAAATACCAAAGTTGCCGTCATTGGTGGGAATGTGATCGGAAACGTTTTTGCTTCAGAGAAGATCGAATTGCAGTCTAAGGCAAGAGTTCAA
>Ga0315289_10011864_pt1 | contig 12322 bp, 5 predicted proteins | sample YL17G11_40_MG_FD_203452 | JGI IMG/M metagenome (GOLD analysis project Ga0315289, IMG submission 203452) | Sediment microbial communities from Yellowstone Lake, YNP, Wyoming, USA - YL17G11_40 | ecosystem: Environmental > Aquatic > Freshwater > Lake > Sediment | place: USA: Wyoming | collected...
CTCTATGCCGACGTGAACGTCTCGGGCTCACTGCACCTGCTGGATCTAAGCCGCAAGTACGGGGTCAAGAAGTTCATCAACGTCTCCACCGGCGGCGCGGTCTACGGCGAGCCCGAGTACCTGCCAGCCGACGAGAAGCATCCCGCCAATCCCCTCGACCCCTATGGTGCCAGCAAGGCGGCCTTTGAGCACTACCTGGCGCTGTATCAGACCAACTACGGCCTCGCCTTTACCACTCTGCGCTACGCCAACGTCTACGGCCCACGCCAGGACCCTTATGGCGAGGCGGGTGTGGTGGCCATCTTTACTGTCAAGATGCTGCATGGCGACCAGCCGGTCATCAACGGCAATGGACAGCAGGAGCGCGATTTCGTCTACGTAGGGGACATCGCTCAGGCCAACTTTCTGGCCCTGACCAGGGGGGATGGCCAGGTCTACAACATCGGCACGGGCATCGGCACCTCGATCAACCACATCTTTGCTGCGCTCAAGACCGTCACTGGTTATGCCGGTCAGGACGTGCACGGCCCGGCCAAGGCCGGCGAAGTGTTCAAGATCTACCTCAAGGCGGAGAAGGCCAGGCAGGAGCTCGGCTGGCAGCCCACAGTCGAGCTGCCCGAGGGCCTGCGCCGTACGGTGGACTTTTTTCGCGCAGCAGGCTGAGCCCGTGGGATCAAGGCCGGCACGCAGGTCAGTGCATCCAGGAGGTGACGTGATGCGCGTGGGCTTTAACGCCTTCTTCCTTGGCCGGGAGGGCGCCGGCAGCGGGCAGTACACACAGCATCTGGTGCGCGCCATGGCGCAGGTGGACCCGGACTGCGCCTACGTGCTGTACACCCGCGACGCAGAACCCGCTGCCAACGCACATGCAGGCAACCCCCCCTCCGAAACGCTCCGGGGACGCTTCGCAGACGCGGGCGTGCACGCGTTGCGCACGCCGTTCACCCGGCGCTGGGACAACCTGGACAAGCTCTGGTTTGAGCAGGTCGCCTTTCCGTGTGCCTGCCGACAGGCAGCGGTCGACGTGTGCCACGTGCCCTACTTTGCTTCCCCGTTTTGCTCGACGCGGCCCACGGTCGTCACGGTGCACGACCTGATCCCCCTGCTCTTGCCTGCCTATCGCGGCTCTGTGGCCGTGCGCGCCTACACCCATCTGGTCTGTGCAGCCGCCCGTCGGGCCGACCGCATCATCACCGACTCGCTCGCCTCGCGCGACGACATCGTGCGGCATCTGCGCGTGCCGCCCGAGCGCGTGCACGTCGCATACCTGGCAGCGGACCCGGCCTGCCGCCGCGTTGTGGATGCCGAGGCGCTGCAGGCCGTCCGCAGCAAGTACGGTTTGCCGGACACGTACCTGCTGTACTTGGGAGGCTTTGACCAGCGCAAGAACCTGCAGTCCCTGCTGCGCGCGTATCAGCGCGCCCGGAGGACCTTGGGCGAGGAAGCTCCCCCGCTCGTCGTGGCGGGTCGCCTGCCTGCGGCAGACACCCCGCTGTTTCCAGACCCACGTCGCATGGCCAGGGAAGTGGGAGTGGAACGCCACGTTCGCTTTCCGGGTTGGATCGCCGAGGCAGACAAGCCGGCCCTCTACAGCATGGCCCTGGCCTTTGTGTTCCTATCACTCTATGAGGGTTTCGGGTTGATGCCATTGGAGGCGATGTCGTGCGGCACGCCTGTGCTGGCCGCCAATAGCTCGTCCCTGCCCGAAATCGTTGGCCCCGGGGGATTGCTGGTAGGTCCCCAGGATGTGGATGGCGCCGCGGCGGGCATGGTGGGGTTGCTGCGCGATACGGCCCTTCGGCAGCGGCTCGGTCAGCAGGGCCTGCGGCAGGCGGCCAGGTTTGACTGGAAGCGGACTGCCGAGCAGACTCGGCAGGTGTACGAGCTGGCGATGAGCCAGCCTCGGGTCGCAGCAGGCACCTGAGACTGGGCGACCGCCCTGGCAGTGCACTGCGAGGCGCTCCCTGGAGTAACCTTCCCCCAAGGCCTTTCGGCGGGCGCTAGTAGTCCTGGCATCCCTACCTTTCGGGAAGGTTCTGCTACAACCTGCGCCATCCCTGTGCCACGGGCATTTCGACGAATTGCGCTTTTGTGCTATTATCCTTCCCATTGCGTTCGAGCATCCTGACCAGCTACGCCACTGGAGAACCTATGAGATCAGGAATGCGTTTCCATGAATCTAGGTCTCTACCGCGCCTCGTCTTGTCGACCTCGTCTTGTCGACGAGACAAGGCGAGACAAGGCACGCTTGCTCATCTGGTGATTGCTGCCGTGCCTTTCCTGGCCATCGTGCTGGCGGGATGCGACGTGCTGCGCCTCCCAGGGATGACTTCCGTGCCGACTGCCTCGGCAGTGCTGCCCATGCACACTCCGACGCTGGCGCCTGCGCTCCTGACGCCCATTCCAACCTATACTCAGTCGCCGACCGCCCTTCCCTCGGCGGCCACGCCCACGCCTACCTTTGGACTGCCGCCGCCACCACCCACTTGCTCGTCCACTCCGCAGTGGGGCCTGGGAGAGGTATGGAAAAACGAAAGCGTGCGGACACGCCTGGGCTGTACGGTGGACGAGCAGATGGGCGTCCAGGGCGAAGAGGTCTACCTGGAACGTGGGCACATGCTTTGGCGGCCTGACGCTGGTCTGATTTACGTTCTGTTCGAGGCCGACAAGCCCGGCGGTTGGGGCGCTTTCACGGACACCTTTGTGCCGACAGATGCGGACAGCGACCCACAGATCGTGGCCCCTACTCCGCAGGCTGGCGGACAGGTCTACACCCAGCCGACGGGTCGCTTCGGCAAGCTGTGGCGTGGAAGCCCCTTGCTGCGGGAGAGGCTCGGTTGGGCCATGAGCCCGTCCACACAGCGCAACGCCTCGCCCGTCCTGCGCTTCACCGGGGCAGTGCAGGATTTCGATGGCGGAACCCTGTTCTGGAACGGCACAACCTGCTTTGTGTTGCGCACAGATGACATGTCCTGGATCATGTACTAGCAGCGTAGGAATATGCTTGTTCGCCTCCTGCCAGGCGCTCGATTCCCTGAATGAGGAGAGGTTGCCATCCTTCGCAAGTTCGTGCGATTGGACCTGTTGTCTGGGCTGGTCCTGGGCCTGTATGCGGGCAGGATGCTCCTGGAGGTGCTGCCCAACATTCCCTCCGCTTCAATGACTGCTTTGGCGGTCCTGCTTCCGATCCTGCTGGCGCTTCCATTGGTTGTGTACCTGCACAGGTGCGGTCTGGACGTGACCCCGCTGCTGGCCCTCTCCGTGTACGTGTTGTGGCCCTGGTTGAGCCCGGTCCTGGCCGTGGGTTGTGCCGCGGCCGTGGCCGTGGCGCTCGTGCGCGCCAACGTGTGGCAGGCGTCGCCCCGGCTCCACGACAGCCTGCTCGGGTTGGTTGCCCTGGCCCTCTACGTGCACTCGCTGGCGCCCACGATCCTGCCCGCGGACAGCGGCGAGTTCCAGTTCGTCTCGTACGTGCTGGGCATTGCACACCCGCCGGGCTACCCCCTCTACACCCTGCTGGCCAAGCTGGCCACCTGCATTCCTCTGGGCGACGTCGCGTACCGTGTGAACCTGTTCTCTGCTCTCACCAGCACCCTGGCCCTGGTGGTGCTGGGCAGGGCTCTGCGCAGGGCCACCGGCTCCAGCCTCGCAGGCTGGGTCGCGGCCGCGGGCCTCGGCCTTTCCGTCACGTTTTGGGCGCAGGCCACCACGGCGAACATCCGCAGCCTGACGGCGCTGTTCACGGCCGTGCAGGTGGGCACCCTGCTGGCTTATGCCCAAAGCAAAGACCGCAGGTACCTGCTGGGCTTTGCAATCGCCTTTGGGTTGGGCATCACCCACCACGGCTCGACCGCGCTGCTGGCGCTGCCCTATGCTGCGTTCGTTTTTCTGTCCGATCCCGCACTGCTGCGCAACCCAGGCGCGCTGGCGAAGCCTTTTCTGGCTTTTGTGCTGTCCTTCCTGGCGTGGCTCTATCTGCCGCTGCGCAGCGCCATGGGTGCGCCTTTTGATCCGCAGCCTATCCGCAGCCTGTCTGGCTTTCTAGATCACGTCCTGGCGACTGGCTTTCGGGGCGACATGTTCTACTTTTTGCAGGCGGGCGTGCTCTTGCCTCGCTTGCGCGTCTTGTTCAACATCCTGACGTTCGAATTCGGGCCGATCCTGCTAGCGCTGGCTGCCTGGGGCGCAGCGCACATGGCAGCACGGCAGCGCAGATTACTGGTGCTATGTGGCGGGGTGTGGGCCGTGAATGCGCTGACGGCGATTGCCTACCGTGCGCCACAGACCGTGGAGTACATGATGCCCGCGCACGTCGCACTGGCCTTCCTGTGCGCCTACGGCGCATGGGCGCTCAGCGAACTTGTGCGTGTGCGTGCGGCCTCTTCGTTGCTACTGGCGGCAGCGCTGGCGGTGCCGCTCTGGCTGGGAGCGCGCAACTACCCTAGCCTGGCGCAGCTTAGCCAGGACCGCTCGGCCCGGCAATACGCAGAGGGGCTGCTGCGACAAGCCCCGCAGGGAGCTCGCATCCTCAGCAATTGGCACTATGCCACGCCGCTGTGGTACCTCCAGTACGTGGAGAAGCTGCGCCCGGACGTTGAGGTGGTCTACGTCTACCCCGAGGGCGCTACGCCCATGTCCGAGGTCTGGCTGCGGCGCATCGCCGAAAGCAGCGCGCAGCGCCCGACGCTGGTGACCAACTACTTCCAGGAGTTGTCCACGGCCCCCTTCCAGTTGCGGCCCCTGGCCGGAGCCATGCTGGTGCAGACTGAGCCTGTCTTTCAGGCCCCGCTCGACATCCAGTCAATCGACGCGCTCTTTGACGGGCGCATACGTTTGATTGGCTCTGCGCTGGGCGATCAACGAGTCGCACCTGCGGGCAGCGTCACGCTGTGGCTGTACTGGCAGCCCACGCTCAAGCTGGACCGCGACTATTCCTTCTTTGTGCACCTGGTGGACGAGGGCGGGGCCGTTCTGGGCCAGGGCGACGTCACGCACCCGGCCGCGCGCTACGAGGTGGGGCAGGTGATCGTGGACGAGTACCGCCTGCCGCTGTTGCCCACGGTCAAGCCCGGGCGCTATGCGCTGATTGCGGGCGTCTACATCACCCTGCCCGAGGGCGGCTGGCGGCGGCTGACCACGGCCAATGGCATGCAGACCGTGTCGTTGGGCACGGTGGAGGTGCAGCCCTTGCAGTCCGCTCCAGTGACGCTGCACGTGCTGGATGACCGCTTTGCCTGTGGCTACAGCCTGGTCGGCGTGGACTATGACCGCAGCGTGGCAGAACAGTTGCGCGTCTACCTGCACTGGCGCTGCGACGCGCCGGGGCCGGAGCAGAACGCGGTTCTGTTCTCCGGAAGCACGACGCTGGCCATTGCGCGCCTGCCCAAGGCCCAGCCAGGCACGTACCTGACCACGGCACACGACCTGCCCGCCGCTGCGAGCGACCTGGCGCTGGAGCTGTACGACGCGGCCGATGAATCGCTCAGCGTGGTGCGGGGACCCTGGCGGGTTGCGGCAGGACGGCGCGCGCGGCTGCCTGCGCCAGCGCCGCAGGACCGCTACGTCTGCCTGGGTGGCGAGATGTTGCTGGTGCGCGCTGAGTACCCCGCCACGTTTGCGCCCGGCTCCATGCTGCGCACGCGTATGACCTTTGTCGGGATGAAACCCATCCTTAACGACTACACGGTCTCAGTCAGCCTCACCGGAGAGCAGGGCAAGTGGCGCGCGCAGCACGACGGCACGCCCGCTCTGGGTGCCATCCCCACCCTCAAATGGCTCCGCGGTTCCACCGTCGTGGACGAGCACGATCTGCAGGTGCCACCCGAAGCCGCTGGGCGCGGCACGCTGCGCTTGATCGTCTACGACGCCTTCACCATGCGCTCTCTGCCGGTGCTGGATGAGCGCTTGGCTCGCCTGGGGCAGGGCACGCACATCGACCTCGCAGCCGTCCAGGCGCGCTGAGACGGTCTGGTTCCTGGCGTGCCTTCGTCTGAAGGGCTGGTGCTATTGAACCGGTATGGGTTCTGCCAATAGCAGCCGGTTGCTTGACAGCCTCCAGCCCTGCGGGGCCACGATGGCCAGGCGCGCTTCCGGCTGGTAGAGCCCAACCACCAGACGGTACGCGCCGGGAGGCACTCCCCCAAGCGGCAGAGTAACGCTGCCGTTGACGACCTCTCGCGGCACCCAGCGCGTCGTGGGGTGGTCGTCCCCTCCGGCCAGGACGTCCTGTTGCGCCACGATCTTCTCTGAAGCTGGGTCAAACAAATGCACAAAGACCTTCAGGTCCTTATCGATGGCCGAGAGCGCCTGCCAGTGCAGTGTCAGAACTAACTCCTTGTCTGTGCGCTGAAGATCGTAGCCCAGCAGGCGCACCTTCCCCGCGAAATCGGCGCCTACGGTCTGCTGCATGGCAGGTATCGTAAAGTCGCGTGCAACCTCCTTGACCGTCAGGGAGAAGGGCAGGACAAAGGCCTCCGTCTCGCTTCCCGATGCCGTCTCCATCAAGCTTATCTCGACGGCGTAGGCTCCCGCTGGAAGATCGCGCGGAATCTGCAGCGCATAGCGCACGGCGACGACAGCATTCTGGGGCCACAACGAGGTGGGGTACTCGGTGGCCAGGGGCACCGTCTGCACGGCGACCCTGGTCCCGGCCTGGCTCCGCAAGGCAACTCGGCACTGGTAGTCGCGGTCGCCAGCGGCTGTGGCTGCCCACTTGAGCAGCAGCATGGGCGTTTCGCCCTGTTCCCACTCCGTCTTGGTCAATTGCGCCTCGCTTAGGGCCAGCGCTGGGCCGAACGCATGCAGCACCGGGTACCCCTCGCGCACGCTGGGTTGAGCCACGCATACGTTGGGCAGCATGCCTGTGCCAATCGGGCGCAAAGATGCCGACTCATACAGGGTCACGTCCAGGCGGTAGTGGCTGCCCGGCGGTGTTCCGTCGTCGAGGGCCAGCGTATAGTGGTCGTAGACAGCTTCACCGGGTCGCCACATGCTGGTGGGGTAAAAGCCGTAGCCGGGTTGTGCGTCCAACCGTGCCACCTCTGCGCCGGACTCGTCCCCGTCTGCGCGCCGTTCGTCGCGAGCGCCGAGGGTGCTACGCGAGGGCGGTGCGGCACGCAACCGGAGGGCAATCTTGTAGTTCTGCGGTGGCGACGCGTCCACACGCCAGGTCAGGGTGATCTCCAGGGAGCCTGGCGCCAACTGGGTCGTTTGGCCACTGCAGAGTGCGATGCGGTCACCAAAGCGCTGCAGGAGTGGCGCGTTGCTGCTGGCCGGGACCTTCCCGCCGACGCGTATTGGCAGCAGGTAGGTGGTGCCCAGCGTTTCACCGTCCGCCGTCACCGGGCGGATTTCCCCATCTGGACCATACACCCTCATGCTCAGCAGGTACACCCCGCGCATGGCGTCGGCAGGTAGCTGCAGCACGTACTGCGCCAAGTCGCCGCTGAGGGCCTGCTCTGCGCTGGCCAGCGCCTGTTGGATGCCGAACAAGTGCTGTGCAGGCGACACCAACGCCAGACGAGCCAGCAGACCATTGCTCCGCACGCCGTTCCAATGCGTGGTCACTCTCAGGGTCTCGCCAGCCCGCACGTCCTCCGAGGAAAGCTCGTACGTAGTCATCCGGGCGGCCTCGCCAAAGCGCACCCCTCCCGGGTTGTGGTGCAGGTAGGCCACGCGATCAAAGTCCATCGTCAGGTCCTGGAGCTGTCCAGGTGTGCTGTAAGGGCCAGACAGTCTCTGCATCCCGAGCACGATCACGAGTACGGTTGCCAGAGCGACTGAAGTCGCCACTACCAGCGAGGCATCATTCTTGCCAGGAAGCGCCAATGCCACGAGCAGCGAGAGCGCGGCCAGTGCGGAAAGGATTTGCGCAATGAGCTGCGCCCGGGTGAGCCCCAGGTGCAGGACGATCTCATGCTGCCCCGCGCCCACGCGCAACCCGATGTAGCCCAGACCGGCCAGCGCCTCGACCGGCGTGAGCTGTCCATCCACACGCGCTTCCCAGCCCGGATAGTAGTAGGTGTGAAACGCCAGCAACGCCGTGGGGGACGTCACCTCAACAGACCAACGCTCCGCAGTGGGTTTCCACTGTACAAGGTAGGCAGAGGCCAGTTGGCCCTCCAGCGCCAGTGGCGCCGGTTTGTCTTGTCCCGTTGCACCGGGTGCGCTGGCCTGCCAGAATGCCTCGGACGTGAAAGGACGCGGGTCGACCCAGCGTGGCAAATAGTCGGCTCGAACGGTCGTGCCCACGTTCGCGGTAAAGTATTCGTACTGCATCAAGCGCTGGGGCGTGACGTCGGCCTCGTCGATGTACAACCGCTCCGGGCGCAGGTCTCCCAGCATGACGCCCAGCGTGGCCAAGCCAATCACCAGGGCTACCGGCACCGCTCTGCCTTTCCGTGGCACGAGATAGGCCACTACCAGGCTCGTGGCGAACGCCTGCACGGACAGGAAGCGCCATGGGAACTGCGCCATCTGCAACAAAGGCAGGCGCTCCCATACCACACCCGACCAAGGCGTAATCATGAACGTCGAACCAGCCAGCAGGAGGACGGCGAACGTGCTCGAGGGCTCCAGGCCGCGGCCCCGTCTGCGCGGGGCGGTGCGGCCCCGCATCCACCAGATGCTGATGGCGACCAAGCCCGCGGCGGCCAGCAGAGACTGCAGCAAGCCCATGCCAAAGGGCTGCCTCTCCGCCGTGATTGCCCAGTCGAACAGCAGGCTGCGCTGCACCAGGCTGGGGGCTTGTGGAGTACCTGGCAAGCTGCGGAAATGCTGCGCGAAGTGAAAGTAGCCGGTGGTCATGTCCTTGAGGTAGACGTTGGCGCGTTCGGCCAGTGCCGGCAGCCAAAACCAGGCGCTGAGCAGCGCCCCCCCACCCAGGGCGAGGGCCGTGTGCAACGCAAATGCGAGGCGCTCCTCGCTCTGCGCCGCCAGCAAGAGTGCAAAGAGCAGCACAAAGGGGCTGAAGATCATGGCCGAGACGTTGTGCGTCACCGCCAGCCCGGCAAAGGCCAGGGCCACCCATGCCACGTTGTGTGCACTGGGTCGCCTCTGGAGACGCAGCAGGGCCCACGGGATCAGCGGGTAGAAGACAAAGGCATAGAACTCGGACAGAGCGTCCCCGCGCACGTACACGTTGACCATGTGAAACGGGGCGCAAGAGTACACGAGGGACACCAACAAACCGGCGGCGCGCCCGTGCCCCAGCTCCCGGCACAGCCCGTAGATGGCCATGCCGGCCAAGACAAAGCCCAAAGCTTGCGTGGCCTGGATGGCCGTGATGTAACCCATGCCGAGCAGCTTGAGCAGGGCGGCCAGGTAGTAGGGCAGGGAGGCGTAAAAGTTGAAGAAGGGGTAGCCCAGGCCATAGGCGGCCTGGGGCATCCAGCGCGCGGGGAAGATGCCTGCACGCAGGTCCAGTACCAGTTGCTGCAGTCGCAACAACAGGAACGGGCTATCGCCACCTGCGCGCGTGTTGACGAGACCGCCTCCGACCAGCAGAGGAAGGGCGGGAATCAGAGCCAGAAGGATCACCGGCCCCCATTCTCGCAGCAGGGGCTTGAACGCCCCTGCTTTTGCTTGTTCTTGGGTCGGGGCGGCGGCCATTAGGTGAGCTTTCGCAGATAGCGCAACCCGAGCAATATGAAGAGTGCGAAGGCGGCCAACAGGATGCCACTCACCTGGTAGACAGAGTGGCCGAGCTCACGCAGGACTGGCCTGGGAGTCGGCGTCGCTGTCGGCAGAGGAGGCGGAGACGCAGTCGGGGTGGCCGATGGGACAGGCCTGAACTTGCAACCCAGCTCCACGCTAGTATTGGCGCCTGTGACCACTGCCACGCCCCAATCGTCCGGGACAGTAGAGACGTAGCCGACGGGATTTAGCCGCTTCAGGTAGTAGGTTCCGGCAGCCAGGTCACTGAGGCAGGTGGGCTCGCTCAGGCCATCCGTGGTATGCTTCTCCAGCTCCATGCGGTTGCTGTCCAGGATGGCGACCACCGCGCCGGCCACCAGCTTCTCGCCTTCGTCGCGGCGGCCGTTCTCATTGGCGTCTTCGAAGACGGAGATGCAGATGCCGCCTGGCATCGGCGTGCGCGTCAGGGTTGGCGTGGGGGAAGCCTCCGGCGTGGGGGTTAGTGTCCGTGTCGGCGTGGCCTTGGGCGTGTTGGTAGTGCGCGGCGTGGGTTTGACCACGGTCAGGCAGGCGTCGTCCCAGTACGAGTCGTTAAAGTTGTCGCGGAACTCATTGTATCCACGGATGAAAACAGTGATGGTGCCCGCCTTCGCTGTGGCCTGGACCTCTGGGTGTAGCCAGGTATTGTACTCCATGCGTGGCTCGACCCACACCACGTTGGACGAAGTGCCGTCCGTGCCGCCGTTGGGGTCAATGCCGACCGTGATATGATAGTTGCCGGGAGCCACCACCTTGTCGGGGTTGGGATCCTGGCTGCTCCAGGCTTGCACCCAGGCCGAGAAGGTGAGTTGGCTTCCGACGGAGACCTGCACCTGCTGGAACAGGCCTGCATTGTGCGTGCCGAATGTGGTAAACAACTTCTGAGCGAAATTACCCGAGTGAATGCGTCGTCGCGTGTGCAGGTTTGCATCTTCTGGCTTGTACTCGGGCCTGCGGTTGTAGCCTTCCTGCTGCCCTGGGCCATCCTGGTACCAGGGGTTCCAGCCGTTGGCCACCGTCACTTGGCCAGCGCCACGATCACTGAAGCCATCCTCGAAGCCGGCGTTGAGTAATACGTTGCCAGCGCAGCTTCCCTGCGCCGCGGGTTCCGCCAGAGCAAGAGAGGGCAAGAGCAATGGCCATGTGATCAGACAAACCACCAGGAGGGTGCCGAGTAGACGTTTCAATGACATGAGGTGTGTCTCCACCTTGCTTTTTGGACTTACAAAACGACGTGATTATACTCATAGCCAAAGAGTATGACAAACAGGACGAACGCGCCAAGAGACACGGTCAGGGTCCCCGCCAAGGCATGCTTGTGCTTCTGCATCCTCGTCGCCCTTGCCCTGCGCATGTACCGTCTCGGCCAGCAGCCGCTGAGCTGGGACGAGGGCTGGAGCATTGGGCTCAGCAACCTCAGCTGGGGCGCGATCAACCGCGTCACCGCTCTGGACGTCCATCCGCCGCTGTACTATGACCTGTTCAAGCTTTGGCTGGGCCTGGGACGCAACGAGCTGCTGATGCGCTTCCTGTCGGTCGTGGCCGGGACACTGACCATTCCATTGGCGTACGTGACCGGGCGGGTTTGGGCCCGTAGCGCGCAGTCCCCTGCGCTAGGCTCCAGGGACGCTTCGCAGGCTGCAGAGTCCCCTGCGCTGGGCTCCGGGGACGCTTCGCAGCACGAGGAGGCCCTTGGGTTGTGGGCCGCCGGCATCACAGCCATTTCGCCCTTCTTGCTCTACTATGCCCAGGTGGCGCGTATGTACGCGCTGTGCGCGGCCCTGGCGCTGCTCGCTACATACTTGCTGTTGCGGGCCACCGAAACGGGCAAAGCTGGCTTCTACTTCGCTTTTGTCCTGAGCGCCACTGCGTCGCTCTATACGTTCTACTACACGGCTCTGGTGCTCGCGGCCGCATACCTGTACGCATTTGTCGTGCGGCCACGGCGCTTGCCCGCCCTGGCTGCGTCTGGCGCGGCCGTCGCGTTGCTCTACGCCCCCTGGTTGCTCTACGCCATCCCCCCAATGCTGTCGCGGGTGGGGAGCCGTACTGGCATGGTCTTTAGCGCCGCCGACGCCCTGCGCTTCCTCACGGATGGCGTCTTTGGCCTGGTCTTTGCTTACGCTGCGGGCTGGGCCGCAGTCTACGTCGTTCTGGCTCTGTTGGCCCTGGGGTTGGGCCTGGCGCTGCGGCGGCGAGAATGGCTGCGCAGTCTGCTCCTGCCGACCCTGGCGATTGTGCTGACGCTGCTGGCCGTGTCCGTCGGCGCCAAGGTGCACATGTTCGCGGCGCGTTACCTGATCCCGGCCAGCCCCTTCCTGGCGCTGCTCATTGCCTGGGCGCTAACCCTCTGCTGGCGACGCGCCAGATGTCTGGCAGTCCTGGGCTTGCTCGTCCTAACGGCATCCTCCCTGCCGACGCTGACCCGCTACGTATACGCAAAATCCTACGAGATTTCGGGTGCGTTCGATCCACAGGCCGACTACCGCTATTTGCGGGACAAGACCCGTGCGGACGACGTGGTGTTCTTCAACGTGCTCAGCCTGGCGGGCCTGTACGAGCGCTTCCGCACGCCCGCGGACCCGGCCTGGTCCTACGTACTACGCTGGGACCCGGTGATCGAGCCGCTGGAAACGGCACTGGCCGAGCG
>Ga0315289_10011866_pt1 | contig 12321 bp, 10 predicted proteins | sample YL17G11_40_MG_FD_203452 | JGI IMG/M metagenome (GOLD analysis project Ga0315289, IMG submission 203452) | Sediment microbial communities from Yellowstone Lake, YNP, Wyoming, USA - YL17G11_40 | ecosystem: Environmental > Aquatic > Freshwater > Lake > Sediment | place: USA: Wyoming | collected...
TGCGGGCGATCATCGATGGCTTGAGCACTCCATCAAAAAAAGTTCTTCTCGCACTCAAACAATTCAAAGAAGCCGATGTAGTTAACATCGCGGCTGAGGTTGGACTCGATCAGGCCGCGGTGATGCGTGCCGCCCTGACGTTGACCCAGCATGGCCTAGCTAGGATGTCCGAGGTGAAGCTTTCTGTCGCCGAGCTCACGAGCGAGGGCAAAGAGTACGCGAAGAGGGGCCTACCCGAGAGGCGCATGCTCGAGGCGTTGGCCAAGGTTGGGCCGGATTCTGCCGGCGTCATTGCCGAACGGGCGGGAGTCACTAGGGAGCAGGCCTACATCTCATTGGGCTGGCTAAAGCAAAAGGGATGGGCAGAGTTCACAACAAAAGTCGATAGGACAGTTTTGGCCATGACGAAAGCCGGCGAGGAAGCACTTGCGCACAAGTTTTCTGATGAAGTGCTGCTCGAGAAGTTGGCCGCCAAGAGGATGAGCGTGGACGAGATACCAGCTGAGCTTAAAGATGCGTTGGGAAAACTTGGCGAGCGCAAGCTTGTGGATGTCGACGAAAAAATTCAGCGAAAGTTGAAGTTGACCGAGCTGGGAAAGGAGGCCCTAGCGTTTGGCATCGAGATAAGGGAGGAGGTCACCGAGCTGACCCACGAGCTGCTCGTGAGCGGGGGGTGGCACAATGTGGAGTTCAGGCGTTACGATATCAACATCCCTGGCGCACCTATCTATCCGGCGAAGGTTCATCCTCAGCAGCAGGTGATAGATGAGCTTCGCGAAATCTTGCTTGAAATGGGCTTCGTCGAGATAAAGAGCCTGCTTGTCGAATCAGAGTTTTGGAACTTCGATGCACTTTTCCAAGCCCAAGATCACCCCGCGCGAGAAATCCATGATAGTCTCTCGCTGTCGAAACCCGTGCAGGCCAAACTGCCAGCAGCATTGTTGAAGCGTGTCGCAGAAGCTCATGAGGTTGGGGTCGCGGGATCGAGGGGATGGGGCTACAAGTTCAATCCGGAGATAAGCGCGCGTCCGGTGATGTGCTCTCAGACGACGGCCGCGACGGTGCGTTATCTGGCGACCAAGCCAAAGCCACCGGTGAAGATATTCTGCATCGACCGCGTCTATCGTCGTGAAAAAATCGATTACAAACACCTCGCGGAGTTCTACCAAGCCGAGGGCATAGTGATGGCTCCAGAGCTGACGCTGCGTGACATGCTTGGCTATCTCAAGCAGATTTTGCTGAAGATGGGTTTGCCCAAAATAAGGTTCAGGCCGGGCTACTTCCCGTATACAGAGCCGTCGGTTGAAGCCGACGCGTATTTCCCAGAAAAAGGGGAATGGGTCGAGCTTCTTGGTTCTGGGATGTTTAGGCCTGAGCTTCTCCGCCCGCTCGGTATTCATCATCCCGTGCTCGCGTGGGGGATAGGTTTGAGCAGGTTAATGATGATCAAGTTGGGCATTGAGGACATCAGAGATTTATTCGGTAATGACTTGGAACGGTTGAGCAAAAGGAGGTTAATTTGATGCCGACGGTAAGCGTCAGCCATCGCGATATTTGCAAGTTGCTGAGAAGGCAGATCGGCCCTGAGAAGCTGCGCGAGCGGTTGTCTTTGCTCGGAGTGGAGGTCGATGAGATCGTTGGAGATGAGATCAAGCTAGAAGTTGCACACAATCGCCCCGACTTGCTCGGTCCAGAGGGCGTGGCGAGGGCGCTCAAAGGGTTTTTAGGCATAGAGGTTGGATTGCCCAAGTACAAATTGCGTAATTCTGGCGTCGTCGTTGAAGTCGACGAGAGTACCAAGGCGATCAGGCCGTACATAGTCGCGGGCGTCATCCAAGATGTTAAATTCAATGATGAAAACGTCGCGGCCCTCATGCAGATACAGGACAAGTTGCACGACACTCTCGGGAGGAACCGTCGCCGAGGCTCGATAGGTGTCTACGATCTCGACAAAATCAAGTCACCGGTGCGATACACGACGACTTTGCCGGAGGGACTTCGCTTCAGGCCTTTGGATTTTGACCGAGAATTGACGCCGGCACAGATATTAAGGGAACACCCACGGGGAGTGCAGTATGGCAGCATCATGCAGGGCTGGATCCACTATCCTCTGCTGATAGATTCGGCTGGAGTAGTCCTTTCGATGCCGCCGATCGTGAACAGCGAAGACACGCGGGTGACGAGCGACACCAAGCGGCTGTTCATAGATGTAACTGGCGACGATGAGCGAACGGTGAATAGAATTCTGACGATAATGATGACGAGCTTGGCCGAGCGCAGCTTCGACTTGCAGTCGGTTGCGATAAAATATCCGACAAAGAGCGTCCGTACTCCGAACCTAAAAGCGACCAAACAACGGTTGAGGGCGGCGGCTGTGAACGAGTTTTTGGGGCTGAACCTAAAACCGAAGGATGTTGTCACGCTCATGAAGCGGATGCGATTCGACGCGGCTTCAGCGGCCGAAGTTTTGACGGTTTCTGTCCCACCCTACAGGAGTGATGTGATGCACGAGATAGATTTGATAGAAGATCTCGCGATCGCCTACGGATACGATAAGCTGATGCCGACCTTGCCGAACGTCGTGACGGTCGGGGAGAAACACCCAATCGAGAGGTTGAGCAAGAAAGCGAGGGATGTCATGGTCGGTCTCGATTTCATGGAGGTCATGACGTACACGCTTACAAACCCCAACATCAACTTCAAGCTCATGCACACGAGCGGCGAGGCAGCGACGATAGCGAACCCAATCTCCGAGGAATACACGATCGTGCGCAATTGGCTTTTGCCGAGCCTTCTCTGCATCATGCGCGAGAACAGGCGAAATCCACTACCGCTGCAGATATTTGAGGTCGGCGATGTGGTGCAGCTCCACCCTGAAACTGAAACCGGCGCAGTTAATGTTCGCAAAGTCGCAGCTGCGACTATAGGTGGACAAGCCAATTTCACATACATCAGGGCGATCGCAGAAGCGCTTTTGCGCGAGTTGGGTATAACTTATGAGTTTCGGGCGATAGAGCACCCGAGCTTCATCGAGGGCAGGGCTGCAGAATTTTTGGTGAAAAATAAACGCATCGGTATAATCGGAGAGCTGCACCCAGAGGTAATTTTGGGATTTGAGCTCGAGCACCCAGTTGTAGCTTTTGAGTTCGATTTACTCGGTTAATGCTTAACGCGTTAAATTTATCTAGCAGAGAAAAGCACTTTTACATGTAATGATGGACCATCCGCGGTATTCGAGGAGCTGGCGCGATTCGTGAACGCTGGTGCATCACTGCGGGAACACCGGAGCAACCCGCTGCCAAGTCGTACCAAGATGGGTCCTTCGGGGAACATATTGGCGGGAACACCTAGTGATGACCTGAAAGCCAACCCTGGCGCGCGACAGGCGGGCGGGCCCTCGAGAAATCCCACCATGAGGGTTAGCGAGTGGAGAGCGTCGAACGACAAACGAAGAAGCTCGCAGTTAGTGTGATGGGACACAGCGAGGGCCCACTTGAACTCTTGTTTCGCAGGCCCCGACGTATCTCTCTACGCGCTTTTTCAGCCTCTCGAGCTCTTCATGCGAGTGCGGTTTTAGGGCCTCGTACTTCGTTTTGACAGTGGTCTTTGGCACAAACTGTTGCAGCACATGTTTTTTGCGCCTCTGATTTGTTTTGCTATGGTGACGACGTCCATGCTGCTCAGCAATTTTGGCACAAAAGTGGTTCTCAATTCATAATCGATTTTTCCGGCATCTATCTTTGCTTCCATTCAAGGTCCCGCACATTCTAATCAAATTTGTTTGGTTCTCTACTTGTACCCTCAAAATTGTATCAAATGAGTTTTCTCTGTTTAGCTTGTTTTTCGATGCGCTGCGCTGTCTCCCAAGACCTTCGAGCGAACTCTGGCAGTTCGCCGTGTTCACGCACCCATCGCTCGAGGAACATGATTGTTCGGGAGTCAGAGCTGTAGCCCGAGCCGAAGTCGCCGTAGCGTTGGTGCAATTCCGCGATGCGTTGGTCTCGCCTAACTTTTGCGACGATCGAAGCGGCTGATACTGCCACATATTTCCGATCGGCGTAGTTTTCGACTACCAGCTTCGGCTTCGTTCGCATATGTCGCAGGAGCCTCTCCGCGAACATCTTGGGGTTTGGGTCGGTTGAGTCTATGTACGCGATTTTCGGCTTCAGGCGGTCGATGATTTTTGCGAAGTTCATGGCCTCTGCCTCGTTGAGGTTGATTTTTTTGACCAAACGCAGCTCGTCTATTTCCGTTGATGATAACTCAATAATTTCAAGTTTGATCGCTTTTTCAGCTATCAGCTTCGCGAGCGTTTCACGCTTCTTCGGGCTCAGAAGTTTCGAATCTTTTACTCCTGCAGCTTTGAGTTCGTCTAGTACTTTTTGGTCAAACATGGCGCCGCATAGCACCATCGGGCCAAAAACTGGGCCGCGTCCAGCTTCGTCAGCACCGGCGATCATCTCTTCTTCACCTAGCAATATTATTAGCTCACATTTCATACACTTTTTGGTTGTGGTATGCCAAACACTTTTTTGGTCACGGGGCGCCCAGGCAGCGGCAAAACGTCGGTTATCGAGAACGCCATCAAAATCCTTCAGGGGTACGGCCTCAAACCAGGTGGGCTTTATTGCCCAGAGATCCGAGAAGGCGGAGTTCGGCTCGGTTTCAATATAATTGATCTCATGACAGGAGAGGAGCGCATTTTAGCTCACGTTGACCAGCGCGATGGCCCCCAAGTGAGCAGGTATCGCGTGAACGTAAAAAACGTGGATGAAATGAGCGAAGCGGCGATCGGACATGCGCTTCGAGAGGCGGATTTTGTGGTCATCGACGAAATAGCACCTATGGAGATGTACAGCGAGGGATTCAAACGCGCGGTGGCGGCTGCGCTCGATTCCGACGAGCCGCTTCTGGCGATAGTTCACCAACGCACGACGACCGGTTTCATCGGCGATGTCAAAGCTAGAAAAGATGTTAAAATTTTTGAGGTCACAGAAGGCAACCGCGCTAGTCTACCCAAACAACTGGCCGACATGATTTTGAAAGCGGGCGGGCCGCGCTGACCACCAGTTCGTCCTCGTCATCGACTTTTATCCTCTGTTTGCTCAAACTGATCCTGTCGAATGCGATGAACCTATCCGCCGTCATCAAGTCGCTCTCCGAAATAAAATCAGCGAAACAAATATTTATGCTACACAGAACGAATCACGTCGGCTCGATTATCAGCCAAGCCACATCTACCACCACTCCAACGTGCTGCCCGCCTCAGCCGTGATGGTGTTGTTGGTGCCAGGCGCTTCAGAAGCGAACTGGACATAGACGGTACCGTCTGCGGAGGGGGTCAACATACCTTCGATTGTTGCGGTATTTCCAGTAGTATATGCAGAAGTAGAGTTTGCAGAAGCTGGCAACTGGACAGCATTACAATACGTGAAGGTTCGGGTCGTGGATGTCAGCGGATAACTCGATAGATACGAGATGCTCGTCATCGCTGGGCCGTTGATTGTCCACCTCGAACCCGTCGCCGTAGCTTGAGCGGAGTAATTGATGAGAGCGTAGAAGCGGTAGGTCGTCCCAGCCGTCACGGAGATATACAGTTCGTCGATGTTGGCGAGAGTGGTCGTGCTGTTCGTCACATCGGACGTGACGGTGGCCAGATGTCGGTTGGAGTCCCCGTAGGAGATTGTCAGCTCTATCGTCGGCCCCATCGACAGGCCAGCGCCGGACTCCACCCTGATGCCATAGCTGCTCCCATCGACGCCGTAGATGCAGTCTATATAGCCGCCGACCGCGTTGGTCTCAAGGAGCATCGAAACAGTCCCGCCGTTCTCGTAGACCATGTATGCTGTGAAGACGCTGGAGGAGCCCGCGTAGATTCCGAAGGCGCTGAAATCCCTAATCACGAACACCTTGTCGGCACCGCCCTGTATCTGGACGCTGGAGCCTTCGCTCATACCCACGCCCATATTACCATTGTACCCCGACGCCGACCAAAAGACCTCCATCCGCGAGTGCTTGCCAGCCCCGAAGTCCGACTCGGCTCCCGACGAGTTGTTGTAGCCAGCGCAGTATTCGAAATGGGCGAAGCCGTACTCGACACCGAACACGGCAGACTCCCCGCCCTCGAAGTCAACGCCAGCGAAGCCGTACATGTAGACCTTCGTGTTCGCGCCCGTCACCCAAATCCCGCTCCACTGGTCGGCCTGTGCGAACCTTGCGCGGCCAGCTATCGCTATCTTGTCGCCTATCGTCAACGCCGAATTCCAATTTATATCGACCGTAATCGTCACATCCGTACCAGAGACGACCGTGTCCGTAATCCGCCTGACCTGCGCGTGGGCGTCCGTGCGGTTGTTCACCCACACGATGCAGCTGTTCCAGTAGTCGTCGACCTCGACCCCCTGCTTCACGTATGTGAGGGTGTTCGCCGCTACTGCGGTAGAAGCGGCGCTCTCTATCCAAGCGTCCGCCCTGAACTCGATTTTACCCGTCCCGGCGCACACCCTGTTCACGAGGACGGTATAAGCCTCCGGGTCTCCCTCGCTGAACTCCCCCCTCGCATAAATCGTAACTGTTACACCATCGGCGATTATCAGCTTGATGCTGTCCACCGCGTGCTGGAGCGACCAGAACGCATCCCCCCAAGAAGCCCCGCCGTTGGAGTCGGAGCCCGTATCGTGGTCGACGTAGATTGAACGGGAAACGGTCTCTGCACCAGCGTAATTTGATGGTATCGTAGAAATATCAACGCCATCAACCGTGCCGCCGTCTGAGACAGTAATACCTGTTGTTGCGGCAATTGCTCCAGATGAATCGACTTGGAATTGGGAAGTTGAACCAACTGATAAGAGTGAAGAAGGATCGGTGGTACCGATGCCGACTTTGCCATCATATTTTATAAACAGCCTCGGATCGGTGTCGCTCAGGATTCTGAAGTTTTCGTCCCCGATCACATCTATTGTCCAAGCGGGGTCGTTGGAGCTCCCGCCCATTGCCATTATGTTCACGCTGGGAAGCGGGGGGGGTGGAGGGCTCGCGGAGGGAGAAACGCCCGTCCACCATGGACCCACCTCCTGACCGCGCATCCACACAAGCGCGCCGAAGAGCACAAACATGAACGCGATGAACGCACCAGCAATCCTGAAGTTAAATCTTGGCACTGTTCTTAGAATAAGCCGCCTGCTGTCGTGGTGGTTGCGCTGGACATCCACCTTGTATACCTTCGGTTTACGCTCCCCCAAATTAAACACCATTTACTACGTTCCAGACCTCATGTTGGTAAATTTTTGTGAAAATGTCCAAAAGTCCAAAACGTTAAAGGGAACCCTGACACAAGTAAAAATGATGAGCACCGACCGATCTCGCATCATTCCCATCGATAAAAAAACCAGGGGGGAACTGATGATCAAAACCCGCGGAGAGCGGATTTCCTACGACAAGGTAGCGGAGCTCATGCGAAATGGGTACGACGTGTTCATCTCGAACCTCCCCCGGCGGTCCGCTTACTTCGCTAAGCACAGACTTGAGAAGTTATTGGGGAAGAGAACGGACGCTTGGCCCGCAAGCCTCGATCGCGTCTCGGGGTACCTCTTCACCACGAAAGGGGAGAAAATTTTTGGCCGGAAAAAAATAGCCCGCTACTGAGCAACGAATCGTTCATCAAAAGCTTTTGCGATCTCAAGCGTGACAATCTGGAGTACAAAGTGAAACGTTTTTCGTGACGATTTTTATAACCTAGGTGTGCATGGCGGGCCTGGGGATTCGAGCACCGGTATCGACGCCCCACTCGAAAAAACAAAATATTTATTGCGGGTTGACGCGCCAACTTGATTTTTCGTCATCGAAGAGAAAGCTGAAGAAGACGATCCCCTAGATCTTCTGTATAAGATAAACGCCATGATTACAACTATTACGGCGGCCGCACCCACTGCCACGTAGATAAGCCCTCCGCCGCTGGGGCCTGGGACATTCACAAGCCAGAAGTCCTCCTTGCCAGCGCCGTAAGACTCTGTGGATCCGGCGATGACATAGCCCCCATCAGAAGTCTGAACGGCCGAATATGCGTAATCATCACCAGCGCCGCCGAATGTCCTACTCCCAACCTCGTTCCCCGATGAGTCCGTCTTCACGAGCCAGAAATCATACATACCAGCGCCGTAAGACCCTGTATAGCCAGCAAGGGTGTAGCCCCCATCGGAAGTTTGGATGACCGAACATGCCATATCCGAACCGGTGCCACCGAAGTTCTCGCTCCACTCCATGTTGCCCGAAGAGTCCGTCTTCACGAGCCAGAAGTCCTCCCCGCCAGCACCGTAAGAGTCCGTATACCCAGCGAGAGCATGGCCCCCATCGGACGTCTGAATTACCGAATATGCCTCGTCATCATTCTCACCGCCGAATGTCTTGCTCCATTTCTCGTTTCCTGATGAGTCGGCCTTCACAAGCCAGAAGTCCTCCCCGCCAGCACCGTAAGAGTCCGTATACCCGGCGAGAGCATAGCCCTCATCAGACGTTTGAATTACCGAATATGCCCTATCCGAACCGGTGCCGCCGAAGTTCTCGCTCCACTCCATGTTGCCCGAAGAGTCCGTCTTCACGAGCCAGAAGTCCCACCCGCCAGCACCGTAAGAGTCCGTATACCCGGCGAGAGCATAGCCCTCATCAGACGTTTGAATTACCGAATATGCCCTATCCGAACCGGTGCCACCGAAGTTCTCGCTCCACTCCATGTTCCCCGAAGAGTCCGTCTTCACGAGCCAGAAGTCCCGCCAGCCCGCACCGTAAGAGGTTGTATACCCGACGAGAGCATAGCCCTCATCAGATGTTTGGATGACCGAATATGCCCTCTCATTACCGGTGCCACCGAAGTTCTCGCTCCACTCCATGTTCCCCGAAGAGTCCGTCTTCACGAGCCAGAAGTCCTCCCCGCCAGCTCCATAAGAGGTTGTATACCCGACGAGAGCATATCCCCCATCGGACGTCTGAATTACCGAATATACCACATCCGTTTCGGTACCACCGAATGTCTTGCTCCAGCTCGAGCCGGGAGCTTGGCCGGCGGCTGATGCCATGAGCATCAGGAGAAGGAAACATGCAGATACGAAGGCTACGAGATGCCTCACCCAAATCCCTCGTTTTACTACTTTTCGCAGGCGTATAAAAATAATCTCGCCAGGTCGTTTTTAGCACATGATTCACCCCACGGCTGAAGCGTGAGTTTCTCGCTCGGTTCGGTTCTAAAAACATCACGCAACTTCACTGCCCATATCTGGCTTGCTGTAACACGTAGGTGGTATTGTCCTCTACAAGTTTCGCCACGATTCTTTCTTAGATACCCAGAGCCTCGCCCGGAATCCCCCGCTTGTCTCCACTACCCAAGACTCATAGCTCCCGGATGGCACCTCGATGCGCTCCTCGCTGGTGACCCCCACCCCGACGACGATCGTCGAGGTTGCGTTCGGGAGGAAAGCGAAGTTAAATTCTTTGTAGTAGTTGTTATCGAGTTCTTCTAATCTAATCAAATACAAAAAAATAATAATAGACTTTTCGAAATGGGCAAAAAACAATTGTTTTAGTAAGGAAGCTCAGAGCGGGATAATCGCGCCGTGTTGTCGCTTCTGCCACCTAGTGTCTTGTGACTTCTTCCAAGCCTCGGAGGACTATAGGAACCAACTTCCTATCGAGCTCCTCCACGAACCGGCTGGCGAGGGCCCCCAACTGCCAGAGGTCAACGTAGATTTGGGCGAGAGGGGCCACGCCACCTTCGCTCAGGCGTCTGAGATGATCATCTGGCATGAGCACGAACAAATTATTTTTCTTTCTTTGAGTTGGCCTGAACATTCGCTTGATCGCATCCGGGTTGGCATAAACAAACACTGTATCGTAATCAGTTGGCGTCGTGTTGAATCGTGCTCTAAAGCCGGAGTATGCAGTTAGAATTGAGCCCGGGGGCATCTGGGTTTCAAGCTCATGCACTGGGGTCGCGACGAAAGTGTTGTAAACGATGTCTTTTGCTAGATCTCTAGTAACCGCCCAGTAGATCAGCGCTCGCTTTGGATCCACAAGACGGAACCCGAGAGGCTTGCGTTCGATTGCTCCGAATTGCTCGAGTCGTGCGATTACTGGATTTATAGTCCCAAGTGATAGTTCACAACTTTGAGATAGTCCCTTTTGGTTGGAAAACCGTTCGCCCTGCTCGTAGAAACGGTGCAGTATTTCGCGCAGGATTCGGTCTATTTTCCTCGTTGGAAGCCCCATTTGATTGTATATTTTCTTTCTAATATCATTTCGCTTATTTACGAAACATCATGTTAAATTGGTTTATTAACATTTCGCATATAAACGAAACCACTCCCCTACCCGAATTCTCCGAAAGACTGCTCGGCATATGTTAATATGAAGCGCGCTGGTGGTGGGAAAGATGCAAAGAGTGCTTGTGTCGAGAAGGAAGGAATTCCCAAGAGACGGGATTTCTAGGGGTGGGTCGCGTTTCGCCACAGGATTTCTCTCTTTGAAACCTTCTCTTTTGTTAAAGCGCCTTGCACGCGCGGTTAACAGTCCAAAACGCAGACTAGTGGGCGAGCCAACGCCTGACGAGCTGATTGCGGCGCGCGTTGGGATCGACCGCGCTGATTTGAAGGCGCTCGGGCGATCAAGTCGAGCTATTGCAGTATGTTTGCTATCAGTGAGACCAATTTCTTCTCGGGCCGGCGGAAGGAGGGCGAGCTATGAGAACAATGCCGAGAGCCGCGCCCCTTCCGTGGCTCGTGAGGAGACGAGGTGATGAAGATGAACTCGCACATTAGAAAAATTGCGCCGCTTGTTTTGCTGGTTTTGCTGATGCTGCCAGCGATGGTGCCGGATGCCTCTGCGGCGGCTGATGCGCTGACCGCCACGACCGTCAAGTTCAAGCTCTCCAAGTATGGGACAACCATCTCCTCCAAGGTCGGCGATAGCCTGGTGGCTAACAAAATCACGTTGACTTCCGAAAACATCACCTTTTGGAACTTTGGGCTCAAGAACGAAACTTACAGAACTGGGGCCGCCTCCCAGCTATTTTCGGTTGATAACTCCAACCTGCGCCTCGACAACTTCGAGGAAGATTGGGAGAACTTCTACTTGGAAAGTCTCGCCGGGAAGACGGCGACCCTGGTGATAATATCTCCAGGTGGAAGAAGCCCATCAAAACCTTGGTTTATAAAAGAAAATGGGGCCGAGTTGCAGGAAAAAGGGAGCTTGGACGCGCTCAAGGGGGCGGACAACGGCTGGTACTTCGACATTATCAGCGAGAACATCTGCATAAAGACAAGTGCCACTGCATCTGTAGAAGTCTGGTGGTATTTATGGTATCATCTCATCGAGTCTTGGACGGGAAATGTGGTTTCAGCATTTACAGGCTCGGGTAGCGGGACGGCGGAAGACCCCTACATCATAACGAACGTGAACCAGCTTCAGGAAATGAATAACCACAAGACGGCATACTACGCCCTCGGCAACGACATAGACGCCTCCGCCACAAGAACTTGGAACGACAACGGCACTGGCGGATATTACGGGTTCCTGCCGATAGGGACATCATCTACTACGTTCACTGGGGGCCTCGATGGTAGGAGATACAAGATTTACAACTTGTATATCAACAGACCTGCCACGATCAACATCGGTCTTTTCGGGTACGTCGGAAGCGGGGGCACGGTGGAGAATGTGGGACTGGAGAATGAGAATATAAACGGTTCTTGGGCTGTTGGCGGTCTCGTCGGGTATAATAATTATGGAACCGTGTCCAAATGCTATTCCACGGGTTCGGTAAAGGGTGTAACGGCTGGAGATGTGGGAGGTCTCGTCGGACTTAATAGGGGAACCGTGTCCAACTCATATTCCACCGGCTCTGTGAGCGGTACCTTTTATATTGGCGGTCTCGTCGGGTGGAATTATGGAACCGTGTCCAAATGCTATTCCACAGGTTCTGTAAGCGGTAGTACTTATGTTGGCGGTCTCGTCGGGCGGAATAGTAGTGGAACTATTACCAACTCCTTCTGGGACAACGAAACATCTGGAACGAAGACAAGTGCAGGCGGAACATGGAAGACTACTGAAAATATGAAGGACGTGCGGACTTTCACTGACAACACTTGGAGCGAGAACTTGACCTCTCCGTGGGACTTCGTGGGAAATCCACCCTACGATGAAAACAACGAGGACATCTGGAACATTCATCCTGCTGTAAATAACGGCTATCCCTTTTTGACTGGTCTTTTGTCGATACCAGAGTGGCGGCAAATCGAGACTTGGACTGGAACAGTTACGACTACTGCCGCATGG
>Ga0315289_10011867_pt1 | contig 12320 bp, 7 predicted proteins | sample YL17G11_40_MG_FD_203452 | JGI IMG/M metagenome (GOLD analysis project Ga0315289, IMG submission 203452) | Sediment microbial communities from Yellowstone Lake, YNP, Wyoming, USA - YL17G11_40 | ecosystem: Environmental > Aquatic > Freshwater > Lake > Sediment | place: USA: Wyoming | collected...
AGAGATAGCAATTGGCTGAAAAGGCTGCTATATTTATTCATGCTCCGACCTCCTTGGGTATATTGATTCACAACTTTATCTTACCCATGTCGGAGCATTTTTTAAAACTTATTTTGGACAAGAGTGATAAAAAATATAAACCTGTGGAGTAATTATGGAGGGAGTAAAACCATGAGAAACAGAATGTTGCTTCTTCTGACCTTCGCTTTCTCTTTTATCCTTCTAGCGGCCGATTGGAGCTTCGGCCAGAGAGACTTCCATATGACAGAGAGGAAGCTCGTCGATAAGTTTAAAATGGCTGATGCCAAATTCCAGAAAGGCAAAGGGCTCTTCGTCAAGGAAAAATACGAGAAGGCTGAGATGGAACTGAGGGCCTGTCTGGAGGTCATGCCCGAACACGCCGATGCGCTTTTTTTCCTTTCCCAGATTGATTACAAAAAAGGTGACTTTGAACAGGCTTTAGCCGATATCGAAAAAGCTAAAAGCAATTATGAATTTATCGGCCGATTGTATACCTTCACCCACCAGGAGCGCCTCGAGGCTCTTAGGGACGAGAAATTTAAGCTGGAAAACGATGTGATGAACCTTCAGAGTGCGTTGAGCCGGATCGCCAGCCAAGAGGAGAGACAAAAGGTGCAAATGTCGATTGACAGAATGAAAAATGATATTTCGGCCATAAACTTGCGCCTCAATGAGCCCATACCTCCTGTGCTTAAAACCCCGGCTGAATATTATTATATTCACGGGAATATATTGTTTAAATTGAAGAAACTCCAGGAAGCTCATGACCAGTATCTGGAAGCCATAAAAATTGAGCCCAAACATGCCAGCGCTTACAATAACCTGATTAACCTGCACTATATGACCAAAAATTATGAACAGGCTCTCAAGTTTATCGACCAGGCAGAAGCCAACGGCGTCAAGTTCAACCCCGAGCTCAAAAAGGCCGTTCTCAAGGCCTTGGGGAAATAGGACATTCGGCTTCGACAAGAAACGAAGCTTCTTGAAGAAGAAGGGCGCTTCTTCTATAATGAAATAGTGAACAGAAAACGCTTTCTAATATTTATTCTTTTCTTTTCACTTTTTTTGACCTTCGCTCTCCTCGTCCCGGCTCAGACAAAAAAATCACCCAGAGACCTGCCACCCAAGTACAGGAAATGGCTGCAAGAGGAAGTCGCCTACATCATCACGCCTAAAGAGAAAGCCGTCTTCCTGCAACTGGAAACAGATAAAGAAAGAGAAACCTTCATCGGAGCCTTCTGGAAAATACGCGACCCTGACCCAGGCACACCGGAAAACGAATTTATGAAGGAACATTACCGCCGCATCAACTTCGCCAACCAGTACTTTGGAAAAGAATCGCCCGGCGAAGGCTGGCGAAGCGCTATGGGCAGGATTTATATCATTTTAGGGGAGCCCAACACTATCGACAGGTTTGAGAATCTTTCTGAAATCTACCCGACTATCATCTGGTATTATACCGGCAAGGCGGAATACGGCCTTCCCAATTCTTTCAGTGTCGTCTTCTTCAAAAGATCGGGCATCGGCGAATACGAACTTTACAGCCCGATCAAAGACCAGCCGCAGAGTCTCCTCATTCATTATAAAGGCGATATGACCGATTATCTCTCCGCCTATGAAGAACTCCTCAGTATCGAGCCTGCGGTCGCTCAAATTTCCCTCTCCCTCATTCCTGGGGAGACTGCCCTTACACCCCAACCTTCGATTGCTTCCGAAATCCTGGTCGCCAATAAAATCCCATCCGCTCCGCACCAGAAGGTGAAAGATGCCTACGCAGAAAAGCTTCTCAAGTACAAAGACTTCGTTGAGGTGGAGTACACGGCCAACTATATCGACAATGATTCTGAGGTGAGAATAATCTGGGATAAGTCAGGCATGTCCTTTGTCCACTATCTTATTGAGCCTGAGAAACTCACCTTCGAGAAAGTCGGCAACACATTCCGCTCCAACCTCGAGGTTAGCGGCAAAATTGCCGACCTCGGGGGGAATGCAGTTTATCAGTATCAAAGAACAATTCCCTTCGAATTTGATAAGGAACAATTAGATAATATAAGAGCCAAGCTCTTCAGTTTCCAGGATATGTTTCCTCTCATCGAAGGAAATTATAAGTTCAATGTCCTCATAAAAAACACGGTTTCTAAAGAATTTACCTCCATAGAGAAAGACCTCTCTATCCCGCCCCCTTCCTCTCTCCAGATCAGCCCCCTCCTCCTGGCCAACAGAATTGTCAGGAATTCAGAATACACAGGAAAAAACAAGCCCTTCCTGATTGGCGACATCCAGCTTGTGCCGTCGCCGAGAAATGACTTCTCGAAAACAGACAAGCTCTATCTCTATTTCCAAATCCACGGTTTGCCGGACGACCTTCGAGAAAGAGGCACGCTAGAATACTCGATTCTCAAAGATGGAAATAGGGTTCATGGCCTGGTCAAGAACATAAAAGATTACCCAGACCGGACAAATTTCTTTGAGGAATTTTCTCTGGCCGACCTCATGGCTGCCTATTATAAAATAAAAGTTTCCGTGCTCGACGCGGAAGCGAAGGAAATCCTTTTCGAGCAGTCCGATTTTTTCATCTCCCACCTGCCTAATCTCCCCAGGCCTTGGGTTCTTTCCATCCCCCAGCCTTCCTCAGAAGACCCGCTTTACGCCAACATCCTGGGAAACCAGCTTTTGAGTAAAAAAGACTTGGCCCAGGCCACGCGTCTTCTCGGCGAGGCCTACCATAAAGCCCCGAATTCGAAAAAATTTGCCCTTGATTTCTGCCGTGCCCTCTTCCTCAACAAGAACTACCAGAAGGTGAAAGAGGTGGCCTCTCCTTTCCTCAAAAACGAGGAGGAGAAGTACGAATTTTTGTCCATCATCGGTCAAGCCTCACAAGCCTTGGGAGAGCTCGCCGAAGCCATCGCCTATTATAAAGAGTATCTGGCACATTACGGGGCAAATCTCTACATCCTCAATTCCATAGGTGACTGCTATTACCGTCTGGGCGATATCGAAGAGGCCCTCATCGCCTACGAAAAGTCGCTGGAGATAAACCCCAAACAGGAAAAGATCAGAAAAATCGTTGACACCCTGAAGGCGAAAAAATGAGAAAAGCTCTCGGTCTCCTGTTGCTTTTCCTGGCCCTGCTTTATGCCTGTTCCTCGGCTCAACTGGAAAAAAGTTTAAACACAGAAGAAAAAGAGTTTCTTTCCTATGTCCGCTACATCATCACCAGTGAAGAACGGAAAGCTTTTCTTCGGCTTCCTCCCTCCGAGCGGAAAACCTTCATCGAGGAATTCTGGAAAAAGAGAGACCCCGACGCCGAAACAGAGAAGAACGAGTACAAGGACGAATTTTTCAAACGCATCGAAGAAGCCAAACATCTCTTCGGAGGGACTTCTGGCTGGCTTCAAGACCGGGGAAGAATTTATGTTCTTTTCGGGCCGCCCGATCAAAGGGAAGTTTACCCCCGGGGCATTGGCTTTTACGACCCGCCGTCGGAAATCTGGTATTACGGTTTTTATCGCCTCGTTTTTATCGACTACGGCTGGAACGGGAATTATCAGTTAGAGCCCCAAAGCGCCCAGCTTATCGCCCAAATCAACATCGCTCAGATAGAATTAAGGCCTAGAGTCGAGACAAAAAAAGAGAGAGTCTTCTTCGACTTCGACCTTCAAATCCAAAAAACCGCTGAAGAGAAGCATCTTTGCCAGATTAAAGTCCCCTACAGAAACATCTGGTTCTCTGCCAATGGGGATAAGTTTCAAACAACCTTAGAAGTCACTCTTGCCGCATTTGATTCCAAGGAAAAAAAAGTTTGGGAAGAAAAAATAAGCTATCCCATTTCTTTGAGTAAAGAAGACCTCAAGGATCTGGCCGACAAAGATTATCTCATTGAAATCCAGCTCCCTCTTGGAGCAGGAGCTTATCAATTGGAAGCCATCTTAAAAAGCATGACAGACGAAACCGGGGTCGTGAAAAAAATAAAATTGACCATTACTTCATAACAGATCGGAGGTCAGGATGAGGAAAAAAAGATTATTGACCTTTGTGGCTGTGGTTTTTTCTCTTCTTCTCTTTTTTCATGAAGGGGATGCCCAAGCAGGAAGAGGAAAAGCCAGGCTCGGCGGAATAGTCATCGATGAAGCCAGAAATCCCATCGCCTCTGCCAAAGTTATTCTTCAATTCATGAAGGAGGAGGAGTCTGTCCAAAGAGAAACAACCACTGATAAAAACGGGGAATGGGCTTTCTTGGGCCTGGGTTCGGGCAACTGGCGCATCATGGTAACAGCCCAGGGTTACCAGCCTCTCTCCAGGGATGTTGTGGTGAGTCAGATTGAGATAAATCCCAAAGTGGTTTTGGTCATGAAGAAGTTGGAGTCGTTGGAAGCCTCTTCTATCAAAGACGCGGACTCACTGGTTTTCATCGATAGAGCCACTCAGCTCTTTAACGAAAAAAACTACGATGAGGCCCTGACTCTTCTTCAGCAATTCCTGGAAAAAAACCCTAATGCCTATCAGGCCCATATCCTCGTCGGCGACTGCTATAGAGAGAAAGGGGATTTGGATAAGGCTATCGAATCCTATAACAAAGCCATTGAGGAGGCTAAAAAGGACGAAAAAATGGGCAAGGAGATCACCGCCAAGGCGTTGGCCGCGATCGGCAATTGTTACTTCAAGAAGGAAGACTTTGAGACGGCCCAATCCTTCTTCAAGCAATCCATCGACACCTTTCCCGAAAACGAAGCTCTGGCCTATAATGTCGGCGAAATCTATTTTTCCAGCCAGAAGCTCGATGAAGCCATCCAGTATTTCACCATCGCCACCCAAATCAGGCCCGACTGGCCGCCCCCCTACTACAAACTGGGGCTGGTGAACCTGAACAAGGCCGACTATGAAAAGGCCAAGGAGCATCTCAAAAAATTCCTCGAGCTCGAGCCGGACTCAGAGCTCGCCGCCCAGGTGAAAAATATTCTTGCCTATCTGGAAAAGATAAAAAAGTGAGGCCGGGAAGGAATTTATTTCTGTCTTAAGAATTTCTCTAAATTGACAAGTTCCTGCCGCGCTGAAGTGATGCGTGATTCGTCCTCACCTTCGGTGTTCTCGAGATAAAGCTTCAGATAATTAACCGCTTCTTGAATCTTTCCCACGTTTTTGAAGGCAACGGCCAGGTTGTAGTAGCCCAGCGGTGTCGGATGGAGGCTCACCGCCTTTTTCAGGCTGTCGATGGAATCGCTTATTTTCCCCGCATAGCCGTAAGCAATCCCCAAATCTTGCCATATTTCGTAATCATCGGGATAATCGCTGACGAGAGTTTTGAAAATATCTATCGCCTCTTTAATTTTCCCTGACGTGGCCAGGTTCATGGCGTAGTTCTTGCGTAAAAATTTATTTTCCGGCTCAACGGCCAGAGCTTTTTCGAAATAGCCTCGGGCTTCCTCCTTCTGACCCATGAAATTGAGACTCCATGCTGAAGCCAAGAGGGCATCAAAAGAACGGGGGTTAACCTCCAAAACAGCTTGCATCGCCTCCAGAGCCTTTTTCAATCTTCCCAAAACCATATATGTGTGGCCCAGCCGAGTAAGGAGAATCTCGGATTTTGGGATTTTTTCTACCCCTTGCTGGAGAGTGCTGATGGCGTCCTCAAACTTGCCCATTTTGGCTTGCATAAGGGCTAGATTGACGTAGCTCACCGAGGTCTCAGGCCGTAAAGAAAGGATTTTTTCATAAATCTTGGCTGCTTCGGCAAAATTGGATTCAAGGTCGAATATCTCCGCTTGCTGAATCAGCTGCAGCTCTTCGACTCTATCTTTAGGGTCGGGAAGCGGCCCGCTGGGAACGTTCTCCGAATAACTTATATAGCCCAAAGACCTCAGTCTTTCTTTCTCTTCGGCTGTCATCTCCCTCTTTGCCGATTGCAGGAGGGAGGAATTTCTGGCGACCGTCTCTTCAAGCTTCGCCCTCTTCTCTTGCCCTATTTTTCTCTCTTCATCAATGACGTTTCTCATCTCCTCTGGATCTTTTTTCAGGTTATACAATTCTTCCTCAGGTGCCCGGATGTATTTCCAGTCGCCGCCGATAAAACCGACAAGCTCCGACCAGCCGTAATTCTCCCTCGGGAAATAGGTTTCGATGTACGAGTCGAGGTCCTCTTTTTTCTTTCCCGCTATGTAAGCCAAGAGGCTTACGCCCTGAATGTCTTTACTTGCCGCGATATCGAGCATATCCAGGACAGTTGGCATGAGGTCGATGAGCCTCACCCTCGGCTTGACAATCATTCCCTGGGGAAGGTGATTCTCAGCATAGAAGACCAAAGGGACTTTCATCGTCCCCTCGTAGAGAAAAATGCCGTGGCCGGCCTCCACTTTCTCGCCGAAAGCCTCGCCATGGTCTCCGGCCAGGATGAGGAAGGTGTTGGCGAGCAAATTTTTCTCTCGGAGTTTATCGACCACCTTCCCGACATAATCATCCATGTAGGAGATTTCTCCGTCATAGGGATTATCGGCAAATTCTTCTTTGTAAGGCGAGGGAGGGTCATAGGGAAGATGAGGGTCATAAAAATGAACCCAGCAGAAAAATTGTCCGGCGTGGTTTTTATCAAACCAGCGGGAAAAAGCCTCGAAGACCTTGTCTGCTTTTCTTTCCGAGTTCAAGGCCTTAAAGGCCTGGCCTTCGGCGAACCTGTCGTCGTAGACATCAAAGCCCTGGTCGAGCCCGAACCGGGAATCAACTGTGAAAGAGCCGACAAAAGCCGCTGTCTCGAAACCCTTTCCCTTCAAGACTTCGGCCAGGGTGGTGATTTCTGGACGAAGAGCATAGGAGCCGTTGTTGTGGACCTGGTGATAGATGGGGTAAGTTCCGGTTAAGATCGAGCAATGGGAAGGAGTAGTCAGGGGGACCTGGCAGTAAACATTCAAAAAGCGGACGCCTTTTAAAGCTAAGGAATCCAAGCAAGGGGTTTTCGCCTTTTGGTATCCATAGCAGCCAAGCCTGTCTGCCCTGGTCGTATCCAGGGTGATGAGCAGGACATTCAAGCGGCTGTCTTTCCTGACTTTGCTCGGAAGGAGAAAAAGGCGAACAACAAAAAGCAAGGCGATTAAAAGAAGTAAAATAAAGGAAAGAACAAGATATAGCTTTACCTTTTTTGGCTTTTGCTGTCGAGGTTCTTCTGTGGATGGTTGCGGTGCGGGTGGCCGGATGACGCTTTCTTGAGCCTTCTTTCTTTTTTTCTTTCTCCTCTTCTTGGCCATGAGCTTAAAATTTACCTTAATGACCTTCAGGAGTCAAACGCTAAGGCGAGCGGTGAGTGGTGAAGGCCGGTATTAGGGCTAAGCGGGCATGGTTTCTCTGGGCAAAAAAAAACCCGCCTCCCCTGAGGGAGGCGGGTTTGAGCTTCGACTTTACTGCGAGGAACTTAGAAGGTGATCTTGGCTCCGAACCTGACCGAGATTGGATCGTAGTAAGTCATTTTCATCAGCCACCTCGAATCCTCAATAAAATTCAATAGCGGATTGCCAGCTGCATCAGTTATATCCCAGTTTTTGGAAAGGACCGTGGGTGCTGTGACACTCAACCCGCGCCGAGTACGATAGTTGTAGAGTCTGCGGGCTGTTTTGATGTTGAAAACGTTGTCGACATTGACGTTGAAGTTGATCGTGTATTTATCCCCTACTCTCAAGTTGTATTCGGCATAAGCGTTCGTGAACCACAGGAAAGGTGTCCGCATCTTTTTTAGAGTTTCGCCCGACGTGCCTTCTCTGATATAGCCTCTGTTGAAGGGATACCAGTATGTCCCGAGAATCGTCCAGGTCTCAGTCACCGGAGTGCCGCTCATCGCCTGAACAAGGGTGCCGACTGTCAGGTGGAAGGGGAAGGTGTAAGCTCCGTAGAATTTGAACTGGTGCGGCCTATCGGTCATCTGCGGGCCATCTTGCAAATCACCATTCTTGGTATAAGCCATGGCCCAGTTGTCGAACATTCTCTCCACATAAGGGCTGACCCGACCGTACTCATCAGCAGCTGCCAGACCAGAACAATTCCCAGTGAGTGAGCTCCAGGTGTAAGAGAACCCTGCCAGCCAGTTGTTGCTCAGCCTCTTGTCAAGGGAGAGGTTGACCGCCCAATACTCGCGTTTTGCCTTAGGAGTCTCCCAAAACGCAGGATCCATCTTGCCACCATGGGTTGTCCAGAGAGAATAGCCAAAGCCAGGGTTACATTCGTAGTATTGCTCTCCGAGCAAGGGCACGATGACGCCCACGTCTTCAATCATATAGCGGAGGTGCTTCTGAACAAAACGAGCGGTAAAAGCAAGGTTTTCCATCAAGCTTTTCTCTACACCCAGACTAAATTCCCGCTGGCTAACGGGATGCATGTCAGGGTCTGTGCTATCAAAAGAGGGATAGCGCCAGTCAAAAACAATGGGGTAAGTAACCGTCCCTACTGGCGCGGGATAAGTTATTTGTTTCCCCACTCCTGGGAAGTTGTTGCTTACTCCAATTGTCGCCCAATCTAAACTGTCTAGTGGGTAGTAGGCGCTCTTCCATTTCATCCCGGCATAGGAGTGGATAGCCATGTAGGTCTTGATGACGTCATAATAGAGGCCATAGGTTCCGAAGATTTTCAAGCTGGCATCGCCAAACATGTCATAGACGAACCCGAATCGGGGGGCAAGTTTTTCACCCCATTTGAATTCTATGGCTTTAAAACCTGAAGGAATGGAAGGATCCTGAGAGTAGGGGGGGACATATTCTGATTCTGCTCGAACACCAAGGTTCAAAGTCAGCTTGTTAGCAATCGTCCAGCTGTCCTGGATATAGAGTGCCCATCGGTCGTTATAAACTTTCCAGGCCTCGCCAAAAACATCAGTGACTGGGCTTCCACGGACTTCGTAAAAGCCGTATGTTCCCACCATGCCGTAATCATATCCACCGAGGACGAGCGGTTGTCCCCAGTTCATGAAAACTTCAGGGTATGCCGTATTGACGACGTTCGAAGCGTCTCCTCCCTGCCGTACCCATTGGACTCCGGCTCTCCAGGCGTGCTCTCCGTAAAAATTAAGATAATAGGTGAAATCAGCGCTGGCGTGGTTCTTGTACGCTATATACTTTTCGGTTTCATAGATCCTGGCCCTGTTCTGCCAGTCCCTGATCCTGTAGCGTGTGTCAGTTGTGGGAATACCAACATCTGAATTTGAGGTTGAAAAATACTGGCGGGTCGCAGTAGCATTAACCTGCTGATTTGTCGTATTGGAGAAGAATCGGCCTCCGCGGAGGTTGACCATGAAGTTATTGCCGAAGGTGAAATCGGCAAAGCCCTGGGCAGTATAGTTGGGGTAGTCGAAACCGTATTTTTCGTAAATATCAGTGGTACTACCTGTGCCGTCTCGAGCCGGAAGATTTCCCCTGTATCTGGTGAAATTGTTGACATAAGAAGCGCCCACCCGCACGAAATTGAAAGGCTGGGCGGTTACTTTAGCCTGCCAGTTGTAGGCCCAGTTATCCTGTTCGTGTTCTCCTTTTATGTTGGGGGTAACTGAGATGTAGGTAACTTTCCTCATGATGGGTGTGTACACGGGAAGGACTGTGGCGAAGAACCACACTTTGTCTTTGATAAAATACCCGCTCAGGTTAAAACCAGCTTCAATCCTGTCCCTTGTGTCCTTTCCATACATGTCCTGGTAGTTTACATATTCAGCCTCATTATAATATAAGGGGTTCAGCCGGAGAGTGTCTCTTTCTTTTCCTGTCAGCCTCGACCCCTCATAATAGCCAATGAGTTCGCCGGTAAATGCATTTCCTCCCTGCCTGGTGACAACAGTGACCACGCCTCCTATGGCGCCGCCAAACTCAGCCGGATAGCCGCTGGCCACGACCTTGACTTCATCAACGAATTCGAAGGCAGCGCTCTGACCGCGGACACCGGTCTGAAGGCTGGTAATGTCAGTTCCGTCCATGTAGAACATATTCTCAGCACCAGAAGCACCATCAACGGACAGCCCGCCGAGCCAGGGCTCTGAGTTCACACCAGGAACAGCAGTCACCAGGGTGTCAAAATTTCTACCCCTGGGTAGAATTAAAAACATCTCCTTGGTCAGGGTCATGCCTTTGGTCGTGCTCTTGACGTCGATGAGCGGTGACTGGCCGACTACCGTCACTTCCTCTTCTATGGCACCCATCTGCATTTTAATGTCGATTCTAAGGGTTTCCTCGACGTGGACGATGATATTTTCCCGGATATAAGCCTTGAACCCCTGAAGAGTAAAGTTGATTTTGTATTCGCCCGGCGTAAGGTTAAACAGGCGGTAAAGGCCGCTTGCATCTGTAACCGTCGCCGCCTTACCAATCAGCTTCGGACTTGTGGCCTCTATGGAAACACCGGGAAGAGGAGTACCTTCTTCATCGGTGACAGTTCCGTAAATTTTTCCGGTCGGAATCTGGGCGGAGAGAAAGACGCAGACGAAGAACAGGCCAAGCAAGGATAGGATGATTCTTTTAAACATCCAGTTTTCCTCCTTTTTTTCTTTCACGCTTTTAAAGCGATTTCCCGATTGATAGTCATCTCTATCAGACACTCTTTTTTGAGCGCTGATTGAGATAACTCCACCCTATGGAGCAATAGAATTGCTCCATAACCTATGCTCCTTCTTGCTGCTAGCTTAGAATTATCACCTCCTATACAGAGAAATTTATTTTTACCATATTAATACTTCTTGTTATATTATGCAAAAATTGTGCCAATAAATTTTAAATTTATTTTTATTATTTTCAGTAAGTTAAGTTTTCGACCGGGTATTGATTATCCAATTTTTTGAATTCGATTCAAAAGAATGGATTGTCTTTGACTCTTTCGTCATTTTCCTTGTCTCCTCTTTTTTTATTTTTTGTCAAAAGAGCGGTGGTAGATCAAACCATATTAAATTTAAATGATTCTCTTCCAAATTAAAATAATGGACAGGATGCTATTACTTTAGCCTTTTGAGAAGCGCCTGCCAGCGAAGGATGTGGCCGAATTCATCAGCCTGATTCTTCTCGATTATCCTGCGGGTTTCATCATCCCACTCAACCTCTTTCAAAAGATTCCGGTAATGGCAGACAGCCTTATCCTCAGCCCAGATGCCTGTCTTGAGCACGACTCTCTCGCCCATAAATCTTGAAAAGAAGCCAAGGCCAAACCCTACAAGCCAGTAAAGACACCTCAGCCTGCTTGGCTGAAAACCGTATTCATAAAGCTTGACCTGAAAATCCTGGAGATGCGTCATTTCATTGCACATGGCCACGATGAGCTGAAGGTCATGCCCGGTTGCTTTTTTAGAAATCTGGAACTTGTAGATATTGACTGCCATTGTTTCGAGAGTGTGCAAGGTCTGCAAGCCCTTCTTAATGTTTTTTAGCTTTTTCTCAGGCATTCCCTGAGCTCTGAATTTAAAGTCTTCGACAACCATTCTCGGCCGCACGATAGAAATATCAAAATCGTTTTTTGCCATGATGAGCCTCCCTCAGGGGCTTTAAAAGATATGGCCAAAATTGAAGAAAATCCCTTCTTCTTCGCGGCTTAAGCCCATATCAAACCTAACAACAAAGTTTCGCAGATAATACCTTAACCCCCAGCCGACATCAACAGCAATTTTATCAAGCCTCGCTCCTGACAGAGATGGCCAGACACGGCCTGAATCCAGGAAAACATTTCCCCCCAATTTCTTCCAGAGAGGAAAACGGAGTGTTCTCTTTTTTCATTACAACTCACGAACCTGCTCATTGACAATAGCAAAGGCTTAGTGCTTAGAAAACCGTTTTCAAAGCACTAAGCCTGAGCTTTCGTGTAGACCTTTTTTTGGGCGTGGTCTCGCTGAAATATGGATAATTTAAGAAGGATGAAAGACAGCAAGAAAGGCTGAAATGCTTTCCTCAGAAGGCCGCCTTCAGCCGACATGGCCGTGATAAACCTCCGCCATCTTTTCAGGATGTTTTTCCAGGAATAGAAATGCTTGTTTACCCTGCGAAATACTTCGAAAACTTCTTCAGAAGAAACTCTTTTGGGCTTAAAGACAAGATGGTCGCCTTCATAGTGGGAGAGGTCCCTATCAAAAATCCGTCCCTCTTCATCCACCTTTTTATGGAATGGAGTTCCTGGAATGGGAATAGAAATGGAGGTCAGGATTGAGCTCGGGTCGATCTCGTCAATTTTCTCCGGCAGGCTCTGATAATAGGCCTGAGTGTCCTCATCAAGAGCAAGCATCAAGCCGGTAAAGGTCAGAATTCCACGCTTCTTGAGCTTCAGGAAAAGCTCCTTGTATTCTTTGACCTTGTTTTGCAGTT
>Ga0315289_10011868_pt1 | contig 12319 bp, 14 predicted proteins | sample YL17G11_40_MG_FD_203452 | JGI IMG/M metagenome (GOLD analysis project Ga0315289, IMG submission 203452) | Sediment microbial communities from Yellowstone Lake, YNP, Wyoming, USA - YL17G11_40 | ecosystem: Environmental > Aquatic > Freshwater > Lake > Sediment | place: USA: Wyoming | collected...
ATGGCTTAGTGCCTTCGTGGGTTCAAATCCCACCTCCCGCACTAGTAGATTTAATTTCATAAATTTTTAGTCCAAATATAGTGATCATCAACAAAAACATTAGGATAAGCTTCCCAATGTTTTGCATTTTCTTTTTTTCTAAATCCATTATTTAACAGAATATTTGCCTCTATTTTATCATGCTTGCTTTTAGATCCCGTCAACCAAATAATTAACTTACAACCATCGTTTTTAGATTTTTCCATTGCTTTCTCAAATAAATTTTGTAAAATATCAGAATTACAAAACTCATCTAAAATGCCAACTTCAGAAATGTAAACATATTTTCCATTAGCTTTGTACTCAAGTTCATGGATAAATGGGATTGCCTTGATTTCATTAATATATTCAAAGAATATGAATCCTAAAACTTTTTTGTTTTCTTCAGCAACTATAAAGTTTTCAGACAATTGCTTAATCCAAGATTTTAGTATCTCTTCAGGACATTTGAATCCTTCATAATATTCGTTTTCAATCTTTTGGATTTGCAAAATATCATTTACATGCGCTCTTCGAAAGCCTATCATATTTCACAATTATTTTAATAGTTTTTAACTATGTTGAAGCGAATAGGAATTTACTTCAAAATTTTCGCAATTGCAATACCGGCGAGAATATAGATTATCAGACTGGTTATTGACCAATAGACTAGCAACATTGGTGGAAGATTAATTAACAAATAAGTTGTCAAAGCCCAAGGAATACTTGCTACAAGCCAAACTCCAATTCCGAATCTTTTTCCAATTTTCCACCAAACATTTGCTTTTATCACATTCTTCACTTTAGAGAAAACAAACGCGAATATCAGTCCACTAATGAATGTAAAAACAATTGAATAAACATAGAAACTTGTTGGTGGTGGACCTGTCACAGGCATCATTAGCTTGCTCCAAACTGCAAAATAATTCTGATCAGTATAAAAATTCATTGTCAAAAATGATTCTGCGGTATGAATAACTTCTGAAATTATTGTAAAGAGAATAGCAGCAAGTAATAATTTTAATATTTTCACACTCGCACCTATTTTTTAATTATTTTTTCCCGATTTAAATGTTTTAATCTTGTTGCTTGTTTGATTCAATAATTGCTTCATTTGTTACAGAAATTTGTTGAGCAGTGATTGAAGTAGAATTATCATTTCCATAACTAATTAAAATTTTGTCCAAATCCTGAATTGTGTAATTTCCTGTTGGAGCTATTTGTTGCCATCCTGAACATGATGTGCTATTTGTTCCTATTGCTGAACAGTGCTCAGTAAACATTTTTAAAGTTTTGTCTTGAGAATTGCAGTATTTAGTTCCATTATCTATTGTTAAACAGTTCGAATCAATATTTATTTTGATACTTTTCAGCCAATCGTCAAGGATAATTCCAGTAGCATGAACATGAATAACATTTCCATCACCACTTTCCATATGCACATAATTATTCTGGCTACCACCACCAAGCTGATATTTGTTTTGTGAAAAATCAACTGCTTGCCCATTTAAATAAAGTTTAAAATCTGCATGAACGTGCTGAGAATTTAGAGGACCAATTCTTTGAGGAGTTGCAATCAAATTATAAATTCCGTAGGAAACTGCTACAAAAATTAGAAAAATTGCCACGTAAATAGCATATTTTTTTACTGGGAATTTCCTTTTTTCTACATTTTCTTTTTTCTCATGAACATCTCGTATATGTTGCTCTAAGGCTTCTTTACTGTCAAATTTTTTTCCACAATGTTTGCACTCAAATTTTTCCATTATTTCACCACATCTTTTATCCATAGCTCAACTTCTTTAGTCGAATCAACTTTAAATGCTGTTAAATCTGGAAGTTTGTAAGGATGTATTTTCTTGATTTCTGAAAAAACTTTTTGTTTTTTACTTGAAAGCGTTTTTAAAAGCATTACAACTTCAGGATGTTTATAAATTTTCTTTTTCCACCAGTATGCAGATTTTACAGAATAAAAATTAACACATGCAATCAGTTTCTTTTTTAACAAAATTGAAGAAATTTTCTCTGCAACTTTTCTACTTGGAGCTGTGACGAAAATCATAACATACATAATCAACACTTAGGCAGTTGAGCAAAAATCTTTTTATACTTGACATGCAGAATGTAAAGAAGGATGAATATGGGCGATAGCTTTTGCCTCGATTAATCTAAAACTTTTTCTTACTGTTAAGTCTATTTTGAATATAAAAGCTCTAAATTTGCTCGGATGGCCGAATCCGGTAAGGCGTCTGCCTGCAGAGCAGAAGATTGTGGGTTCAAATCCCACTCCGAGCTTTCTTTTAAGAAAAATAAATGATTAATATGGCCCTGAAAGTTTTCAACACACTTACAAGAAAAAAAGAACTGTTCAAACCTTTACAAGATAACAAAGCAAGAATTTACACATGTGGACCAACTGTTTATGTTTACGCACATATCGGAAATCTAAGAACATATATTTTCGAAGATATTTTGAAGAGAGTTCTTCTTCTTAATGGATTCAAAGTAAAGCATGTAATGAATGTTACTGATGTAGGACATCTAACTTCAGATGCAGATACTGGTGAAGATAAATTAGAAGTTGGGGCAAAGAGAGAGAATAGAACTGTTTGGGAAATTGCAGAATTTTATACAAAAATATTTTTTGAGGATCTTAGAAGATTGAATATTTTAACGCCAGATGTTATTTGCAAAGCAACAGACAACATAAAAGAAATGATAGAACTTGTAAAAACTCTTGGGAAAAAAGGATACACATATTGGATTGATGATGGAATTTATTTCAACACAGCGAAATTCAAAAACTATGGAAAATTGGCAAAACTTGATTTGAAAAAATTGAAACCTGGAGCAAGAGTTAAGAAGAATCCTCAGAAGAAAAATCCTTATGACTTTGCATTATGGAAATTTTCACCAAAAGATCAGAAAAGACAAATGGAATGGAATTTTGAATATGAATTAACGTTGAGTGAAGGAGAATATAAAAAATTGAAACAACTGTCAGAAGAGAATCCTAATGTAAAAATTTTGAACTTTAGGGATTCTGGAAAAATAAAAAAAGTACGTGTTAATTTCATTGGCTTTCCTGGCTGGCACATAGAATGTTCTGCAATGAGCATGAAATATCTGGGAAGAACATTTGACATACACTGCGGTGGAATTGACAACATACCAGTTCATCATACAAACGAAATTGCCCAAGCAGAAGCAGCAACTGGAAAAAAATTTGTGAAATACTGGTTGCATGGAGATTTTCTTGTTTTGAAAAAAAGTGCAAAGATGGCAAAATCTGGAGAAAATTTTCTAACACTTCAAGCTCTAGTCGACAAAGGTTACTCACCTTTAGACTATAGATACTTTGTTTTGACCGCACATTACAGGTCACCGTTAGAATTTTCATGGAAGAATCTTGATTCAGCAAAAAAATCTCTGCACACTCTAAAAGAAAATATAAAAATGTTGAAAAAAAGTAAAAATGAAAAAACTCCTGTTGTCAAAGTGAGCGAATACAAAAAAAGATTTGAAGAAGCTATCAATGATGATTTGAACATGCCGAAAGCTTTGTCAATTCTTTGGGACCTAATCAGATCAAAAGAAAATATAAATCCTGAAGATAAATTAAAATTGATTTTTGAATTTGACAAAATTTTTGGATTAAAACTTGGTAAAGAAGAAGTTGAAGAAAAACTTTCTGAAGAAATTGAAACCTTAATAAGAAAAAGAGAAGAAGCCAGAAAAGAAAAAGATTTCGAAACTGCAGATGGCATAAGAGATGAACTAAAAGAAATGGGAATAGTTCTGGAAGACACTCCTACTGGAGTAAAATGGAAAAAAGTAAAGAGTTGAGTGATTTATGGACTACTACGATGTTGAACCAAAGCACAAACAGAAAAAAAATAAAAGAATTTACAAAAAGGGGTTCAAAAGACGATTCAAAACAGTTAACATAATCAAATAACTGCCTATTTTAAATCCTTTTCATACTTACCAAACATTATGATAGTCTTAATACTAAGCGCAATAGATTTACTTTCTGGAAGTTTGCTGCTATTAAATCTAAAATTTTTCTTAAACTACATTGCAGGAATAATGTTACTAAAAGGAGCTTTTTCTCTGCTTTCAAGTTTAGGTATAGGCTATTGGTTTGATTGGATGGGTTTTATTGATGTAATATCTGGAGTAGCTTTACTTCTTTTTGCTTTTGGAATTCCTGCAGCAATATTTAGCACTCTTGCTTGGATTGTTATTTTCAAAGGAGTATATTCCCTCTTAAGAGGATTATTCAAATTCTAACTGCAACCTGTTGTAGACCCGCAGTTTGTACAAAGATAACATGTACCACTTCTTGTCATCAAACTTCCGCATAAATCACAAGTTGGTGCATCAGAATCATCTCTTTCCTCTTTAAATTCTTCCAGATTTTTTTGTTCTTCTGATTTGGAAGACAGTGGAATTTGCTTGATTGGGGGAAACCCATTCAAACCAATAACGACTAAATCTTCTTTTGGTAGGAATTTTAGTGCAAGCCATCTTGCAATGTAATCTGTTAAAGATTTTGCAACTTGAATTTGCGGATTATCAGTCCAGCCAGAAGGTTCGTATCTCGTGTGAGTTAATTTCATTACTAAAGCTTTCAAAGGAACACCGTATTGCAGGGCAATAGAAACTGTCAAAGCAAAAGAGCCCATTAAGCCAGATAAAGTGCTACCTTCTTTTGACATTGTAACAAAAAGTTCTCCAGGAGTTCCATCCTCAAACAATCCTACAGTAATGTAGCCTTCCTGATTACCGACTCTAAACTTGTGAGTGATTGCAGATCTCTCAGCAGGCAATCTTCTTCTTTTTGGCATTGCTTGTTTAGCAGTTTCTTCGCGGAAAAGTAAAGTTGAAAGTGGTTGTGATAGTTTAGAACCATCTCTATATAATGCAATTGACTTCAAACCGTGTCTCCAACTTTCGAAATAAACTTTTTTTACATCATCCATGCTTGCCTCATTTGGCATATTGATTGTTTTACTTATTGATCCTGACAAAAGCGGTTGGACAGCAGCCATCATTTTCACATGCGCCATGCAGTCAATATACCTTTTGCCTTTTTTTCCGCATCTATTTGCGCAATCAAAAATAGCATAGTCTTCTTCCCTCAAATGAGGTGCTCCCTCAATGGTCGTTGTTCCACAAACATATTCGTTTGCAGCTTCAATTTCTTTTTCACTAAATCCTAACTCCTCTAAGAGATTGAAATTTGGTTTTGAAAATTGTTCCTCTAAAAATCCGAGTTTTTCCAAAGTTGCTTTCCCGAGAACAATGGGAGTAAATGCAAATTGCAGTTCTAAGACAGAAGGAAGTGTTTTTTCAATTTTACTAATTGTAACATCATCAAATCCTTTTTCTTTCAGAGTTGAAGCATTGATATAAGGGCTTCCAACTAATGAAGTAGTTCCAACCGCATAGTTGACAGTGTCTTTTATCTGTAAGTCTGAATAACCTAATCTCTTAAGAGCTGGAATGACTGATTGATTAATTAATTTGAAATAGCCCCCACCAACTAATTTTTTGAATTTCACAAGAGCGAAATCTGGCTCTACTCCTGTTGTGTCACAATCCAAAACTAATGATATAGTTCCTGTTGGTGCAAGCAAAGTCGATTGCGCATTTCTATATCCATAGTTTTCTCCAAGAGCTAATGCTCTATCCCAACTCTCTATTGCTGCAGAAAGCAAATATTCAGGACAAATTTTATGATCAATCCCTACAGGAATTGTTGAAAGTTTTTCATATTCGCTTGATTTGGCATTGTAAACAACATGTCTGTGATTTCTTATTACTCTCATCACATGCTCTTTATTTTTTTCGAATTCAGGAAACGGACCGAGAAATGACGCCATTTCAGCAGAAGTTGAATAAACTTCTCCGGTCATAATTGCGGTAATGGCTGCAGCAATAGTGCGTGCTTGATCTGAATCGTAAGGAATTCCTAAGACCATTAACATGGATCCAAGATTAGTATAACCTAAGCCTAAACTTCTGAACTTGTAGCTTAAATCAGCAATTTCTTTTGAAGGATAACCAGCCATTAAGACAGAAATTTCTAAAACAATTGCCCACATTCTACAAGCATGTTTGAATCCCTCGACATCAAAAGTCGCAGTATTATGATCTAAAAATTTTCTTAAATTAATCGAAGCTAAATTGCAAGCACTATTATCCAAAAACATAAATTCTGAACAAGGATTACTTGCGTTAATTCTTCCTGAAATGGGACAAGTATTCCAATCATTTATTGTTGTATCGAATTGAAGCCCAGGGTCTGCACAAGCCCATGCGGCATTTGCAATTTGATCCCAAATATTTCTTGCTTCAACAGTTTTTGCAATTTGCCCATTTGTTCTCCATCTTAAATTCCAATCTTTGTCTTCAATGACAGCTTTTATGAATTCGTCTGGTATACGAACAGAATTGTTTGAATTTTGTCCAGAAATGGTTGTATATGCTTCTCCTTCAAAATCATTTGTGTAACCAGCAGCGACAAGAGCAGCAACTTTTTTTTCTTCCTTAACCTTCCAATTAATAAACTTCTCTATATCTGGATGATCGATATTCAAAATAACCATTTTCGAAGCTCTTCGTGTGGTACCACCAGATTTTATTGCCCCAGCGTTGACATCAAAAATTTTGAGGAAACTCATCACGCCAGAAGATTTCCCGCCGCCAGAAAGAGGTTCGCCTTCTGCTCGAAGAGATGAAAAATTAATTCCTGATCCAGATCCATACTTGAAAATTCTTGCTTCTTTCTGAAGCATATCTAAAATTCCACCTTCGTTCACCAAATCATCTTTTATTGCTTGAATAAAACATGCGTGGACTTGTGGATGAGTATAAGCATCTTTGGCTTGAACTAATTGCTTAGTATCTGGGTCTACATACCAATGCCCTTGCGATGGCCCTTCAATCCCGTAAGCCCAATTTAATCCTGTATTGTACCATTGCGGAGAATTAGGCGCTGCTATTTGATAAGTGAGCATGTACACTAACTCATCTTCAAACGCTTGGGCATCTTCAGGCGATGCAAAATAATTATATTTTTCGCCCCAATATCTCCAGCACCCTACTAATCTCTTTGCAACTTGTTTCAGAGAAGTTTCAGACCCCAAAATAGGTTTTCCAAATTCGTCAACCATTTGGTTTCCATCTTTATCAATCTGTGGAACGCCTCTCTTTCTCATATTTTTTTGTGCGACGATGTCAGTAGCTACTTGTGACCAAAATTTTGGAGCTTCAACATTTTTCATTTCAAAAACAATTGTTCCATCAGGATTTTTAATAGAAGAAGTTCTTGTTTCCCATTCTATTTTTTCAAAAACATTTTCTCCAGGTTTTGTAAAAAAACGCGGAATTGCTAGGCCTTGTTTGAGAAGATCAACTTTTTGACTAACATCTGCACCATCCATATTTTACCAACTCGAGAAAGGGCGATTTTTGTTATCGCGAAATGCGAGAAAAATTGGAATCTTCATGATCACACACGAGTAAATCAAATTGAATTTATTTTTTCTTTTAAAGCTCTTTTCTATTCTGGAAAATATGGTTTGGATATTTTAATTTTGGAAAAAATTCACTACAAAAGCATACTAAACTTTAAAAAGTTAAGTTTTTCATATAAAAGAGTAAACATTTTGGTGTTTGAATGATAGATTGGGAAAATATTTCAACAATAATTTTTCTTATTGTGCTTGGAATTCTTGTTTGGGTTGACAGAAAAAACATAGAATTTAAATATGGAATTTTTATTCGAAAAATAAAAAAAGGGAAGGAATGGATTTATGCTGTTGGGAATAAATACAAAACTTTTTTCGGATATTTTGGAACTGTTGCTGTTGTAATTGGAATTATTTCATCGCTTGTTGCATTCTACTCCATCGCGTTTCAGGCTTACACAATTATAACAAACCCAAAAGTTTCTGCTCCCGGACTCCGGCCTCTAATTCCTAGCGTTCCCTCTACTGTTGCATGTACATATGCATTATGCGTTCCTTTCTGGTTTTGGATTATTGGTGTTCTTGTTGTTCTTATTTCGCATGAATTGTCGCATGCATTTGTCGCTCGTTCCGCGAACATTCCAATAAAATCTTTTGGATTAATTTCGTTTTTAGTTTTACCGGGAGCCTTCGTTGAACCAGATGAAAGACAGCTCAAGAAGTCAAATAGTTTTACCAAATTAAAAATTTATGCTGCCGGAAGTTTTGCAAATCTTTTAGTTTTTGCAATTGCTTCGCTTATCACTACTGCTATGTTCAATAATCTTTATGTCTCAACTGGAGTTCAATTTACAGGTCTTGTTGCAAATTCTCCTGCTGCACAACTAAATCTGAAAGGTATAATCAAACAGATGGGCGACACACAAATAAAAACAGTACAAGATTTTGAAAATTTCATAACAAAAGTTAATCCTGGCACACAACTAACAATAGAAACTTCAGAAGGAACTTATAATTTGACTACTGCTAAAAATCCTGACGATCCTGCAAAAGCTTTTGTTGGAATTTCAGGAGCATCCACCGCTTTTCATGTTGTTGAAAGTTATAGTGCGATTTCAGGCGGGATTGATTGGATATTTCAACTATTTGCTTGGCTTGTTTTCCTTAATTTTGGAATTGGTTTAGTCAATCTTCTTCCAATCAAACCTCTTGACGGTGGGCTGATGTATGAAGAGATCATAAAAATTATTTTCGGAAAAGCGAAACCGAAATATGTTAAAGCCTTGTCGATATTTACATTCCTTTTGATTATTATTAATATCGTCGGACCTTACATACCGCAATTACTTTCGATGAGTTAAACGACTTCAGTTTTTCTTATTTCAAAATTTCTCACAGGATAAAGTCTTCTAGCTCCATGCAAAACAAAATTCTTGAGCTCATCAGTCGTTAGAACCATGATAAAATCATCGAAATTCATTTGAGAAATTTCCTTTTCCAACGCTTCTCTTATGTGGCTTCGAATGATTTTTTCAATTGAACTTTTGACTTTCTTCGACACTATTGCGAGCCCTTTTACTCTTACTTTTCTTTTGTCTTTTGTTTCTAAAACTTGGACTGTATCTATTCTTCGAATTCTTTTCAAAACCATTCTCGAGACATAATCTCTCATAACTTCCGAACCAGCAAATTCTGCGTACGCATTAGTTCCATCTACCTTAGTAATTCGAAAAATAAATTTCATGTAAAATTTGTTGAAATTATTCATAAGCTCAAGGAGACTTACATTGATCTTTCGGCCAACTAATTGTTCCGGCTCAGTGACCATAGCTCTTCCTAATTCTCTGTTTTCAAAAAGTTTTGGCGCAATGATAGAATACCATTCCTTTGCTTTTGATTTTTTTGTTGCCATTTAATTACCTACTTTTGCACAATCAATTTTGCTTTTTCTGGATCATACTTCCAGTCTTTTGCCATAATTCCATTTCTTGAGTAATACTTACCAAGCCTTCTGATCTTTGATTCAAGATTTTGCAGTCCTTTTTCAGAATGATGATCTGCTCTAAGCCTTTGCAAATGTTGTCTCAACACAACCGCTTTTTTCAAAAGATTCAGCATATCTTCAGGCAAATCAGGATACAACTTGCTTTCTTTCATAATTTTTGCAATACTCCTTCCAGTAACAATCTTTGCATTCGGAATGGCATATTGGTCTCTCAAAATTGTTCCTATAACAGCAGAGGAATATCTTTCTTTAGCAAGTTTAACAATTAGCTCTTCTACTTCCTCTTTCTTCATTTTGAACCATTTTGGTGAGGCTTTTACTGGAGGCTTTTTGCTTCCATGTTTTCCTTTCTTACCCGAGTAAACTCTTGCCATTGAATCACTTTGCGAAATCTTTCACAATCCAAACAACTATTAGAATAACTGTAGACAGAAAAGCTATTAAACTTCCCATCATAGCAAGGATTGCTGGGAGACCTTTTGCACTAAGCGATGTAAGACCTATTCCAAATGAAAGAATTAGAGCTCCTGCTAGAACACCTGCAAGTGCGCAGTTTTCCATACTTTCGTACTTATCGCTACCTTTCAGCATACCTAGCACGTTTTTCAATTTCATTCACCTTCAATAAAACTTCGTTCGCAGCTTTATATTCTTTTTTGTAAGATGTAATTACATTTTCCCAAACTAATGGGTATATTTTAAAATGAGTTGCTTTTATTGCTTCTTCTAAAAGATTAAGATCAACACCCTGATTCTCAATTCTTTTTGAAAATTCTCCCAATCCAAAATCAATCAAAAATATTTTTCCGTTTTTCAAAATCATGTTTGAAGTTGTAAGATCGCCGTGAATTATTCCGTTTGAATGCAGAAGTCCTATAATTCTTCCGATTTCCTTTGAAATTTTTACTACTTCATCCTCTTTTGCAGAATAAAAAATCTCTTTCACAGTTTTTCCATCAATAAATTGCATGACGATTTTGGTTTCACTTACGTCAAGTAGAGGTGGTGTTTCGACTCCAAACTTTCGCGCTTCTGTCAAAAGCTTTACTTCTTTTTTTGTTCTTTCTTTTCGCAATCTTTCGTCTATTTCTTTTATTCTATATTTTTTTGGAATTCTTTCTTTTACTAGAACTTTTTGGTTTTCAAAATTTTCAAGATATAAGATTGCTTCAGCTCCTTGTTTGATTATTTGCATAAGAAAGAGTTGTTTTTTGTTAAATATTTAAGATTTAATTGCAATCATTTACTTTTACTTTCACTCTTACTTTCGTAATCAGTATCTCTAATTCCATCTTCAGTAATTTTAAAAACAGCTTCTGCCTCAATAAGATTAGGAGCATCAACCATTCTGGCAACTCTTGTTCCTTCTCTTCCTCTTCTCATATACATTCTGTAAGTTGATTGATGACCAAGAACGTGACCACCGACTGGCTTGGTAGGATCTCCGAACATCATTGCCGGATCTGACATTACTTGATTTGTTATGTAAATTGCAATATTGTGCGCATCTGCTAATCTCTGCAAAGCATGCAAATGTCTGTTTAACTTTTGTTGCCTTTCGGCTAGCTCGCCTCTTCCAACAAAATCCGAACGAAAATGAGATGTCAAAGAATCAACAATAATTAATCCAATATTCTTCTCCTCAATTATTTCCTGAGCTTTTTCAGCAAGTAAAATCTGATGTCCTGAATTATAAGCTCTTGCAACAAAAATATTTTTCAAAACTTTTTGAGGATCTTGACCATTTGCTTTAGCCATGCTCTCTATTCGCGTTGGAGAAAATGTGTTTTCTGTATCAATAAATAAGGCGTTTTTTCCTAATCCACCTTTTTCAGGAGGAAGTTGAACATTTACTGCCAATTGAAATGCTAACTGTGATTTTGAAGAACCAAAAGCTCCATAACTTTCTGTTATAGCTTGAGTTTCGACTCCACCACCAAGAATTGTATTCAAATTTTTTGATCCAGTTGTAATTTTTAATGCAGCTTTCTTTCTTTCGGCAACTTTATCAGCAGTCTCAAAGCCAATATCTAGCATTTCTCTAACAGAATTAATTATTTTCGTTGCCTGGCCTTCTCCAATTTCAGCAATTGCAGCAAGCTCTGATGACGAAGTGACTGCAATAGTCATTAAATCAGTATAACCAATATCTCTCAGTTTTTCAGCAATTTTTTCCCCAACACCAGGAATATCGTCTATTGTGATTTCTTTTTTAGCCATACTCGCTCTCCAGCTCTTCAGCTATTCTTTTACTCTCCTCTAAAGGATTTATTTCTTTAATACCACTAGCAATCAGCTCAAATCTATTAAAATCCTTATTTTTCTTTACTCTTCCTTGAACCACAAGCTCTTTTCCTTGAAGTTTTTCTCTAATTAGTTCATATCTATTAGGCTCGGCAATAGCTGCAATTTCTTTTGCAGTAATTCCCAATGATTGCTCTGCTGTATTTCTGAAAAATGTTACTCTTATATCTCCAGTTCCGTCATCTAAAACAGCATTTAAAACAAATGCTGGAGATGGTTCTACTTCACCATGATCTTTACAAATATTTGCATCTAAACTTTTTCCGCACTCAGGACACACAAAAAAAATAAATTTTCCTGGAAAAATTTGAATCACAGTTCCCTTTATTTCAAAATATCCCTGTCTGATATCAGAAATGGAAACTCTCTGGTTTGGAATTGTGGCATACTTATGAAATAAATCATCTGCGCTTGGCAAAAATTCTTTATTTGAAGATCTAATACTTCCGAATTTTCCTATTGTAATTTCCATGTCGCCGAAAGAATTTTCTCTAGCCAATGCATTAGAAATTTG
>Ga0315289_10011869_pt1 | contig 12319 bp, 6 predicted proteins | sample YL17G11_40_MG_FD_203452 | JGI IMG/M metagenome (GOLD analysis project Ga0315289, IMG submission 203452) | Sediment microbial communities from Yellowstone Lake, YNP, Wyoming, USA - YL17G11_40 | ecosystem: Environmental > Aquatic > Freshwater > Lake > Sediment | place: USA: Wyoming | collected...
CAACGCGCTCCGTTAACCTGTGGTTCGCGCGGCAGACGGTGTTTGTGGAGGTCGCCGGGCGGCTGCTGGCGGAGCCTGACCGCTGGGCCCGCCTGGTGCGCCGCCTGGCGCCCGGACGCTCGAAGGCGGCGGGCGGCAAGCAGCAGGCGCCGCGCGCGGCGGTGGTGTGTTTCGACTGCGAGGAATTCCTGAAGCCGGGCGCCTCCGACGCCGTGGCCGTCACGGTCCGGAACCTGCATCAACGCCTGGGCGAGGTCTCGCAGTTGCTCGGCATCAGCTTTCCGGTCTACGTCCTGTTCACCAAGATGGACCGGGTGCCCTTCTTCCTCGACTACGTACGCAACCTCACCCACGAAGAAGCCGGGCAAGTGGTGGGAGCGACCCTGCCCCTGGCCGGCGCGGCGGCCGAAGGCGTCTATGCCGAGCAGGCCAGCCAGCGGCTCGCCGCCGCCTTCAACGATCTTTACTTCACCCTGGCTGAGCGACGCCTGGATTTCCTGGCCCGCGAGCACGCGCCCGAGAAGCTGCCCGGGGCCTACGAGTTCGCGCGCGAGTTTCGCAAGCTGCGCGCTCCGCTGGTGCAGTTTTTGGTGGATGTGGCCAAGCCCAGCCAGTTGCGGGCCGCGCCTTTTTTGAGAGGCTTCTACTTCAGCGGGGTGCGCCCGGTGGTGGTGGAGGAAGCGGCGCCGGCCCCGCTGGAAGCCCCGTCGCCGCAGCCGGGGACGGGCAGCGCGACGGGCTTCTTCAGGCCCGGGCAGCCTCGCCCGGCGCAACCCGCCGCGGCGTCGCTGCGCACCTCGCGGCGCGTTCCGCAGTGGCTCTTCCTGAGCCACTTCTTCCACAGCGTGCTCCTGGCGGATCGCAGCGCCCTAGGGGCCAGCAGCTCGAGTCTCCGCGTGAACACCTTGCGGCGCGCCCTGCTGGCCGGGGCGGCCGCGCTGTGCCTGATTTGCGCGATCGGGTTCATCGTCTCCTGGGCGCGCAACCACAGCCTGGAGTCCCGCGTGCTGGAAGCCGCCCGCGGCATCTCGCCGGTCGAGATTACCGGCCTGGCGGCGCCCTCGCTCGATTCGCTGCGCCGCACGGAAACGCTGCGGCAGGTGCTGGCGACGCTGGCGGAATACGAGCGCGAAGGTCCTCCGCTGAGCCTGCGCTGGGGGCTGTACACCGGCGACGAGATCTACCCGGACGTGCGCCGCGCTTACTTCCATCGGGCTTTCAACCCGCTGCTGTTCTCCTCGATTCAGGCTTCCATGCTGGACACGCTGCGCCGGCTGCCGGCCAATCCCGGCCCGGCCGACCCCTACCGGCCCGTCTACGACACGCTGAAGGCCTGCCTGATTACCACCTACGAGCACAAGCGCAGCACGCGCGCCTTCCTGACGCCGGTGCTGATGGAGCGCTGGACCGCGGGACGCGGGCTCGAAGAGGAGCGCCTGCAACTGGCGCGCAACCAGTTCGACTTCTTCGCTGACGAGCTGAAGTTCGCGAATCCTTTCTCGACGGAGGCCGATTCGCTGGCCGTCGAGCGCGCGCGACGCTACCTGAAGAGTTTCAATGCCGAAGAGCGCCTCTACCAGTCCCTGGTGGACGCGGCCTCGCAGAAGCTTCCGCCCGCGCGCATGTTCCCCAACGAGGCCGTGTTGAACAGCCGCGAAGTCAGGGGGGCATTTACCAAGGACGGGTTTGCGTTCATGCAGGCCGCCTTCCGCAACCCGCTCCAGTTCTTCGGCGGCGAGGAATGGGTGCTGGGCCCGCAGACGCTGGCCAACCTGGACCCCTCGCAGCTCGAACAGCGGCTGCGGGGCTTCTACTCTCGGGATTTTCTCAAGGAGTGGCGGGATTTTCTGAAGGCTTCGAGCATAGCGCGTTACGCCAGCCTGGCGGACGCGGCCAAGAAACTGGGAATCCTTTCCGCCGGGCAGTCTCCGCTGCTGGGGCTGTTCTGCCTGGTGTCGCAGAACACCAACGTGGATGCGGTGGAGATCAGGAACGCCTTTGACGCGCCGCAACGGGTGGTCCCGCCCGCCTGCCAGAGCCAGTACGTGAGCGGCTCGAACCAGAACTACATGGCCAGCCTGCTGAGTCTTCAGAGTTCCGTGGCGCAGGTGGCGGCAAGCGCCGCCGGACCCGCCGACACCGCCGCCGCCCAAACCCTGGGCGAGGCGCAGAAGGCCCTGTTGATCACCGGGCAAATGGCGCAGACCTTCCGCATCGACCAGGAAGCCAACCTGCCGGCCACGGTGCGCACGCTGATGGAGGACCCCATCACCCAGATCGAGCGGCTGCTGCGCCCGCGTCCTCCTGACGGGAAACCCGTGTGCAACCAGTTCCGCGAGCTGATGGCCAAGTACCCCTTCAACCCGAAGAGCACGGTGCAGGCCAGCATCGAGGACGTCAACCGCTTTTTCCGCCCCGCGGACGGCGCGCTGTGGCAGTTCTACAACCAGAACTTACAGAACCTGCTCCAGCAGCAGGGCACGCAATTCGTCGCCAAGCCGGGAGGCGCCATCAGCGTCACGCCGGCGTTCCTGGGCTTCTTCAACCGCGCCGCGGCGTTCACCCAGGCGGTATATCCCGCGGGCGCCCAGCAACCGCGCCTCAGCTACACGCTGCGCTCGAATCTGGCGGGCACCAACCAAAGCATCACCCTCACCCTGGACGGGCAGGTTTTCTCCAACACCGCCGGGCAAGCCGCCGCCAAGCAGTTCGTCTGGCCGGGTAACCCGCCCGGCGCCACCATGACCGTGAAGTTCGGCAACGAGGGCTTCAATTGGCCGCGCTACGACGGCCCGTGGGGCGCCTTCGAGTTCTTCGGCGACTCCGAAGAGCGGGCGCAACCCAGCAGCTCCATCTACAGTCTGGAGTGGATCCTGCGCACCGGCCAGGCCAACCGCGCGGTCACCACCGGCACCGGGCTGCCGGTTTCGGTGCGCTTTGACCTGGACATGATGGGCGCGCCGCCCATTTTCCGCAAAGGTTACTTCTCCGGCTGGAGTTGCGTGGCGGACGTGGCGCGCTGACCCGCATGCAACCCCACGGTCGCCTCGGCAAATACGAGTTGTTGGAGCATCTCGGTGGCGGCATGTCGCGCGTCTACCGGGCTCGCAACACGCTGATCGGCCAGACCGTCGTGGTCAAGGTGCTCACCGAGGAAGGCTCGGCCGATCAGGAGGCTCGCGCCCGGTTCCTCGAGGAAGCCCGCACGCTGGGCAACATCACGCACGACAACATCATCCGCGTCTACGATTACGGCGAGGACGAGCAGGGACATCCCTACATGGTCATGGAGTTCCTACAGGGCGAGGATCTGGGGGCCCTGATCGCGCAGGGCCGCACCGGCGGCCTCACCGAGAAACTCCAGGTGATGCTTCAGGTGGCCCGGGCGCTCGAGCACATACACTCGCTCACGCCGCAGATCATCCACCGGGACATCAAGCCGGCCAACATCCGCGTGACGCCCTCCGGCACGGCGAAGCTGATGGATTTCGGAATCGCCAAGCGCCAGGACCTGGCGCTGACGCGGCCCGGCATGACCGCCGGCAGTCCTTACTACATGGCCCCGGAGCAGGTAATGGGACGGGGCGTGACTCACCTGGTGGACATCTACGCCTTCGGCGCGGTGCTTTTCGAGCTGCTCACGGGAAGGAGGCTGATCCAGGGGGCCGGGCTCGAAGAAGTGTTCGGCAGCATTCTGCACGGCGCGCCAGATCTGGGGCCTCTTCAGCAGGCTGAGACGCCGCCGGCGCTGGCGGACCTGGTGGCGCGTTGCGTGGCCAAGGATCCGGCGCAACGCCCGCAGAGCTTCACTGCCGTGCGGCAGGAACTGGAGAAGCTATTGACCCCCCAGCCGGCCGAGGTCACCGCGATCAGGCCTCAGCCCTCGCCTGTCCGGCGGCGCTGGTGGCTGGCGCCGGCGGCGATCTTGGCCGTGGTCGCGGCTCTGGTGGGGGGGTACTTCGCGCTGCGGCCGAGTGGGGCGGCGTCGGAGATCACCATTGCCGTGCCGCCGGGCATGGTCGCGGTTGCGGCCGGAGCCTTCCTGGCTGGCCAGGACCGGCACGCCGAGAGTCTGCCGGCCTTTTACATAGACCGAACCGAGGTCTCCAATGCGTCCTACGCCTCCTTCTGCCAGGCGGTGAGGCGCCCGCTGCCGGAAGGGTTCCCGAGCGACCGTCCCACCGAGCCGGTGGCCAACATAACCTTCGTGGACGCGCGCGAGTTCGCCCGCTGGGCGAGCAAGCGGCTGCCCACGGCGCTCGAATGGGAAAAGGCGGCCCGCGGAACCGACGGGCGCTTGTTCCCCTGGGGAAACCAGCCGGAGGCCACACGCGCCAACGTCAAGGGAAACCCCAGCTTGGAGACGCCCAGTCTGGCGCCCGTGGATGCCTTTCCCGAGGGCGCGAGCCCCTGCGGCGCGCGGAACATGGCTGGTAATGTCTGGGAGTTCGTGGACCAGTTCCAAACGCCCAGCCCGGCTGCACTGGAGGCCTTCAAGACGTTGCTGAGTCCCCCGCCAAGCGCCACTGAAGCTTGGTATCAGATCCGCGGCGGCTCGTATCTGGAGCCGCTCTTGGAGAACGTTCTCTGGGACTTCGCCAGCGTGCCGGCGCGCTACCGCAACGTCAACATCGGCTTCCGCTGCGTGAAGGAGGCGAAGTAGCAGCGGCCTTGGAGATGGACTTCGACTGCGGAAACAGGACGTGCCTGCTGCTCCAGTCGGTGACCACGCTGACCGGAACGGGCTTTCCCAACTGACTGCCCAACGGCAGAACGGCCAGAAGAACCACAACGGCAAGGACGACGCCTCTCATGTTCACCCCGGAACGACCAGGGATCGCCCCCAGCCGGAGAAGTATAGAACACCATGAGGAACGGCATTTGGACACACATCGTCGGGCTGGTACTACGCGTACTGCAGAGAACAGCAGCGCCTGGCGCCAAAAGGGGCTGCACAGGGCAGCCCCACTTGGGCTATAATTGCGAGACGAGGGCTCCACATGAGGGAGCAAGGGCCTGAAGAGCAGCGACCTCCGGCAGGGGCGAAGCCGCCGACCCCCCGGAAAGCCTTACCGAAAGCCGGAGTTCCGTCGTGAGCGCGCCTTTGAGACCACGGCGCTGGCCTGCGGGAAAATCCAGCCCACCCAAGGGCAGTGCAGGTTGAACCGCAAGACGTCGTGAGGGGAAGGCGAGCCCCGATGGTTGATCCCACGGGCGTGCGTGAGGCCGTCCAGCGCGATTTGGCGCAGGAGGCCCTGGCGAGTTTCGGCGAGGTCCGGCTGAGCGTGCAAGGCGCCAGCATGGTCCCGGCGCTGTGGCCCGGAGACACGCTACTGGTCCGGCGGGTGCACGCTTGTGCACCTGGATCTGACCTTCCGCTGCAACCTCTGCTGCGTCCACTGTTACCTCGATCACGACGGCCAGCGCGAATTGAGCACGCGCGAAATCCGGGACCTTCTCGAGGATGTGGCGGCTGCCGGCGCGCTGTTCTTAACGGTAAGCGGGGGAGAGGTTTTCCTCCGCAAGGATCTCTTTGCGGTTCTCGAACACGCCCGCCGGCTCCTGTTCGACGTGAGACTGAAGACCAACGGCACGCTGATCCGCTCGAGCCACGCCCGGCGCCTGAGCGCGCTGGGAATCCAGCAAGTGCAGGTGAGCATTTACTCGCACCGTCCGGAGGTTCACGACGCCATCACGCAGACGGCGGGCTCGCTGGAGCGTGCGCTGGCCGGCATTCGCCTTCTGCGCACGCAGGGCGTCCGCGTGGCGGTAGCCAACGTTCTGATGCGCCAGAACGCCCGGGACTACGCCGGAGTGAAGCGACTGGCTTCGGAGCTGGGCGCCGAGTTCACGATTGACCCGACCATCACCCCGCACCTGAGCCGCCGCACCTCGATTCTCGGCCTGAACATCCCCCGCGCCGAACTGGAGGTGGTCTTCCGCGACGAAGCCGCGGTCGGGGACGTCGCCTGCTTCACCGCTCCCCCGGGACCGGTTGACGCGAGCACCCGGGACGGCATTCCCTGTAGCGCCGGCCACACGGCCTGCTACCTGTCGCCCTGCGGAGAGGTGTACCCGTGTGTGCAGTTTCCGCTTCGCTGCGGCGACGTGCGCCGGCAGGCGTTCGCCGAGATCTGGCGACACTCCCCGCAACTCAAGGAAATCCGCTCGATCCGCGCGCGCGACCTGACCCCGTGCTCCTCCTGCGTCCACCTGGGAACCTGCACGCGCTGCCCCGGCCTGGCGTACCTGGAGGGCGACCTGCGAGGGCCGTCGGCAGCGGACTGTGAGAAGTCTTTGGTCCGGACGGGCATCGCGCCGGCGCAGGGCGCCCGGTCTCCCGCCCTGAGAACTGGGGAGGGCGAGCCAGCCTATTCTTGCCCTCCCCCAGTTTAAGCGCCAAACAGGTGGAATAGGCCTCCCGGCCTGTTGGGGGGCACGCAGCACACAGGAACGAATGCCTATTCCACCCTGGGTCCACGCGAAACTGGGGAGGGCGAGCCAGCCTATTCTTGCCCTCCCCCAGTTTGAGCGCCGAACCGGTGGAATAGGCCTCCCGGCCTGTTGGGGGGCACGCAGCACACAGGCACGAATGCCTATTCCACCCTGGGTCCACGCGAAACTGGGGAGGGCAAGGCAGGCCATTCTTGCCCGCCCCCAGTTTGAGCGCCGAACAGGTGGAATAGGCCTCCCGGCCTGTTGGGGGGCACGCGACACACAGGCAGGAATGCCTATTCCACCTGGGTCCACGCGAAACTGGGGGAGGGCGAGCCAGCCTATTGCCTTGACTGCCTTGGGGAGGGGACCTACAATGAGGGTAGCCTCCAAGGTGTGCCGGAGCAGGAGGTGTAGGTATGAGCAGAGGTAAGCTAGTTGCCTGCGGCTGGGCGACCGGGCTGGTTTTCCTGTGCCCGACCAGCCTGCCCGCCCAGAAGAAGCAGGCCGAAGCCGCTGGCGCGCAGCGGGAGACCGTCGCCAAGCCGCTCAGCGAGAAGGAGCGCCGCAGGCGCGAGGAGAAGCTGCGCAAGGAGCTGGAGACCCCTTATCGCAAGTGGCTGAACGAGGACGTCGCCTACATCATCACCGACGAGGAACGCACGGCCTTCAAACGCCTGGCCACCGACGACGAGCGTGAGCCGTTCATCGAGCAGTTCTGGCTGCGCCGCGATCCGACCCCCGACACGGCCGAGAACGAGTACAAAGAGGAGCATTACCGGCGGATCGCTTACGCCAATGAGCGTTACGCTTCCGGCATCCCGGGCTGGAAGGCCGACCGGGGCCGCATCTACATCACTTTCGGCCCGCCTGACGAGAACGAATCGCATCCCTCGGGCGGCAGCTACGAGCGGCCCATCGAGGAGGGCGGCGGGACGACCTCGACCTACCCCTTCGAGAAATGGCGCTACCGCTACATCGAGGGCATCGGCACGGACGTGATCATCGAGTTCGTCGATCCGACCATGACCGGCGAATACCGGATGACCATGGACCCCTCGGAGAAGGACGCGCTGCTGTATGTACCCAATGCCGGCTTGACCCTCTACGAGCAGATGGGGCTGAGCAGCAAGGAGGACCGCTTCAGCCGGACCGACGGCACACGCCTGGGCACGGGCAACCAGCCCCTGCCCTCGCGCATGAACCAGTTCGAGCGGCTGGACCAGTACGCCAGGCTCCAGAAGCCGCCGGCCATCAAGTTCAAGGACCTGGAGGCCATGGTCACCTCGCGGATCACCTATAACCTGCTGCCCATCAAGGTCCGCGCCGATTTCATCAAGATCACCGAATCCACGGTGATGACCAACATCACCATCCAGCTCGAGAACAAGGACCTCCAGTTCCAGCAGAAAGAGGGCGTGCAGAGGGCCACGGTCAATATGTACGGGCGCATCACCTCGATGTCGCGCCGGGTGGTGAACGTCTTCGAAGAGCCGGTGGTTATCGAGACGCCCAGCGAGATGCTGGAGGCAGCCGTGAAGCGCTCCTCCATCTACCAGCAGCGGGTGCCCCTGGCGCCGGGGACCTACCGTCTGAACGTGGTGGTCAAGGACGTGGTGGGCGGAACCATGAACAACTACGAGACGGCTCTGCACGTGCCTCGTTTCGAGGAGGAGAAGCTGACCTCCAGCAGCCTGATCCTGGCGGACCTGATCGAGAAAGTGCCCACCCGCAACATCGGCACGGGCCAGTTCGTCATCGGGGCCTCGAAAGTGCGCCCGCGCGTCACCGACACGTTCCGCCGGGATGAGCGCCTGGGGATCTACGTCCAGCTTTACAACTTCGGGCCGGACGAGAAGACCCAGAAGCCCAACGGCACTATCGAGTACGAGATCATCAAGAACGGCTCCAACCAGAAGGTTTTCGAATACACTGAGGAAGTGACCGCGATCCCGGACGCCTCCGCACAACAGGTGACGGTGGAGAGGCTGTTGCCGCTGAAGGGGCTGGAGCCGGGCCAGTACACGCTGAAGCTGAAAGTCACCGACAAGAATCGCAACCAAGTGCTAACACCTGCCGCCACCTTTACGGTAAGCTAAGGGGGCAAGGCGAGGAGGGGTTCGCCCGCCGATGAACGCCAGGACGTCAGCCGGCCTCGTTACCGCGATGTTGTGCACGGCGGCCCTGTCCTTCTGTGCCGGTCCGCCCAAGCTGACCGGCAGCATAGCCGGGCGGGTCACCGACGTGGCCGGGCTTCCCCAGACTGGCGCCGCCGTTTCGGTTTACAACGGCCTGGACCGGCTGGTCCAGCAGGTGCTGTCCGGCCAGAAGGGCGTCTTCAGCGTTGACGCGTTGCTGCCGGACACCTACACCGTCCGAGTGAGGCTGGCCAACTTCCTGCCCGCCTTGAGGCGCCACATCCTGGTGCAGCCGGGCATGCAGAGCCTGCTCAACGTCAGCCTGGCGAGCCTGTTCAGCTCGATCCAGTTGGTGTCGATCGCGCCGGCGCGCATGCCGCTGATGAGCGACGACTGGAAGTGGGTGCTGCGCAGCGCCAGTGCCACGCGGCCGGTCCTGCGCTTCCTGCCGGATGTGGATATCAGCGAACCGGGGCGGCGCGGCTTCTCCTCCGCCGTGTTCTCCGACACGCGCGGGCTGGTGCGACTGTCGGCGGGGGATCAGGCGCGCGTCTCCTTCCTGGGCATCGAGCCCGACCTGGGGACCGCTTTCGCCCTGGCCACTTCGGTCTACGGCCAGAACCAAGTCCACTTCAGCGGCAACGTGGGCTACTCGCCCTATTCCGGGGTGCCCAGCGCGGCTTTCCAAACCAGCTTCCGCCGTGAGCTGACCGCCGGGCTGAGCCCCGAGGTGCGACTCACCATGCGCCAGCTTTTCCTGCCAGTGCGCGCCGGCGCGGCCATCGTCAGCGGCCGTGAAGGGAGCAACCCCGCCCTGCGGACGCTCTCGGCGGCAATGCTGGAGCGCAGGCGGGTGAGCGAGGATCTGAAGCTGGAATACGGCCTGGCGCTGGAATCGGTAACCTTCCTGGAACGGCTCAACTACTTCAGCCCGTATGCCCGCGCCACTTACAGCCGGGGTGAAGTCGGTGAGTTTCAGTTCAGCTACGCCTCCGGGGCGCCGCCGGCCGAGTTGTACGCTTCCGGCGCGGAGTCGGAGGTGGAATTGCAGCAAGACCTGGCGGCGCTGGCGCTTTTCCCGCGCGTTTCGCTGCGCGCCGGCAGGGCGCGCACGCAGCGCACCGAGAGCATTGAGGCCGGCTACCGCAAGACCGCCGGCTCCCGAACCTACAGCGCGGCAGCGTACCGCGAGGGAATCAACAACGTGGCGCTCACGCTGGCCTCGCCAGGGGGGATGGAGTCCGGCCCCGACCTGCTTCCTGAGCTGTTTTCCGACAGTTGGGTGTTCAACGCCGGGCGCTATCGCAGCCTGGGCTACCTGGCCTCGGTCACCCAGAGTTTGGGCCAACGCCTGGAGTTGACCATGGCTTACGGCAGCGGCGGAGCGCTGACCGCCGATCGCACCCAGGGAGAAGCTGCCAGCCCGGACGAGCTGCGCCAGATGATCCGCCAGGGCCGCCGCCACTCGCTCACCGCGCGTTTCTCCGGCGCCGCGCCGGGGACCGGCACCCAGTTCATCTCCTCCTACCAGTGGACCGACGTGCGGTCACTGACGCCCTCTCACCTCTATCTGACGCAGAGGGTGCGCGAGGGCCTGGGGCTGAATGTGTTGATCCGTCAACCCATACCCTACTTCGGAGGTTTGCCCGGTCGTCTGGAGGCTTCAGCCGACCTCCGCAACCTGCTGGCCGAGGGCTACGTGCCGCTGGTGCTGAGCGGCCGCCGGGTCTACCTCATGCACACCCCCCGCAGCTTCCGCGGCGGCCTCAGCTTTATTTTCTGAGTCACGGGCTGTCAGGAGATGTTTCCGCTTTCTTTTCAATGAACAGGCGGTACGCCCGACGCTGACGGCAAGTGAGGGGTCTACAGTGGGGGCGACAGAGGGAGTACGGTCCAGTCCCTGATACATTCCTTGCGCAGACCCCGTCAGAACCCTTCCCTGCTGCCCACCCGCTCTCGACCGAGAGCGTACCGCCCAACACGCCGGACTCCCTCTTGACCAACTGCACAGCCCTGGAGGCTGGCGGCGCTACTTCCGCGCGCCGCGTACTCGACCGCCGAAGCACAGGGCACACTTTTGCCGGCGTTCGTTGCCTGATCCCGCAGCATTATAGCCGAAGCTGGTGCAAGGGCAGAATGACACCCCGCGCCGCTCAGCGGTGACGATCACGCTGGTGTCGAGGATCAGTCCCACGCTGGCGGGTTCCAAGGCTGCCGGTTACGGATGATCTGCTCGACGTCGGTCGCGAAGTCCGGGTCGAGCGCGACCGCGTAACCCCGCTCCCTCTCGCGCTGCTCGGCCAGCGCAATGCACTCCGAGACGGTGCGGCGGGGCGGAGCGACGGGGCGCAGCACGGCCACGGGCTGGTGGTTGTGCTCCACAACCACCTCGGTGCCTTGTCGGACCTTTTTCAGCACGGCCTGGATGTCCCTGACCATCTCGGCCTCGCTCATGTGGAGCTGTGCCATATCTCCGATCATAAACCTTCTGGTTCACGTCCGTCTGCACGGGTACGCCACCGTCTCCGGCCCTCCCGCCGGGTTGTGGGTGTAGCTGAAGGTGTAGGTCTGCCCCCCGGTCAGTTGGCTGCTCGCGTTCATCCTCCCTGTACTATCAGGCATTTCGTAGCCTGTCACCGCAACCCCCGAGAAGGACCAGCGGGCCCTTATCCCCCCGGTCAACTCGCTCGCCGTCCGCAGCCAGCGGCGCCTCTGAGCGGCAGGTTGGGCTACTGCTTCTGCGCTTCGCGCTTCTCACAGACAACCAGGTCGGTCACTCTCTGCAACACGAGTCGCCGAGGCACCCTGCGCCGCCCCAGTCCTTCGGCCACGCGAACGCGCTTTCCGTTCCGCATCTCGTAGATTGAATCGAATCTGCCTACCAGCGTGGCTTGGAGCGTGGCCTTCCCAAGCAATCGCTGGACAAGCCCAACATCCATCGAGAGGCGATCGAACTCCTCATAAAGCGAATCCCGTTCCAGCTCAAACTCCGGCTTCGGGCTGACATCTTCCGGTTCCACTATCTGAATACAGCCGCGGCAGTCCTCGCTGCAAATGCCCAGCCCGTGGTGCTCCTGAACGATCTCGCCCCTTACAGACACCATCTTCTGGGCGAAGCGCTCCGGCTTCTCGACAAGCTGGCAAACCGTCACCTTAGCAGGTTCGGCTCCAGAGGCGACGCTTGGGAGGGCAAGACTGAGGGCCAGGAACCACCTGGCGCGACTTCGGCACTGTGCGCAGGACATGTTCACACTCAACGAGCTTGCCTGGGCATCTGCCACTCGAACTGTACGGCACGCTGGGCGGCTTTCTCAACCGCCGCCTGCCGTAGTTTCTCCCTGTCTGCTGCGGCCCAACTGGGATTCCACAGCAGGTAGATTGAGGGCCTGTTGAACGCCTTGTTGATGTACGACTGAGCGTTGAAAGCACTGCGTTCGGTTGTCAGGCTCTGTGAATAGTCAATGCCTGGCAGACCGGAGTATCTCTGGTCGGCAACGTGGATGCCCTCGTGCACAGAGAGCCCCGCAGCTTCCGGTCCAGCGTTGATGTCCCACCCTGCCTTCTTCCAAGATTCAATCGCGGTGTTGATCTTGTCCAGGTCAAACGTCACTGTCGCCACGGCGGGGTTACCTTCAGTTTGCGCCAGCCCGTGCTCAACGTGCCCAAACGCGACCAACACGCCAGTGCGCTGGTTCTCCTCCCCGTACCTGGCGAGGGCTCTTTCCAGGGCTTTGCCCTCTTCAGAT
>Ga0315289_10011871_pt1 | contig 12319 bp, 9 predicted proteins | sample YL17G11_40_MG_FD_203452 | JGI IMG/M metagenome (GOLD analysis project Ga0315289, IMG submission 203452) | Sediment microbial communities from Yellowstone Lake, YNP, Wyoming, USA - YL17G11_40 | ecosystem: Environmental > Aquatic > Freshwater > Lake > Sediment | place: USA: Wyoming | collected...
CGAAGAGGAACTCGGCCTCCTGGACCGGCAGTACCTGAAGTTCGGCGAGGCCTTCGAGCGCCGTTTCCTGGGCCAGGGCGAGTACGAGAACCGCACCATCCAGGAAACGCTGGAACGGGGGTGGGACGTCGTCTCCATCCTGCCGCGCGACGAACTGCACCGCCTCACGGACGAACTCCTCAAGGAGCATTACCGCGAAGGCCTGAGCCTCGTGAGCGGCGACGCCGCGGCTCCGGCCGAAGCGGAGGGCGGGGCCGCGCCCTGACCCCCGCCGCCCAGTACGGGCGCCCAGTACGGGTCCGTACGGAGGCGTACTGGCCCGGAAGGCACAACCATGGCCAAACTCAAGGTGGCGCCGACCAAGTCGAGTTATCTCGGCCTCAGGCGGCAACTCGCCTTTGCCCGGGAAGGCTACGACCTCCTGGAGCAGAAGCGCCAGATCCTGATCTTCGAACTCATGAGCCGCCTGGCCCGCGCACGCGAGTCCGAGCGCCGCACCGTCCAGGCGATGGACGAGGCGCTGGAGGCCCTGCGCGAGGCCCTGCTGGACATCGGCTCCGACGCCCTCGACCGGGCGTCCCTGGCCGTGCGGCCGGGGTACCAGTTGAAGTTGCAGGAGCAGGGCCTGATGGGCCTGCGCCTGCCGCAGGTCTCGATCGAGGTCCAGCCGCCGTCCGCCCAGTTCGGCGTGGGCGGCACCAGCGCCTGGACCGACGAGGCCATGCGCCGGTTCACCGAGGCGCTCCCGGTCCTGGCGGACCTGGCGGAACTGGAGAACGCGGTGCTGAGGCTCGCCCGGGAACTCCGCAAGACGCAGCGCCGATGCAACGCGCTTTCGAAGGTCTTCATCCCGGATTATTCCGAGACGATTGCCTATATCCTGTCGAGCCTGGAGGAGCGCGAGCGCGAGTCCTTCGTCATTCTCAAGATGGTCAAGGATCGCCTGGCACGCACGGTCGTTTGAGTGAATCGACCGGGCTTTCTCGCAGGGCCAGACCGATTCCTTAAAAGGGAGCGCCGGCCATGGCTAAATCGTTCCTCGTGAACCACATTCTGGTGTTGGTCGACGGCACCGACTCGTCGTTTCACGCGGCCGACCGGGCGATTGACCTGGCGCGGTCCCTGGGCGCGCGCCTGACGGCCATGGCGGTCATCGACCGCGAGACGCTCCATCAACTCCTCAGCGTCAAGATCCTGGTCGACGCCGAACTCGGCGAGTTCGAACGGGAACTCGAGGCCTCCGCCCGGCGGCACCTGGAGACCGTGCGCCAGCGCGCCCTGGACCACCGCCTCGTCATCGAGGAGGTCCTGCTGAGCGGCAACGTGGAGGACATCGTGCCGAAGGAAGTGCACGCCCGCCGGGTGGACCTCATCTGCCTGGGGGCCTTCCAGTGCGGCCGGGTGCCCCGCGACCTTCTGGCCCGTCAGCGCCAGCAGATCGCCGACCGCGCCTCTTGCCCCGTTCTCATCGTGAAGTAGGTGGTTAATCGCGCCCGGCTCGCCAGGGCGACGCCGTGGCAAGCCCGGGGTGGCCGTGCCACCTGCCAGTGCGGAGTGATGAGTGCGGAGTGATGAGTAAAAAACGCGGCGGCCGCGTTACTCGTGCCGCAGTGCACGAATCGGGTCCATCATCGAGGCGCGGTAGGCAGGATACACGCCGCTGACCACCCCCACCAGTACGGAGGTTCCCAGGGCGAGGATGACGGCGCCGGGCGTGACGATGGTCTGCGAGAGGCTCGAGAGCGCGGCCTCGCCGCCGATGCCGAGCGTCGTGGCCACCCTGGTCAGGCCCCAAGGGATGACGGTGGCGAGGCCCGCCCCGATGGGCACGCCCGCCAGCCCGCCCAGCGTTGACAGGACGACCGTCTCGACGAGGAACTGCTCGACGACGTCGCGGCGCTTGGCGCCCATGGCGCGGCGGATGCCGATCTCGCGCGTCCGCTCCGTGACGCTCGCCAGCATGATGTTCATGATGCCGATGCCGCCCACCAGGAGGCTGATGGCCGCAATCGAGACGCCCAGCACGACGAAGAGCCACTTGGTGCGTTCCAGCGCCTCCAGCCGCTCCAGCGGCACCAGGACGTCCCAATCCTTGCCGCTCGTCGTGTGGAACTTCTCCAGCAGGTGCGTGATGATGCGTTCCGCGGGGTGCACCTGCTGGGCCGAGGCGAGTTTGACGGTGATCTCGTGGAGTTCGCAGATTTCATGGCTGTGGCCGCCGGCGCTGCGGTCGGTGAGGACCTGCCCCCAGCGTCGGCTGGCGGCCGTCAGGGGAATGTACACCGCGCGGTCGTAGTCCTGCGTCTTGCCGGCCTTGCCGCCGGAACCCATGCCGCGCGCCTTCAACACTCCCACCACCTTGTATGCGTACTCGCCCAGCCAGAGGGTCTGGCCGACGGGTTCCTCGCGCGGCATGAGGGCCCCGGCCACCGAGGCGCCCAGGACGCAGACGTTGTCGGTCTTGTGGAGGTCCGTGGGCGTGAGCCACCGCCCGCTCGCCACCTGGATGCCGTACGTCTCGTTGTACCACGGCACGGTGCCGAAGACCTCGACGCGGGTGCGCCGCGTGTAGTAGCGGGCCATGGCCGGAATCTTGCGGGCCGGCACGATGACCTCGGCCCCCTTGACGCTCGACTGGATGCGCTCGGCGTCGTCGTACGTGAGGCCGTAGGCCAGGGCGTCGCTGGCGGCGGCGGCACTGGTGGTCGTCTGGCTCTCGGGGGGTCTGACGGCCTGGACGATGATGTTCGTCGCCCCCATCTTCAGGACCTCTTCCTGCATCTTGTGGCTGATGCCCTCGACGACCGAGAGCGTGGCGATGACGGCGCAGACGCCGAAGAGGATGCCCAGCATCGTCAGGACGCTCCGCCCCGGGTGGAGCAAGAGGCTCTCGACGCCCAGCCGCAGGGTCTCGGTTGTCTTGAACGATAACATGGGCGTTTTTGTCCGGTCGCTCCACCCGAATCGAGGTGCGCGGCCGTACGGTCGCGCTACTGTAGCGCGGCCGTACGGCCGCGCACTTGTCAGTTGGCCGTCTGGCTCACGACCTTTCCGTCGGCCACGCGGATGATGCAGTGCGTGCGGCGGCCCACGGACTCATCGTGCGTCACAACGATGACGGTGCGCCCGCGGGCCGCCAGGTCGCCGAAGATGGCGAGGATTTCCTGTCCGGTCCGCGAGTCGAGGTTGCCGGTGGGCTCGTCGGCCAGGATGATGAGGGGGTCGTTCGCCATGGCCCGGGCGATGGCCACACGCTGCTGCTCGCCGCCCGAGAGTTCCATCGGCTTATGCCGCGCGCGGGCGCCCAGGCCCACCTGTTCGGCCAGTTCCAGGGACCGGTGGCGGCGCTGGCGCCGGTGGATCCGCTGGTAAAAGAGCGGCACCTCGATGTTGTCGAGGGCCGTCAGTTGCGGGATGAGGTTGAAGGATTGAAAGACGAAGCCGATCCGCCGTCCGCGCACTTCGCTCAGTTCGCCGTCCGAGAGGCGCGAGACGTCCTCGCCGCCCAGGATGTACTGGCCGCTCGTGGGCCGGTCCAGGCAGCCGATGAGGTTCAGGATGGTGCTCTTGCCGGAGCCCGAGGGCCCCATGATGGCCGTGTACTGGCCTGCCTCGATGGTGAGGCTGATGTCCTGGAGAGCGACGACCTCGACGCCGGCCCCCATCTGGTAAACCTTGCGGAGGTTGATGAGTTGGGCGAGGCTCATGGCTGCTGGCCTCGCTCGGGGGAGCCCGCGCCCAGTACGGGCGGGCGTACTGGCCCGGGGGCGGGTGCAAGGGCCGGCCTCTCGGCCTTGGCGGGCGGTCGGGTGCGGCGATCACCGTCGCCGGCCTTGCTCCCTTTGCCGTTGGCCGGCGCCTTGCCGTTGTAGTCGTCGCCCGGGCGGCCCTTGCCGCTCGTGCTTCGTAGCGAAGAAGCATCGCTACTTCGCAGAGTAGCATTGGGCGGCGATTCGGCGTCCGGGCCGTTCGGGCCGGGGCGAGGTGCGGCCTCGGCCGCCTTCTTCCAGTCGGCTTGCTCGCGGGCCTTCTTCTCCTCTTCCGAGATTTTCAGTTCCTCGGCCCCGGGGGGCTTGAAGAGGTATACCTCCTCGCCTTCCGAGAGGCCCTTGACGATCTCGACCATGCGGTCGTTCGAAAGGCCCACGTCCACGCGGCGGGTCTCGGTGCCCGCCGGCGTCTTGACGTAGGCCACCTGGAACCCCTGGTCCACGAACACGGCCGAGACCGGCACCTGGAGGACGTCGCTGCGCGTGTCGACCAGGATTTCCACCTGGGCGCTCATGCCGGGCTTGAGGCCCTCCGGCGTCCGGTCCAGCGTGATCTCCGTAACGTACGTCTTGAGGCCCGGGTTCAGCCACCACTGGCTGCGGTCGGGCATGACGGCGATCTTGGTGACCTTGCCCGTGAGGCGCTCCTTCGGGAAGGCATCGATGGTCATGTAAGCCGGGGCATCTCCAGCGGCCTGCTTGATGACCGACTCGTGCAGTTTGACCCTGACGATCATCTCCGACATATCGGGCAACTTGATGAGGTTCTGCTGATGGCGGACGGAGGCGCCGGGCTCGATGGCGACGACCCGGTCAAACCGCCCGCCGGTGGTGTCGTACACCACCATGCCCGGCTGGGGAGCGGTGATGGTGCACTTGGCCAACTGGTCCTGGATTTTCTGGAGGCGCGTCTCTTCCAGGGCGAGGGCTTCCTTGTTGTTGTCGCGAGTGGCGCCGGCGCTCGCCAGTTCGCTGGCGGTGCGGGCATCCACGCGGCTGTATTCGCGCTTGGACTCCAGCGAGTCGGTATAGGCCTTCTCGGCGGCCTTGGGAAACTCGTAATTCAGGAACAGTTCCAGGGCGGTCTTGGCCTGGTCCAGGAGGACCTGGTTGCGTTTCCGGGCCAGTTCGTCGGCCTGGAGTTCGCTGCCGGTCACGTAACCCTTTTCCTTCAGGGTGCGTGTCCACTCGACCTTGCTGGCGGCGCGGGAGAGTTCCTCTCCTGCCAGGTCGATGTCGCTCTGGAGTTTGCGTTTCTGTTGGAGGGCCGCCCCGCCCAGGGCGGGGTCCTTGACGAGCGTATCGAACGTGGCCTTTTCCTGCTGGGCCACCACGCGCTGGGCCAGTTCCGTGCCCAGGTACTTGTGGAAATCCATCAGGGCGAACTTGACCGTGAGCGCGGCCGCCGACAGGAGGCTCTCCCGCTGGCTCTGCGTGATGAGGTAGGTCTTCTCGGCCTTCTCAAAGGCGGCCTTGGCGGTCTTATAGACCATGCCCTGCGTGCGGAGGAGTTCCTGGAGGTCCGCCGAGTCCAACTCGATGAGTTTGTCGCCCTGCTTGACGTGGGCGCCTTCCTCGACGACCCAGACGATGGTGCTGGTGCCCTCGACCTCGCAGGTGACGTTGGTGGAGCGCTTGGCGTCGATCTCGCCGCTCTCGGTGATGGTGACGACGAGGCGGTCGCACACGGCGCGGGCGGTCTCGCCGCTGGTGTCTTGCGGCGTGGCCGACTCGGCCAGCAGGGACCAGAGGCCGAAGGCCCCGGCGGCCAGGACGGCGGCGCCCCCGGCCGCCGTCACGAGCAGCCGCCCGCCAGTGGCGGGTTTCGCCCCTGCGTTAGCGGCCGCCATCGGTGAGAACCCAGCCATGAATCTGTCCCTCTTCGTTGACCGCCAGCGTCCCGACGTCGCGCTGGAATTGCAGTACGGCAATACTGTGTTCCACCAGGGCGCTGGTCAAGGCGTTTCGGGCCTCGACCAGGGCCTGTTGTGAATCGAGCACGTCGCGCTGGCTGGCCCGGCCCGCCTGGAGCAGCAATTGCGTCGATTCGACGCGCCGCTCGGCCAGTTCCAGGCTTCGTTTCTGGATTTCGTAACTTTCGCGGGCCTGTGCCAGTTGCCGCAGGGCCCGCCGCACCTGAAGGATAACATCATCCTGCGCCAGGTCCAGTGCCCGCCCGACCGCCTGGCGGGAGATCTGCGTCTGCCGCAGGGCGTTCCGTTCCTGAAGGCGGTCCACCGGCATGCTGATATTCAGACCCACGGAGTAATTGCCCCGGTTGAAGCGCAGTTGGGCCGACTGCGGCGGGCCCGGTTGGGACTGGTAGCCGATGCTGGCCACGAGGTCCACGTCGCCCGCCAGGCCGTTCTCGGCGACCTTGATCTTGCGGTCGGCGTCGGCCACGCCGTCGCGGGTGTTCTTGAGGTCCAGCCGCGTGGCCATCGCCTGCTGGGTGGCGTCTTCGAGTTGGGCCTCGGGTTGCTGGAGGCCCGCAGAGGTGAGGCGCTCGAGTTCCTTCGGGTCCAGCATGATCTCCGTGGTCACGGGAATGCCCAGGGTGATCTTGAAGGCGTCGAGGGCGTTCGTATAGGACTCGCGGGTGACGATCCAGCGGTTGTAGGCCCGCAGTTCGTCCTGGCGGGCCTGGTCCACCTGGAACTCGGGCAGGCGCTCGGCCTTGGCGAGCCATTCGGCTTGCTCGCGGTTCAGGACGAGGCTGCGATAGTTCTCCCACTCGTTCAGGACCGTGTCGCGGTCCTGGAGGACGCGCGTGTACTCCGAAGCGATGGCGACCGCGAACGTCTGCTCGAACCGCGCAAACGTTCGCACCGCGTAAAGGGCGTTGCGCTCGGCCTGGATCATGTTCTCCTGGACGACCGCGCGGCCGGCGCCGCGCCAGAGGGGCTGGTTGACCGTTACGAGCATCGCCGAGTCGACCGTGTCGCCGAGTTCCTTGTTCAGGAACTTCAAGGCCGCCAGGCCCAGGCTGCCCGTGACCATCATGCCGTCGGCCAGGGTCTGCGATACGCCGACATCGGAAGTGAGGTCCCACGAGCGGCTGCGCCTCAGGTCCTGCCGCCCCAGGTCGTTGTTGACGTAGAGGGTCTCGCCCGTCCACGACGGATGCGGATCGAAGAGGTACCGCTGGAACGTCAGCGTCAGGGCCGTCAGGTAAACGGTTTCCTTCTGCGTCTGGTACTCGCGGCTTGTGCGTACGGCTACCCGCAGGGCATCGGCCACGGTCAGGCGGACGGCCTTCGGCGAGGGCTGCGGCAGCGCCGGCGGAAGGTTGACCTCCCGGCTCGCCAGGGCGACGCCGTGGCAAGCCCGGACGGGCAGGCCGGGCCCAGGCGTTGCGGCAGGCGGACCCCCGGCGGTCGGAGGCATCGTTGCGGCAGGCGGACCCCCGGCGGGCGGCGGCTTCTCGTACGGCTGCGACCGCCCGCCATCAGGCTGGGCGGGGGCGACCCCTTCCCGAGACTTCAGGAACTCCTCGATGCTGGGGTTGGGCTGAATCGTGAACGCCGACGCACGGGAGAACTCTTCCCGGTTCTTCTCGGAGACGATCCCGTACACTTCTTTGTCGGCCTGTTGGGTGTAGAACTTGGCGCAGCCGCCGGCCACTGCGGCCGCAAGAATCAGCGTCGCCATGAGTGCTGTTCGGGACATCGGTTTAAAACCTGAGTGACTGAGTGCCTGAGTTCCTGAGTACCTGAGTGAACAGCCAAAGAGCACGTGTGCCGACCGGTTTTTGCCGTTTCTCAGGCACTCAGGTACTCGCCGTTGGCAGGGGATGGGATTCTAGCGCCCGTTGCCCGTCAACGCAACCGCCAATCTCCCGCGCCATTCCTTATAACCCTCGGGGCGGGCGAAGGATACGGCGTTTTGCGGCCCGCCGCCGATGATTGCCGCACGCTTTGCCATTCTGTTAACCCGTTGCCGTTCCATTTGAACGCAGAGAACGCAGAGAAAACATAAACTTCTTTTTATAAACACTCATTTCTGTTTTTCTCCGCATTCTCTGCGCTCTCTGCGTTGAATCGAACGTCCGGCGCGGCTCTCTCCCGCCAGGCGCGGATGAGGCGCGGCGGCGTTTCTAACCTGCCCGCCAGGATGGCCTCGAGCGGCTCCTGGGCCGCCGCCGGCACGGCCACCGCGCAGAACTCGGGGCGCAGGCCCGCCCGCAGGTCTCCGATCTCCGTCTCCAGCCCGAGCGCCCGGGCGCCGCGGCGCGTGGCCATCTCCAGGAGCACCTGCGGTTCGGCGCCCCCCTGGGCGAAGAGGAACCGAGCCTCGTCCAGCACCGACAGGCTTGGGCTTGAGGCCAGGCTGTCTGTCCCCAGGCAGACGTTGACCCCCGCCGCCAGCAGCCGCCGCCAGGGATGGTCTCGGTGCTTGAAGAACGCGTGGCTGCGCGGGCAGAAGGCGACGCTGGAGCCGCTCGCGGCAAGGACCGCGATGTCGTCATCCGTCAGGTAATTGGCGTGGGCCACGAGGACCGGCCCCCAGAAGAAGCCGGCGTCGGCGAGCATCCGGATCGGCCGCACGCCCGCCGGCCGCCAGTCGGCCGGGAGGATCCGCAAGCGCAACATCCACGTGTGGAGCGTCCCTTCGCCGCGCTCTGTGAAGGCGATCTCGTCCTCGGTTTCATGGAGGTGCGCCGTGAGCGGCCAGCCGCGAGCGTCCGCCGCACGCCGCGCGGCCAGGAACACCTCCACGCTGGCCGTGTACGGCGCGTGCGGGCCCAGGCCCGGGCGTATTCGCGGTCGCCCAGCCTGATGGCGACCGCGCGATTCGCGCGGCGGGCAGTCTTGCCCGCCGCGTATTCGCTCCAGCGCCGCCGCGGCCTTCTCGACGCGCCTTATGCCGTCCGGCCCGAAGCCCAACAGTTCGCGGAAGACGGTCCACCGGCCGCGCGCCTCGTCGGCGGGGACGTCGCACGCCGGGTCATGCGCCATGTCGGCGGCGGCCACGGTGCCGGCCGCCAGCGACTGCTCCACGCCGAGGCGCACGGCCTTGCGTGCGGCGTCGCGCCCCCGCGCCCACAGGCGGGCGGTCAGCCGGCCGAGCCATGCGGCAAAGTTCTTCGTCGGACGCAGCCGGCCGCCCATGTCCGAAAGCGCCAGGTGCGTGTGGGCGTTGACGAAGCCGGGCAAGAGCGCCGCATCGGGGAAATGCTCGACCGCGTCTTCGGCGCCGACGTGGGCCTGGAGTTCCGACCACCGGCCCACGCGGACGATGCGCCCGCCCGCGGCCACAAGCGCGCCGTCCTCGATGACCGGCCCCGAGGCCGGAATCAGCCAGCGCGCGCGGTATACCTTTGCACCCAAGGCCTTGGCGCCTGCCTAGCCGTTGCCGGCACGGCGAAGAATGTTTGCGCGGTGGGTCTCCTGACCCACCGCGCTCGATAGCGGCACACGCGTGTCCGAAACTTCATGCGCGGCGGGTCAGGAGACCCGCCGCGCAAAGTTGGGGCGGTTGCGCGTGCCCGCGATTACGTTGTGTACTCGGCGTTGATCTTGACGTAATCGTAACTGAAGTCGCAGGTCAGGTACCGTGCCTCGCCGCGTCCCGCGCCGAGGTCCAGGTGGACGGCGATGTCGTGGGCCGCCATCACGGCCTTCAGCGCGGCCTCATCGGCCGCCACCGGCCGTCCCTTGTCGAAAATGACCACGTTGCCCATCGCGAGGCGCATGGTCTCGGGCCCGCTGGAGATGCCGGCGTACCCTGCGGCGGAGACGATGCGGCCCCAGTTCGGGTCCTGGCCGAAGAACGCGGTCTTGACGAGCGGCGAGTTGGCGATGGCGGCGGCCGCGCGGCGGGCCTCGGCACCTGTGGCGGCGCCCGTCACGCGGACCTCGATGACCTTCGTGCCGCCCTCCGCGTCGGCCGCAATCTGGCCCGCGAGGCTGTCGCACACGGCCAGGATGGCCGCCGCCAGGCGCTTGCCGTCGGCCGACTTTTCGGAGACCGGCTCGCCCAGTCGAGTCTTCGACTTGGCGGCGCCGTTGGCCCCGCGCATCGCCAGACCGCTGGCCAGGATGAGGAGCGTATCGTTGGTCGATGTGTGGCCGTCCACCGTGAGGCAGTTGTAGGTGGCATCGGCGGCGCGGCGGAGCATCTTCGCCAAGACCACGGGGGCGACGGCCGCATCGGTCGTCAGAAAGGCGAGCGCCGTGGCCATGTTCGGGGCGATCATGCCCACGCCCTTGGTCGCCCCGGCCACGGTGACCGTGCGGCCGGCGATCGCCAGGCGGACGCCGGCCTGCTTGGGCCGCGTGTCGGTCGTCATGATGGCGCGGGCGAAGGCGGCGTCGGCCTGCGGCCCGGCGGCGAGGGCCGCACAGGCCTTCTCGATGCCCGTGCGGACCTTGTCCATCGGAAGCAGGCGCCCGATGACGCCCGTCGAGGCCACCAGCATCTGCTCGGCCCCGCAGCCGAGGCGCTCGGCGGCCAGGCGGGCCATCTCGCGGGCATCCGCCAGGCCCTGATCGCCCGTGCAGGCATTGGCGTTGCCCGAGTTGGCCACGGCGCCGCGCATGCGGCCGGCAGCCTGCGCGAGGTGCTCGCGGCTGACGGTGACCGGCGCGGCACAAACCTTGTTCTGCGTGAAGACGGCGGCGGCCTGGGCCGGGACGTCGCACACGAGGACCGCCACGTCGGGCTTCTCGGTCAACGTCTTGACGCCGGCGGCCGCGGCGCCGGCGCGGAAGCCCTGCGGCGCGGTGACGCCGAGGCCAAGGTCCACCTTCAGATCGCTGGAGTCTTTCATGGGAGTTAGATGTCCTGTGTGACCATTAGTGTCGGGTTTGTTTGCCAGGTCTTGTCGTCAGGCGCCGGCCGTAGTTTCACGGCGTGTTGCCGGCCCTGCGAGCAATCCGCCCCGGAGGGGCGGGTTGATTTCTAGCCACGGGCGCGAGCCCGTGGAACGGACCCCCCCCGTTTATCATCTTTTCTTGGAGCCCCGTAGGGGCGATTGAACGCCGCCGCCGGCTCAGGTGCGTCCCTCTCAATCGCCCCTGCCGGGGCTCCAACAACAAAACAACAAAAGACAAATTGTCTGGCCGCATTCCACGGGCTTGCGCCCGTGGCTAGAGTTCAGTACCGCCCCTCCGGGGCGGCAAGACGGGGAACCGCCGCGTCAGTCTGCCGGAGGCCGCCCGCAGCGGGCCCCGGCGTCCTGGTACTCTACTTCAGGCCGGCCGTTTCGTCATGCCCGAACATCAGGTTCATGTTTTGGAGCGCCTGTCCGGCGGCGCCCTTGGTGAGGTTGTCGATGACGGAACTGACGACCGCGCGGCCGCCCACGACCGTCGGGTGAATGTGCACGTAGTTCGTGCCGACGATGTGCTTGGTGGCGGGCGGCTCGTCGCGGATGACGATGAACGGCTCGTTCTCGTACGCCTTGCGGTAAAGCGCGGCGATGTCGGCGGGCGAGAGTTGCTGGAGCAGCCTGGCGTAGCAGGTGGACTCGATGCCGCGGTCCATCGGGGCCAGGTGCGGCACGAAGAGCACCTCGACGCCCACCTTGCCCACCAGGCCCAGTTGCTCGACGATCTCGGGCTGGTGGCGGTGCGACCCGATGGCGTACGCCTGGACGGACTCGTTGCACTCCGGGAAGTGCGTCAGGAGTTTGGGCGTGCGGCCGGCGCCCGAGACGCCGCTCTTAGAGTCCACGATGATGTCGCCCGGGGCCACGAGGCCCTCGCGCACCAGCGGCGCCAGGGCCAGGATGGCGCCCGTGGGATAGCACCCCGGGTTGGCGATGAGGCGCGCGCCGGGGATGTCGCGGCGATTCAGTTCCGGCAGGCCATAGACGGCGTGGGCGAGGTTCGCCTCGTCGGCCTTGTGGCCATAGACTTTCTCGTACAGGCCGGGGGCCTTGAGGCGATAGTCGGCCGAGAAATCGATGACCTTGAGGCCCGCCTCCAGCAGCGGCCCGGCGTACGTCAGGCTGGCCGTGTGGGGCAGGGCCAGGAACACGACGTCGCAGGCCTTGGCCAGTTTCCGGATGTCGGGCGGGACGACTTCGACGCCGATGCGGCCGCTGAACTGCGGGAAGAGTTTCGCCAGGGGGCCGCACTTCTCGGGCAGGTCCGCCAGGGCGGTGATGCGGGCCTCGGGGTGCCCCAGCAGGAGGCGCATGAGGTCGGCGGCCGCGTAGCCGCTTGCACCGATGATGCCGATGCGGGTCACTGTGTTTCTCTCCTTCGCAGCGAATAGCCCCGGATAGACATAACCCTCCGCTCCCGCGGCGGGCTCGGAAACGGCTTGCCCACGCACGCAAGGCCGGCGCTGAAAGACAACGAGCGGCCCGCCAGGAGCCGCTCGCGATCGAAACCCCGTATGGGCCGACTAGCGCTTCGAGAACTGGAATCGCTTGCGGGCGCCTTTCTGGCCGTACTTCTTGCGTTCCTTCATCCTGGGGTCGCGCGTCATGAACCCGCCGGCCCGCAGGGCCTGGTCCAGCGACAGGTCGGCCTTCTTCAGGGCCCGCGCGATGCCCAGTTTCACGGCATCGGCCTGGCCGGTCGGGCCGCCGCCCTCGA
>Ga0315289_10011872_pt1 | contig 12319 bp, 15 predicted proteins | sample YL17G11_40_MG_FD_203452 | JGI IMG/M metagenome (GOLD analysis project Ga0315289, IMG submission 203452) | Sediment microbial communities from Yellowstone Lake, YNP, Wyoming, USA - YL17G11_40 | ecosystem: Environmental > Aquatic > Freshwater > Lake > Sediment | place: USA: Wyoming | collected...
CACGCATTCCAGGTAACGGCTCTTGCGCAAGGCCCAGAGGGCCTCCTGGACCATATAGGCGACATGCATCAACTCCTTTTCGTTCATAACATGCCCTTTCCAAAAGGCAAAGGGCACCTGGCCGCGCGTGGCAGACAGATGCCCTTGCTGAAAGTGTGGAGCCTGAATGACTACTGGGCTCCCTCGATTTTCGTCGGGGTGATCGTGACGCGATCGTTCTCCTGCAGGATGTAATCTCGGGGCACGGGCTGGCGGTTCACCCGGATCAGGTAGTCTTCGGCCGTCCGGCCCGGCATCTGGTCCTTGAAGAACTGCTCGACCGTCATGCCTTCATACCACTACTTGTTCAAATCTTGTTTTCTTGCGCAAATTCCGGTCTCGGCCACTGGCCGCGCTGGGTCTTCTCTTTTCTCCGTGGCCTCCGTACTACAAAGGCGTAACCTCTTGTTTTTTTGACAAGAAGGACCGAAAGAAAGACAGAAGAATAGGGCCGCAAAAAACGAAAAAAGACGCAAAAAAGACGAGGAAGGGTGCCGTCTCTGCTTCTCCTTTTTGCGCGTTTTTGCGTTTCTTTCGGCTAATGCAGTTTTGGTTGCGGCCGAAGGCCGCGCTGGGAACATTCACGTAATCCGCGAATCCGCCGCCATCGTTGTTCACAAACAAGATTCTCATAGTCTGTTTCCTTTCCACGTTCTGGGTGTTTTCAAATGGTACATGGTGTTGCCCTGTGACTGTTGTGGCGCAGCCTCTGGGGGTGGGCTGCGCGCAGACTCTCCCGTACTGTGCATAGTGTTTCCTTTCAATAAGGGGTTTGGGATGGGTTGGATGCGGGTGATGGTACAGTTTGAGGTGTGTAGAGTCCTGGGCGGGCTTGAGCTGGATCTCGCCTGGGACGGCTGCGGGGGGAATCGGGCCGGGCTTTGTGGGGGAAATCAGGCAGGCAGTGCTTCAGACCAGTGCGCAATGAGCTTGTGCATTACCGAGGCCGGAACGTCGATGGTCGGGGCGAGCAGTCTGCGCGCGGATGTGACGACAGTGGCAGGCAGGCTCGTCCTGACGCCAGTCTCCTCCAGCGCCATCATCGAGGCGAACCGATCCGCGAGAGAGAACGTGGCATCGCAGCCCTCAGCCAATTGGCTTCTATGCCATCGTCGAATGGCAGCAAACAGCCTGGGGCTTTCGTGGAAGAGGATCTTGAGGCCGATATGGTAGATCTCTTCCGCGAGCACCTGTCGGGTCTGGAAGCCGGGCCTGTAGACGGTGATCCGGATTCGCCGGGTGTCGGGATCCAACCGGGCGCAGCCATAGATCACAGGATGTCTGTCCTGGCTTACGGCCTGCTCATACCACGTCACTCCCCGCGATTGGATCGCAATGTCAGCAGAGGCAAGGGGCGAATCCTCATCGAAGACCACCCTCACGTGGCCGACGAGCCAGCCTACCTTCTGCATCCTCTGAATCAGGGGAGCGAGGGATTCTGTGTCATCTGATTGGCAGACTACCGGCATGCGGGGACGCTCCGCCATTCGCTCCAACCTGGCTGTTTCCTCTTGCCAGGAAGGCCAGACTTTGTCGATCTTCGGCAGGCACTGGACGTTGTAGCCAGGCGGGTAGCCGAAGGCTTCCTCGAATTCTCTGGTATAGGCGGCCCGCGCCTCCGCCTTGCTGGTGTAACTGCCGATGTGCCGGTGTTGGCCTTCGACCACGAGCTTGCCATACCAGTGGTCCTGGGCCTTGGAACGGTTGTCCTGGAGGATCTTGGCCGCCAGTTCCGGATCGTCTCTCTGCATCTGTCGCCACAGGCGGGCCGCAATCTTCTCGGCCAAGGCTCGGTCCTTGGTGGCCAAGCCCTGGGCTCGCCTGCGATTGAGGATCCGGGCGGCCAGCGAAGGTTTCTCCTTCTGGATCTGCTGCCATTTCTGATAGGCGATCTTCTCGGCTGTGGCCCTATCGTCGGTCGAGAACTTCTCTCCTTTGGGGACCAGACGCTGGCGTCCCAATACCCCGGCGATGATCCAGTAGTACCGGCCACCCTGCTGGAAGATCGTCCCAGGGACGAATGGCATGAAGATAAGGCGTGCGAGGCCCGCCGAAACGCGACTTTCGGCCCAAGAACGCTGTCCTCTGTCGGAAGAAAGGGCTTAACTTCATGCCATTCGTCCCAGGGACTGTTTTTTTACTCTTGGGGTCGATGAGCGGGCGCGGCTTCATCTTCCGGGCCACCACCCAGTAGTACCGGCCGTTGTTGAGGTAGATGGTTCCCGGCACGGCGTTGTTCTTGGGTGCAGCAACCGTGTCTCTCTTGGGTCTGTAGACCACGCCGTTGGCGGGCGCCCGTTTGCCTTCGATCAGCCACAACTCGTTCTGGGTCTCCCAGAGGGCCAGGGAGTAGTCATGGAGCCATCCTCTGGCCTGGTTCCAGCATTGCTGGAGCGTGGCAGTGGGCAGGGCCTGGTAGACCGCATCGAAGGGATCGATGCCCTGTTGGTTGGCCCTCTGCGCGGTCTGGCTGTATCGGGCTTTCTCAGCCTGACTCAAGGGTGAGCTGTCTTTCTGGATCAGGACATCAACGGCATCCTCGATGATCTGGAATGGGGTGTCTCCGGAAAGACGCTGGGCGCCCGTGTAGTCCCGGAGAGCCGGGTTCCGCCGCCAGAGCGATTGCAGCTTGTCGATGACTTCTTCGGTCCGATGCCGCTTTTCTTCCGGTACATCCATGGGCACATCTTCGCCTTCGGTGTTCGCGACCGTGGGCCAACTGCGGGTCTTGTCCGCATTGTGCCAGTACATCTGCGTCTCAGCGGACAGATACGGCTTCTGACAGATGCCGGGCCTGTGTATGCCGTGCGCCTTCTCCGCCGCCACGAAGTGAAGCAGTTCCATGATGGCGCCGCCACGCGGGCCGAAGATGAGCACTTCGCTCAGGGATACACCGTAGGATGTGGCGTACTCCTGGGCAAACGACACACGCCTGAGCCCGCTGGGCACCGCCAGAGACTGAAGCACCCGCAGATAGCCGCCGTGAACGAGGTCATCGATGTACTCTTGGGCCATCTTGGCGTGGGCAAACCGATTCGCATGGGGGTACAGGATGGACATGGCCGTCAAGACCTTGCGGTAGAAGGCCCGATACCAGCGAGCCTGCCGGAATTCCGACTCCGTGAGGAATTGCTCGAGTTCTGGGACGGCCCTGGCAGCAACGGAATCGCTGCCGTGGAGCTCGACGATTCTCTCCTTGAGGTTGCCGGTTTGGCTGACGCCAATGGAGTAGTAGACGTCTCTTCTTGTTTGTGGGTGCGATGGTGTTGGTGGGATCATGGTGATACCTCCTGGAGATGGCACCTCCTGCGCGCGGGAGGAGCCACCAGGATGGCGCCCCCTATGTGCGCGCAAAAAAAGAGCCCATGGAACAACCAGGGGCTCAGAGGGTGTGGATGCTCAGGCAACGCACCTGAGCGTTAACGGGATGGTCTCAATGCCGGAGTTGATCCGTGCGAAGCGCGTGCTTTCAATGTCTGTCGCGACTGGACGCCCTGATCGCGGCGGACCAGGCGCAGATTATCTCCTGTTTTGCATGGTGGTTTCCTTTCCATCGGGTTTCTGGGGCGGGCTGATTCAGAGGATTGGCGGAGATGGCGTTCGGCGTGCCCAGAGTCCTGTGTCCGCTTTGCTCACCAACGCCATAGTCGGCGATGAACTGGAGCAACCGTGCCAAGCTGCATTCCTCAAAAGGCACCTCCACTGTGGCGTCTGCAAAGGTGCCGTCGAACCACTTTGCCACCGCAAGCGCCGGCAAAGTGACAGTTATGTCCTCGGCCTGGATTGCCAATCGTTCCAGCTTGCGGGCGATCTGGCAACGTCTCAAGGTTTCGGCGAGTGCATCCTCCGCCGGCTCGGGATAGCCCAGCACCTCCTTGAGCATCTTGATCTCCTCGGCAAATGCCAGGGACTGTTCGCCCCCGGCGTCGAGGCTCTCCAGGATGGCCTCAATCGTGTCATACACTTCGTTCAGCGTGGTAGTCTCCTTTGATTGACTGGATTCGTCCCTCTTCTTTCCCATTCACTCGTCAGACAGATCCACCCGTGTCTGCCGGCCGCCGGAATCAATGATGTCCAGAACCGGCCGCATCGACGCTGGGTCTTTCATGATCTCATGGGCCCGCTCCGCCGCTTGGCACGGGTTCGTCGCGTTGATATCGATCACGTACACCACGCGGTAGAGTTGTTCCGGCCCGGTCTCCTTCGGCGGAGGCTCAATCGTGAGCCTCTGTAACGGCGACAGTCTCCTGTCGCGTGCTTCGTCCACCGCTGTCTGGCAGTGTGGGTTCCTACCGTGTTCTTTCATATAGATCGCCTCCTGATCTGATCATTGACTTTGGGCGGTCAGCCCGCGTTCAGCGGCGCCGGGAAGATATCGACCCCCAGATCGTCCGCATGCCCCGCCAGCCAATCGCTGATGCTGGGCATCATGGCAGGACCGCGGTAGCCCTCATAGAGCCGCAGATACTCAGCAAGACCCTGCACGGCCTTACGCCGAGTGCGAAAAGCCCCACTGTGTACGACCAAGCCCATGTCCGCCACCGCCAACACCCAGACCCGCGGGGGTCGGGAAGTCATCCGGCCGTGCTGTACGCCCCAATCGTAGGCCTCCTGACACGCGGCACAGAGGGCCCGCTTCTGGTCGCAGGGTCCCTCGATGGAAACAGGCACCTGCCGGACCGCTTCATTCTCACACAGGTCGTTCTGACAGAACTTCTCCATACATCAATCCTCCCGTTGCTTGAGGTCGATCGGGAACAGCTCGGGAGCAATCTCCTGGAGCATCTTCGGCCGCCAATGTGAATCCCGCCGTACCGGCAATCCCCTGGGGCTGCGGAGGGTCTCCAGCTCAGAGAGCCAGAAGTAGTCGAGCTTGCGGCGCTCGCCTTCCACCAATCCGTAGAGCAGATAGTCCACCGCCTTGCCGTCGGTATTCCTGCGGGCCGCGCCCTCGGTGATGTACCAGGCGCGGGCGCCCTCGGCCGTAAGACAGCGGGCCAGGGCCTTCGCTTGGCCGCCCTTACTCTGCTGGGAACCCAGGACGGGCAGATTCTCGCGGATCGCATAGGGCAGCAACTTCAAGGCTCGCGCCTTGTGACAGTCTCTCTTCATGTTCCTCCCTCCGTTCTCTCATCGGGCCTGAACATCTCCGGCGCGATCTCCTCCAGCGTCTTCGGCTGCCAGTGCAAGTCTCGTTCGATCGGCAATCCCAAGGGGCCCCGCACGCTCTGGAGTTCCGAGAGGGCCACATAGCCGAGCTCCCTTTCGTGGCCATCCACCAGGCCGAAGAAGTGGAAGTCCACCTCCTTGCCGCTCTCGTCCTTGATCGGGGAGCCCTCGGTGATGTGCCACGTCCACGAGCTATCGGGCGTGAATAGCTTCAAATACACGATGGCCTTGCCGCCTTTGCTCTCCTGGGCGTATAGCGGCGGGAGCTTCTTTCGAATCTCCCGCGTCAACAGCTTCATCCCCCGCACCTTTTTGTGCGTGGACGGCTTGCTCGCCGCGATTACGGCGCTGCCGCTGATGCAGACCACCCGCTCCTGGGGCAGGTTCATCTCCGCGGCGACATCGGCCAGGAACTCGGTCATGTTCCGCCTTTGCTCGTCCCGCGAGATGGGGTCCGACTCCGCGGCGGGAATCGGAGTGCCGATGATCTCGACCTGCGCCGGCTCGAGTTCCACCAGCACTCGGCCGTTCTCCTCGGAGTACCATTCGACGTACGGGGCGGTCCCGTAGTCATGAGGCGGCAAGCCCGCGGTGATATCCCCAACCTTGCCCCTTTGCGCAGAGGCAAACACCTCTGCGAGTTCGGCGGCCCCTGCGGGTGGGTCCGCCTCGGATGCGTCTCCTTGGAGACGAATCTTCGCTCCGCGGATGTCTCTGTGGAAATCCCCTTTCAAATCAAAGGTCACTTGTTCCTTCAATCCGGCGAACCGCATCCATCCGGTGACCTTGCCGGGCTGGGTGTTGTCGAGTTCGCCCTCGATCAAATACGCTGATACTCTCCATGCCATGTTCATGACCTCCAAGACGTGCGATGGCACGCCTCAGTCTCTGGGCGTGCCATCTGGGTTAGTGATGGGTGGATGTGTGCTACTGAGCAGCCGACAGTTCCGGCGGCTGGAGCATCTGCGCTGTGCCGTCCTTGTAGGTGATCCAGACCTTGCCGTTGGCCTCGATGCTGACCGCCTGCCAGTTGAGGTTGAATTCCGCCAGGCACTCGAACAATCGCAGCCTGAAGTACTCGCCCGGGCCCATCAGGTCTGCCCAGAACAGATTCAGCCCCTTTTCGAAGTCCTCCAGTTGGGTGTCGTAGGTGTCGCCATCTTCCGACCAGCCACCCAAGTGGAACCAGATGTCCGTAGGTTGGAGCTCTTGGCGGGCGGCGAGCGTGACCAGCACATCTGTCGTTGTCCAGCGGTACCGGTCCTCGGTTCGGGGCTGTTGGCGGACCGCCATTGGCACTGTCGCGCTGAAGATCTGGCCATCACTCGTACGGGCTGTGATCTGAAGGCTTTCGACCGCCACCAGAGTCTCGCCGCAGTAGCACTGCCGAGTCAATTCCTTGCCGGCTGTCACTTCGACCCGATCCACGATCGGCAGCTTGGCCCAGCTATAACCGTCGTAGTCGGACAAGATATCCACCACAATGAATGGACTCTCACACGTACCCAGCGCCGATAAGAGATGGACATTGGCCTCGTTGTGCTCACTCTCGTCCCGGCAGGCGGGACTCAGACGATAGCACTTCTCCAACGGCCAGTCCTCTGGCTTCGTAACCTCCACCGGCTCGACGGGCTCGCCGCTCAACAGCCCGGGTGTGAAGGCCGGCTGGACCTCGGGAAGCTCGATTCCGAGTTCCTTGGCCCTGCAGTATTCGCTGAACTTGAGCCGGTGGGCGCCGCGCCGTTGGATGTACAGGTATGCCTCCTTCTCAATCGCGGCCTTGAGCATCTCAAAGGCTTCATTCTCCACCAACCGGGTCCGGGCCGGTAGCATCAGCCGTATGCCGGTTGGCTCACCAGTCAGGTCCACCAGGAACTGCAGTTGTTCACTGATCGGTGTGTACGTCAACAGCACCACCTGGCCGTGGAAGTTGACCAGCACGTTCTCCGCGTAGTAGCAGTGCTTCCACTTGCCGTGCCACTCGCTCAGAGTGGTCCGTTCGCGTACCTCGATGCGGCAGCCGAGCTCAGGATGCGCGACCGCCTGCTTCGAGACGAATCGCTCGCTGGCACACGTTTTGCCATCGACAATCACTCTCATGCCTGTGAAGACCGCGTGTTTCTCTGCCGTCTCAAACAGCCACGGCGCATCCTGAAAGACAAGCTTTGTGCCCGTGATAGGTGTATCCGCCGTCTGCACTTCTATCGGCTCGCCTGTCCAGCCTTTGCCCGCGATAGCGACCTTCTGGCCGCCCGAAGCGATGCAGACCTCGCGCGGCGCCAGGCAGAATATGCCCACGCCGGCGGGATCTTCCGCCTGCTCCACACTCTCGTCCCAGTCGGATCGGCCCAGATCCAACAGCGCCGAGAAATCCCCAATCCCCTGGCCGTTGTCACGCACCGTGACCTGACCGTCACTATTGACAATATGTACCTCCGTGGCACCCGCTCTTCTGGCATTTTGCAGGATCTCGATGATCCTTCCGTCCACGGTGCCTGTGAACAGCCTGTCGGCTTTCGACAGCAATCTCGAATCCACTCTTGCGCGTATTACTTCCATACAAATCACCTCCGTAAATGACGATGGCACGCCTCAAGGTGCAGGCGTGCCATCTGGTTAGTGCATGAAAAAAGCCCCGGCACACCCGAGGGCTCGCAACGAATATACTGATCCGGCTATGTGGTCATGCCGGGTTAAACGGGAACGCCCGCGGTCAACTCGTAACCCAGAGCGCCAGCTACAGCACTCCACCTGCCCTCATGGTTGGCATGATCTCATGGGGGCAGAACTCGCGGGGCCCGAAACAAGCTCTCGTCGAGCAACCCTTGTTTTCAATATGGCACAGAATGAACTACCTCGATCTCCGGCTGGCCCTTGGCCAATCCGTGTTTCTCGTCGAGGTTTCGCTGCATGATGACGCGGCGGCGCCGGTGCTTTCACGTGCGAAAATCCTCTGGCGAGCCCTGGTGTCCGTAAGGACGGCTCGCCGTGTGGAATCCATCTCCATGTGTGAGGATTTGGAAGTAGTGAATGCGGTGGAGTATAAAAAGCTTCGCATTTCGTATCGCGCTGGTGGCAGCCGCGGAAGCGCCGAAAGATTTTTATTCTGGTGCCACCAACACCGGAATTGGTATGGACAAAGAAGCCCCAACTATGAACGTTATGTACGGGCCACAGAGGCCCTCGTGCGAGCCGCAGGCATCCGGAGACCGGGACTCCTCCACCAACCTTGAAAGGTCCAATCCATTCATCTGGGTCACGTGGCTTTCCAAGCTGATGGCCGGCGAGCGGCAGTGCCAATGGGCCTCCTGGTTCCGCTGCCACTATGAATGGAACAAGGTGCCAAGCGGCTGTGACCTCGCCCGGTGGACCGCCGACCATGCGGAGCTGCTTCGCGCCCGCAGGGCCACCCTTGAAGCCCAGGGGTTCACCGTCTACGCCGAGGACCAGAACTCCTTCACGCTGATGGGCAAGACCGGGATCGAGGTGTCGGGAAAACCGGACATCGTGGCCATCCGAGGTAAAGAGGCCTACGTCGAGGACTGCAAGACCGGTACCCCACGGCATTCCGACCATCTCCAGGTGCTCGTGTACATGCTGTCGCTGCCCCACGTAGAGGGGCACTGCAAGGGTCGCCGGCTGGAGGGACGCATCGTGTACAAGAGTATGGTCGTGGACGTTCCTTCGTCCAGGATTGACAACGACCTCAGCGAGCTGTTTCGTAAAACCGTCCTGATGATCGGCGGACCCGAGCCTGCCAAGAAGGTCCCGAGCTGGGGCGAGTGCCGCTACTGTGATATCTCTCAGGCCGACTGCCCGGAGCGGATTGTCGTCAGGCCGGGGACGGCCAGTGGCCACGGACTCTTCTAACGGTAAAGGCGCACGCCTCGGATACCCACTCAGTCAATCGTCCCCGGTGTCTCACAGCCCCCAACAGTCGGGAAAGGCCTTTCTACGTTCGCCAGAATCACATCGAAAATGATCTGGCGGATCTGTCCCCCGTCGTATTCTCGCTTGACAGCCGCCGCGAAAAGCCCTATGGTTGTTTAGGATTTCCGCGGTGACTCAGCCGATTCCGTACCGTGTTCGGATAGTCTGATGTTCCCATCAGTGCAAGGAGGCTATGTGTTATGGCAAACAAGATGGCAGTGAAAGCACCGGCAAAACTGATGAGCAAGAGTGAGGTAGTATCCGGCATTGCCGATGCGACGGGATTGACAAGGAAGCAGGTCAGCTCCGTGTTTGAAGCGATGGCCGGCCAGATCAAAAGAAGCCTCGGTCGCAGCGGTCCCGGTGCCTACGCGGTCCCAGGCTTGATGAAGCTGGTTGTCGTACGAAAACCGGCAACACCAGCTCGCAAGGGCATCAACCCCTTCACCGGTCAGGAAACCATGTTCAAGGCGAGGCCGGCAAAGAACGTCGTGAAGATTCGGCCGCTGAAGAATCTCAAAGGCATGGTCTGACCTCCACGAACGCAAATGAGCAGCACGGGCCCACATTGGATCATCGACGGTGTGGGCCTGTCTTTTCCACTGTGTCGCCGGCTGCCTGAGAACTTCTGTCTGCAACGTCCTCCCGTATCACGTGCCTCTCCCTGCTAACCCTGACCGCATGGTCACGTAACTGCATCCCAAAGGTCTTCTCAATCATCAGAATCGTGAGGAACGCCTCGACATAGACCTGGTTGAACAGCCGTTGGAACCGCCAGCGCACGCCCTGGCGCGTCATGCGAAAAGTCTCGTGGACCTTCTCGCCGTATGTGCCTTTGAGGACCATGTAGCTGGGCGTGCCCGGCTTCAGCTCAACCCACAAGTCCCTCGACTCCATCAGCTGTCGCAGATGGTTCAGAAATTCCGCATCCTTCTCTGTCAGTTTCATGCTTGATCACCATGACGTTCACGCCCTCCTGCCAGGCATCCACGACGCCGGCGTGGGCCAGAAATATGACCGCGATAAACCGCCAGATGAGGTCTTTCCTTGGCTTTGCACTGAGCGGGGGTATCTCGGCCAGGCTCACAGGAGAGTCCCCAATGTGGGCCTGTATGTGAGCCTCGTAGCGGTTGAGATCGAATCCCTCGCGGGATTCAGCAATAATCCTCTCATCAAGCCCGCCAGTCAGGCCATTTAGGGCGTCGATCAGGCCAGGCACACTGTCCAGGTCTGCCGCTCCCAACGGCAGTGTGTCAGACCGGCTCTCAACCAGCATCTGCCGGACCCGCTCCCGTTGCTCACTCTTGTGCTGCCGTGATTCCGCCATCTTCTGGCGGAAGTACTCCGGATCAAAGACAAGGCCGTCAAACAGGAACCTCGACCGGATGTCGCTGCCACAGTCTGTGCACTGATATCTTCTGACCCGCAAGACGGGGGCGCCGCCGCATTGAACACACTGCTGGAAGACAACGGTCGGGTCCAGCTCTCGTCCACAGGACCCGCACCGGCACTTGCCTTCGCCGACTGCGTGCAGCGAGCCATTGCAGCCCGGGCAGCGGTAGCCGAACAGCACGACCCGGTAGAAGAAGCCGCGGGCCTTCTGCACGAAGGCATCGACCGCCTCGTTCATATCAAAGGCCAGGGCTCTGATGTTCATCGTTCGGACTCTCGGGCCCAACGGGTCCTGGGCTCCCGGGCTCAATAGGCTCTGGATTCTCAGGCTCAATAGGCCTCGGACTCTCGGCTCGAATGGCCTTTGGAGCCTCGGTCTCAATGGGCTCTGGAGCCCCGGGCTGGACTGTCTGCTGGTTCTTTGGCGTGAACTTCCGGCCGCACGCTTTGCATCGCCGGATCTTGCGAAGCCCCAGGGCCTTGGTCGCCCGAGCCCCCTTGCTCGCCGTGTCTGTACTGCCACACCATGGGCACTTGTTTGGTCTTCCTGCTGGCATTGCGATCACCTCACGGGACCTGGGAGAGGCCGGAGTATATAAAGGTACCTATTCCAACGTGGGGGACAGTAGACTTCGAGTGGAACTATTGGAGCTTCGCGGCGCCGGTGATGGGAGGGGCGAGCTGCGGGGTAGGGTCAGGTTTATGCGTCAGGCAAGCGGCGGGTCACCTGGTTCCGTTCGGGGACACCGCTGTGAGACGACAGTTCCACTGGAAGAATGGTGTTCAGTGGCTCCACAAGAAGTGGGCACAGTAGTTTTCGAGTGGAACTCCTGGACGATCACGGTACCAGGTATCACGAAAGCGACACGCTCGGCAGGGACATGGTTTACGCGTCACGCGGACGACCAATCTTGATCTGCATCCGTAGTCGGCGGAGCGTATCAACTCCACGCACTGTATTAACCGAGGGGGTAGAGTATGCGGAGTTAACACGCTCCGCCGCTTTTATTGTATATTTATTATATCTTTATTTCTTTCTATATTGAAAGGTATAATATCGGAAAGGGATTACCACTGGACAGTGACAACGAGAACAGAACACAATACGCCCGGCCAGTCGGCCTGAGCGTGTTAACTCCGCATATACTATGGCAAGAAACCGCCGCATCCGCGCCGGCGTGTTAACTCCACACACCGCGTTCGTTGGTGAACCGTAGTTGACAGAGGGTCTCCAGCACAGACGGATCAAAGGTCAGCATCAAACGGTTCGCATAGGTGCAGGCCACCTTGGTGGCAATCAAGGCAATCAGCCCCATGCTCTGCAAGTAACTGAGATTGGCGTAGTAGTGCACGTAGCTGAAGGGTTTCTCCTGGCGGGCAGAACAGACCTGACAATATCTCTGGTAGACCTCCTTGGCAAAGTCAGAACGGCTGGTGGCAATGGCCCGCAGGATCATCAGGAGCGGCTCGGACAGGTTGTCGATCATCTCCACAATGATGTCCTCGCGGGCCCGCTCAAAGCAAGTCTCGATATTCGGGTGTGCCTCCGTCACGGCATAGAACAAGGTCTTGATCGCCACGCGGGCATCCGAATTCGTTCGCTTCGTGGTCAGCGCGGCGATCTGGGCCAGGAGGCCCTCATCGTAGCTGTGCAGGCCCTGTCGGGCCCGGTCCCGCAGAATGCCCTGGAGCTGCTGGGCATCATAGCCTTTGAAGGATACCGTTCTTGGCTGGAGCGTGCTCATGGTGGATTCGTCCAGTTCGTGGAGGACCCGGTAGTTGTTGGAGA
>Ga0315289_10011874_pt1 | contig 12318 bp, 15 predicted proteins | sample YL17G11_40_MG_FD_203452 | JGI IMG/M metagenome (GOLD analysis project Ga0315289, IMG submission 203452) | Sediment microbial communities from Yellowstone Lake, YNP, Wyoming, USA - YL17G11_40 | ecosystem: Environmental > Aquatic > Freshwater > Lake > Sediment | place: USA: Wyoming | collected...
GCTTGGCTTTCACTTCTGCATTGATTAATGAGACCTGATTAAGCTTTATCTCCTCATCCTTGCTTTCATCCCTTAATTTGTCTATCTTATTATCTCCTGCACCAACTTCATCCTGGACCTTGGTCCTTTCTACAAATAATTCCTTGTACTTCAAATAGAATTCCTTTGCATTCTCCTCTTTTTGCTTGAGCTCCTCGTCCAGCCTTTCTATCAAGGATAATAATTTTTGTACTTCTTCGCTGAATTTGGCCTTTTCTTTTGATAAATTCTTTAGTATCTCCTCAAATTTTCCTTTTTCAGGCAAACGCATGCCGTTCAGCTCTGTTGTGAATGTTTTTATATCGCTGTCCAGACCCATTATTTCTTGGATCAGCTCATTCCTCTTTTCTTCAAATGCGTTAAGCTCTGCGAGAAGTTCAGGGCTTCTTAAGCTAGTTACTTTTGACCTCAGCTCTTGCTTCTTTATCTTCAAATTTGTCAATTCCCTGACAACTAAATTTATCTTTGCCTCGACACTGCTTATATCCTGCGAGACTTTCTCTATCTGGTTTTCAGCCTCTTTTTTGGTTTCTTTTGAAGACTCTAAATCCCCTGATTCGAGATGGAGGCTTTTCTCTCCCTTTATTATCTCCCCTTCCATCTCTGCTTTTCCAGTCCTTAGCGCGAAGATTTCTTCCTCGTTTTCTGCCTTTTTCTTATCAAACACAGCCAAAGAGCCTTGCAATTCAGAAATCCTTTTTTTGCAGTTTTCTATGCCATTAATGACCTCTTCTTCGCTAAATCCATATTTTTTCCTGTGCACATAGCCTCCGTGCATAGAGCCGCTTATTTCAATTAAATCTCCTGTGAGTGTTGCCATTCTTGCATTTCCTATACCTAACCTTCTCGAGATATCTATATCATCGACAACAAGGGTGTCTCCAAAAAGATAGGAGAATGCTTTCTCAAATTTAGGATCAAAAGAAATCAAGTCTATTGCAAAGCCTTCGACCCCTTTTTCCTTGGCAAGGGCTTCTATATCTTTTGTAGGCTCTCTTGGCTTTATCTTATTTAATGGGATAAATGTTGCTGAGCCAAGCTTATTTGATTTAAGGTGCTTTATGCAGTCTGCAGCAATCTTATCATCATCGACAACTATGCTGTTTATCCTTTGGCCTGCTGAAACTTCCAAAGCCAGGGAAAATTTTTCTTTTACATTTCCGAGACCTCTGATTGTGCCGTAAACTCCATTCTTTTTTAAGTCGAGAATATTCTTGATAGCAATATCGCCAAGAGAGCTTTCTTTTATCCCTGCCTGTTTGGCATTCAGCTTTGCAAGCTCTTCCTCTTTTTCCTGCAGCATCCTCTTTTGGTCAGCTATTTGCCTTGCAAGGCCTGAGTCATCAGCTAATTTTTGGTTTAATTTGAGGATACTTTTCTTGAATTCTTCTTTCTGCTGCTTCAGCTTCTCTATCTGCTCCTTGTTTTCTTTTTCAAGCTCAAGGACTTTGTCTATTTTTTCTTCTGTGCTTCGAAGCTGGAATTCCAAAGAATCCTTTTTCCTTATAAGCTCCTGCTGCTCTTTTCTTATGATATCAATCTCTTTCTGCTTTTCCTCTGATTTTTTATCTATCTCTTCTATCTGCTTTTCCAAATCAGCAGCATTGTTAAGGGCATTGTCTTGCCTGAATTTGCTTATCTTTGATTCAAGCTTTTTCTGATCTTCGAGTTTTGCAGACTTATTTTTATTAAGGCGGTCTATCTCTTTTTTTAACTCATCAATCTTCTTATTATTTTCTTCGAGGTCAGATTCGAGCTGCTTTTTTCTAAGCCCTATCTTATCTATTTCCCCCCTCATGCCATCAATCCTGGTTTTGTTTGTGGCAATGCCTACTTTTGTTTTCTCTATCTCTTTCTGCACCTCTATCTGGCCTTTTTCGCCTTTTTCCTCGATTTCCCTGTTAATGTTGTCTATTAATTTTTTCTTTTCTTCGTTGGACTGCCTTATCTTTGCTATCCCCTCGTTAATCTTATTTATTTTTTCCTGATGGACATTTATTTGAGAATCATGCTTTTCCTGCTCTTTTTGCTTATCATCTATCTGAATATAAAGGTAAGAAGCCTTGTTTTCCTTAAGTTTACTTTGAAGATCCTTGAATTTTAAAGCCTGATCCCTATCTTTCTTCAAGTCCTTAAGATATGAATTCCTTTCTGTCAAGATTATAGCTGCTTCTTTTAATCTCTCATCAACCCTGTCTAATTCCCTCAGGGCTTTCTCCTTTTTTTCTTCGTATACAGATATGCCTGAGATTTCCTCTATTATCATTCTCCTTTCGTCAAGATGCATTTCAGTAAATCTTACAATATCTCCCTGAAGAACTATATTAAAGCCGCCTGGGTCTATCCTTGCAGTGCCCATCAAGTCAAGAATCTGCTGCCTTGTGCTTTTTTCATCATTGATCTTGTATACGCTCTGGCCGTCATGCTTTATTATCCTTGTTATCTTAACTTCGTCTTTTTCTAAAGGAAAAGCCTTCTTTGAGTTATCAAAATAAAGGCTTACTTCGCCTTGTTTTGCAGGCTCTTTAGTCTTTCCTCCGTTGTAGATAAGGTTTGCTGACCTTTCTGCCCTCATGGATTTTGCTGACATCCTTCCAAGAACAAAGCATAAAGCGTCCAAAATGTTTGATTTTCCAGAGCCATTTGGGCCTAGAACGCAGTTAAAGCCGTCTCCAAAAACTATCTCTGTGTGCTTAGCAAAAGACTTAAACCCATCCAACACCATCCTATTAATCTTAGTCATACTATACCCACTTAACAAAGATTATTTAAATATTTTACTTAATAGGATGATAGATATCATAAGGATATGCTAATCATATCTCCCTTTTTTCAGGGTCAATGTATTTGAGGCCCAGTTTTTCATATACCTCCTGCTCTGTCTTTCCTGCAATCATCTTGCCTGTCTTTTTATCAAACAAGCCATACTCATTCAGCTTCCACCTTTTTTTTATCGCTATCTTCCTCATCTCTATATTATAACTCTTGCTTCCAGTAAAATACAATAATGCTGCTCCCCAAGATTCTGGCTTTACAACCCTTATGTCAACTTGAACCCCTGATTTCAGGATTATAGCTGCCCTTGTAGGGCCTTTTGCAATAACTTTCTTTATACTGCCTATTTTTGTAAACGAATCTATTATCCCCTCAGGCTTTTCTGATGCAGCAAGTATATCTATATCTCCTACTAAGCTTCTTTTTCTCCTCAAAGAGCCCGCATAAGCAATATTATCCATACTGCTTTCTTTTTTAAGGATATTTATTATTTTTTCTGCAATTGCTTTTGCTTTAAGATATGGTATTCTTTCTCTTCCAAGCCTTGACAATTCTATACCTTGGAGGATGTCTTGCTCTGATTTTAATCCAAAGCCTGAAAGAGATGCTATCTTATGCCATTTTGCAGCTTTTTCAAGCTGATTTATTGATTTGATATCCAGTTCTTTTTGCAGTTTTTTTGCTTTTTTAGGGCCTATCCCATCTATTTTAATCAAGATTAAGCTGTGCTTTGGAACTGTTTTCTTTAATCTTTCATATTCATTTATTTTTCCAGTTTCGAGATACTGGACTATCTTTTTTGCCAGGCCTTCTCCTATTCCAGGGATATCTTCAAGGGCTTTTATTCCTCCTTTGCTATAGATTTCAGAAACATCTGCTGAAAGGGATTCTAAAGAATGTGCAACCTGCCTGTATGCCCTTGGCTTCCAAGCTATATCCTGCATTTCAAGTATATCTGCTATTTCATAAAATATTGAAGCTATCTCTATATTATTCATTATACAGATATTATATCCTTTAGTTTAAAAGACTTTTGCTGGTAAAAGCAAGCAAAGAACTATTTCTTGAATTTGTGTGAAAAGCCATTTTTTGACAGATAAGGGATAAGATAATATGCAGCAAAAGCCATGAATATTATCACCATCCAAAAAACAAATGAAGATATTTTATGAAGAACAAACAAAACAAGATTTAGTATAACAATGCATACAAAAAATGCAGCCAATATTTTAAGCCAGTTCATCTCTTGAATTTGTACTCAAATTGGTTTCCGTGGCCTGTCTCTTTGAAATGTATTATCTTGCTGTTTCTCAGCTTTTTCAAGCAGTTTGTCACAGAGCCGATTGAGACGCTTAGACCATGGCTTATCTCTTTAGATGTATACCATTTCGCCCTTTGCTTTCTCAGAAAATCATATATTTCTTGTTGTCCCATAACAAATTAAGAATATCTACTCCTTTATAAACCTTGTGGGTTTTTGATTTTATCGACGAAAAAAATGCTAAAAACTTAAGGAGATTTTTGTGAAAAGTTAGAAAAATTTAAAAAAGGAAGTTCAAAAAACATTAATTTAAGATTTCTGGCTCATTTGAATCCTGCGCTGGATTAATTGCTGCGCTAACCTTATTAATGCAGCTCTGCCTTAAATCCTTTAATTTTATATTGCTGCAGACGTCGATATCATCTGCTGCAACTGCAAATTTCTTGTAGCAGATATCTTTGTTTGTTTTTTCCCTTTGGAATTCGCAGATTGTGGAATTCTTAAGATTTATAGAAATATTTAAAATGCAGTTAGGCTCATCTCCTGAAAAGGATATGTCATCACACATGATATAATCATTCAAACCTATTGCAACATTTTTTATGCAGTCATCCTTATCTGAAAGCGCTTCAAGCTGATAGCATGGATGGACATCCAGGGTTTTTTCTGCAACGTTTTTATAGCAGACATTCCACCAGAAGCTGTCATCCTTTATCTTTTCACAGACATTTAAATCTCCTTTTACGCCCCCTAGTTCAGAATAGCAGAAATTGACTGTCCTTTTATTTGATATATAGTTGCAGAAAGATTCGTCTGAGCTTTCTTTTGCTAACTGGATATAGCATTCCTCTTTCTCTTCAGTACCATTAATTGCTGAGCATTGGTTCTCATAAACCTTTCCAGTCCTGCTGCATGCTGCTATACTGACTATTAATACTGACAGCATGACTAAAATAAGGATTTTTGCTTTCATTTTCTTCAGTAAACAGCGCTTATTTAAATTTTTTATGGAACATTATTAAATTTTACTCATTTTTTATTGATTATCCAGAATAATAGTATATTTAATGCTCTATAAAGATGATATGCTTTTCTTGGCCTTCTAATTCAGCCATTATCCTCTTTATTATTGCTTTTTCAGGGTCAGGCATCAGTTTAACCCTCTGCTTTATGTCGCTAAAAGACTCGAATTGCTTCTCTTCCCTTCTTTCAAGTATCTCCCACATATGCTTTTTTCCTAAGCCAGGAAGAAGCTCCAGCTGATGCATCCTTGTTGTGAGAGGGCCTGCTTTATTAAAAAATTCAACAAATCTTTTCTCGTTCTTTTCAACTAATTCCCTTATCACAGAATCTAGGCCATACTTTGCTGTCTGTGTTAATCTTTCAACAGCTAATCTTCCGATTATATGGTGTATCTTGTCCCTTTTTCCATCCCCTATATAAACTTCTTCATTAGGCTGCAAGAATATGCCTTTTTTCGGAACTAATTCCAATAATGTGAAATGGTCTTTTCCTATAACCTGCACAATTGGGGTTTTTATATGCATCGGCCTTGGATCAGAAGGATAGCCATTTGGAAGATAATCTAGCACAATCGCATTCTCTTCCTTAGATTGCTTATGCTTTTGCTCAATTTGAGCTGCATCATTCCTTTCTTCTTGATTTGTCTGTTCCATTCTCTATTTAGTAGGTTATAGGCATTTATAAAATTTATTGAAATGTCCAATATCTATTTTTTCTTTTCCTGGACAAAACCATTCACAACATTAACTATAGCTTCCATATCTTTCTTGTTAATGTTTGCTACATAACTCTGCAGAATTGTCTTTAAATCGTCTACTGTCTGAGGAAGCAGATCAATGATCTTGATAGTTATATCTTCTTTTAATCTTGTAATGTCAAGGCCTTGAAGCTTCTTTTTTAACTCCTCTGCCTGCTTTGGAGATATTGTAATAAACTGGTTTAAATATTCCGCTGTTTTCTGAGACCTGAAGCTAAGCTCTTTATCTCTCTTTTTTATTTCTTCAAGCTCTTCTTTAAGCTCTACTGCACTTATCGGCTTTTCATTCAATATTATAGGCCTTACCATTTGAAACCACCATTTCTCTTAAATTAAAATTATGCTTTTTTCAGATGAACAGGATGGACTATAAGCACTTTCTCTTTGTTAAAATCCTGTATCTTGATGTTGTAGCATCTTCCTGCTTTTGATACTATTACTCCTGTCTTGCCATGGAAACGAGGCATGTACATCCCTGTCTGTATTGAAGGCTCTGCTTTTAACACTACTCTATCTCCTATATCAAATGTCTGGAAATACCTCGTAAGGCTAAGCTTTGATTTTTCCCTGATGCTTTTGCTTAGCTTATGCCTTGTTTTTCTTCTTAATCCGCCTACTCTGTTTACCATTTTTCCACCTATTTAGATGATAAAAAGAACTTCCCCTATTATAAAAAGCTTACGGAATAAGGGTTTCACATATAAAAACCATAAACCTATATTTTTTACCTTTCTTGAATACTAAAAATATCCTTTATTTCCGATAGATTTAAATATTACTATTAGTATTAAAAACATAATGCTTATTAAATTTAAAAAAATAAATTAAGAGGGATTATGATGAAAAATGTGTTTTTAAGATTGAAGGAAAAGGTTTCTAATGCGTTTGGCGGAAAAAATGACGATGCTTATGCAAAAGAAGAAGAGTCTTATGTTGAATTAGGCCCTGAAAGTGAAGAAGGAAAGACAAAGATTGTAGTAAGGCCTTTTGCAATTGAAGATTTTGAAGATATAAAGCCTGTTCTTGACTCTTTAAGAGAAGGGTATACCATAGCTTTGATAAACATCAAACCTCTGAAAGACAAAGACTTGATAGAGCTGAAAAGAGCAATAAATAAATTAAAGAAAACAACAGAAGCTATAAGCGGAGATATTGCAGGATTTGGAGAGGACTATATTGTTGCTACACCTTCATTCGCTTCAGTCTACAGGGCAAAAGGATCGAAGGTTGAAGAAGTAGAGGCTGAAGAAGAAGCTGGCGGCCCAAGATCCGAGACTTACGAATAAATTTTTATTTTTTATTTAAAATATCTATTCTTATTTTTTAATTTAATCTTTTGCTCTTGTTGTATCCTTTTAATAAAATAGTTTTAATAATATTATTTTTAAAAATTTTCGTCGGGAAAATGTTATTTTGCAAGAAAGATTCAATCCTAATTCTAAAAAACAACAAACTTTTTAAACTAAAAAAAATTAGATTAAGTTATGCAGACACTCGATAAACAGCAATGCCCTATATGCAGGCAGAAGACTATGTCTTTGACTGAGGATCAGATAGAGGTTCCTTATTTCGGCAAGCTTTATGTGTTTTCTATGAACTGCACAAACTGCAAGTATCACAAAGCAGATGTTGAGTCAGTAGAGCATAAAGAGCCAAGCAAATACAGCTTTGAAGTGAACAGCGAGAAGGATATGAAAGTAAGGGTAGTAAAATCCTCTGAAGCTACAGTAAAGATCCCCCATGTGACAACGATAGAGCCTGGGCCTGTTGCGCAAGGATATGTAACAAATGTTGAAGGCCTTTTGAACAGAGTAAAGCATGCAGTAGAGATGGCAAAAGAAGATGCGGAGGATGATGAAGACAAGAAAAAAGCGAAGAATCTTCTAAAAAAACTTTTGAATGTGATGTGGGGAAAGGAGAAATTAAAAATCATAATTGAAGATCCTTCTGGAAATTCCGCGATTATTTCTGACAGGGCTGTGAAAGAGAAGCTGAAGTGAATTCTTAATTATTTTTTATTCCAAAATATCTCATTTAATGAATTTTCCAAATCTTTTTTCATCGCATCGCAATATCCATGTCCGCAGCCTTCTGCTATAAAGAATTTCTTTGGCTCTTTTGCTAGATTGAATGTGAATCTTGCGCTTTCAAGAGGAACAGTTGTGTCATTTGTTCCATGAATCATTATAACTGGATTTGGAGAAATGCTGCTGATATAATTATCAATGTCTATTGACAAAAGGTAAGAGTTATATGGATTTGAGCTGTCATCTTTTACATGGAATCCTGACGAGCTTATTGCAATAACCCCTTTCAATCTTTTATCAATTGCTGCTGCGATTACTGCATATCTTCCTCCCATGCTTTCTCCTGCTATTGCTATGTTGTTCTTATCAACCCCTTTTATTTCTTTGAGAACATCATAAGCTCTTAGCCCATCAAAAACACTTAAATGATTTATGGGCTCTTTTCCTTCCTTAAATACAGCATAATCCTGCTCTAATCCCAGATAAATTCCTCCTGTTTCTCCTAATCCGCGTTGGTCTATTGTTAAAACTGCATAACCTAGAGATGCTATAAAGCCTGCAAGAGTGATTTCAGATTCTTTTGTTACTCCTCCTCCAGGCAAGAGAACCAGCCCAGGAACATTATCTTTTCCTTTTGGCATGAATAAACGCCCATAAATTTTTGTTTCATAATCCATGAAATCCCTGCTTTTGAAATTTACAGAATACATGTCGAATGTTTCATTGCTTGATCTTAATAAAATTTCATAGCTTGGCTTTCCCTTGTTTTCTGAATAAGAAAATCTGCTGTCTTTGAATGTATACTGGTCTTTTTTCAGATATTGAGATACAAGATAGACTAGTAAAAGGATCAGAATCAAAACAAACATATATTTTAGTGTTCTTCTCTTTATTTTCATACTTAATCAGGATTTTTTTATTGCTTAAATATTTTTTTGATAGAAATAAATTTATTGTATAATCCCATATCCAATAAGCCTGAACCTGTCCCCTATCCTTCTAGAAATAGTTATCTTGCTTCCTTTTTCAGCGCAAATAGGAAGCTTCAGCCTGCATTTCAATGTATCTTTTTTTATTTCTGTGGCAACTCCGACTGTTGAAGAGCTGTTAATATTCATCATCAAGACTTCATGCAAATTTATCGGAGAAACTGAAACATCCCCTTCTACTCCGACAACTCTTTCCATAAGATAAATCTTCAATGATAATTCATTCCATAATGGCGGAAGCTTTCCTTCAATGCCTAAGACACTTCCCCCTAATGAATCTGATTTTACAATAGCGGGATCCAATGAAGTCAATAATCCAAATGTTCCTCCAGGATGCGCCTGCTGGACATCTGTATTGCCATATTTCAGGCCAACTATTTTAGTAATTACTGACTTCCAGACTTTTTGATTTCTTTCTTCGATTGATCTTCCAGGGCGTATTTCCACAGTGTCTCCTACATTCAGAACTCCCTGCTTCAAAGCTCCCCCTAAGACACCGCCAACAATATTTTTTCCGTCAATTCCTGGCTTGTTAATATCAAAACTTCTTGCTACAAGCATTATAGGATCCTTTGCAGGGTCTCTTTTTGGAGTAGGAATACAATCCTCAATTGCCCTTATAAGTTCGCCTATATTCACGCTCTGCTGCGCTGAGACTGGGATAATAGGGGAATTTTCAAATTCAGTTCCTTTTACAAACCCTTTTATTTGATTATAATTTTCTAAAGCTCTTGCTTCGTCAACAGTATCTATCTTATTCTGGACAATAATGACATTTGTTATTCCTGAGATCTTAAGGGCCATCAAATGCTCCCTTGTCTGCGGCTGAGGGCATTTCTCATTTGCAGAAACAAGAAGCAAAGCTCCGTCTATTATAGAAGCTCCTGAAAGCATTGTCGCCATCAAGCTTTCGTGGCCTGGAGCGTCAACAAGGCTCACTTTCCTCAAGAATTTGGCTTTTTTGCCGCATTTATGGCATTTCTCATCTTTGCTGTATTCATCGCATTTTTCGCATTTATATAAAGAAACGTCAGCATAGCCTAATTTTATCGTAATACCCCTCTTAATCTCTTCAGAATGTGTATCAGTCCAGATTCCGCTCAAAGCCTTGACTAATGTAGTCTTGCCGTGGTCAACATGGCCAACCATCCCTATGCTTATTTCAGGGGTTATTATCTCTTTTTCTTTTTTCGGCTTTTCTTCTTTAGTCTTCTTTAAAGTTGTTTTTTTCTGAGCCAATTTACCTACCATATCATGATTGCGATTATAATCAGAATTATCCCAAGAACCATGGATGCTAGAGCAATCTGCTGGTATTGGTCCATATCCTTGATAGTCTGGATTATTAAATTAAATTGCTGATTTATCTGTTCAAGAGGATTTGCCATATTTTATAAAATTATTTTCCCCCTTCTTTTTTAGCTTCTCCGACTAACTCAGCTTTTCCATATTTTGCGATCTTGAGATTTATCTGGACAATTTTTTCATGGATTATGTCTCCGCAGACTGTTTTCCTTATCTTTGTTCCTTTTGCGACATTCTTCACTCCAATGCCTCTTCCAGCGAGTATGGCTTTTCTTGCCCCAAAAATCCCTTTCCTCATAGGAAATCCGCAGAAATCGCTTCCGCCAGTTATAATAAATTCATAGCCTGACATGTCAATTGTCTCTCCTTTTACAACATCCCCTATCTTTAATCCTATAAAGCTCTTTGCAGCTTTATCTGTAACTGTTTTCTGGACGCATTTGCCTGTTTTTGGGTTAGCAATCACTAATTTGAATTCAACCATTAATGTCCCTCCATTTCCGAGAAGTGTCTATGCACCCTCAGTCAATACCCTTATTTATAGTCCATTTATAAAAGTTACGGAATTCTAAGTCGATAAATATAGCCTAAGTTTAGAAGTCAACTAACTTTTTCTGGCTTTTGCCAGCTGCGTATCTTTTGTATGATTCCCAAGTTTTCCTAAAGATATTTGGATATTTAGACCAGTTTTTCTCCAGGAATTCTACTGTCCTTGGATCAGAAGGATAGCCGCTTCCAAAATCTATCTTGATTTTTTTATGGATTTTTTCTATCTCTTTATCTCTTGTCACTTTTGCTATGATTGATGCTGCAGAGACTACTGGATGGTTTACATCTGCTTTATGCTCTGCAATAATCTCTATATCCTTGTTATTAAGGAACTGCCTTACTTGATTAGTATATGCCCTGATGTTATTGCTTGGGCAGTCAAGAATCACTTTTTCAGGCTTTAGAAAGTCAATAAATGCTGCAGATGTCTTTGCTTCAAGAAGATTCAGGTTCATATCAGGGTCATTCAAAGCATCATCAATCTCTGAAGGAGATATGACAGTTATCTTATGTTTTTTAGATATATCTAATATCTTATCAAAAAGGCCTTCTCTCTGCTTTGGAGTCAAAAGCTTTGAATCCTTGACTCCTATCTCTATTAATTTCTTTTCTGAAGAAGAGTCTATGCATAATCCAACCATAACCATAGGGCCTATCACAGGGCCTCTTCCAGCTTCTTCTATACCGCAGATTAATACCATATTATATTGATTATAGGGAAGGTATAAAAAACTTACTTATTATAACGAAAATTCGCTGCTCGGAGCTATCCGCAGGCTAAAACCTGCAGTTTTACACTCCTCGCTTAACGCGAATTTTCGGAATTGAAAATTGCGCACTAAAGTGCGAAGTTTTAAACTCCATGCGCAATTTTCAATAATAAAAAAGAAGGAAAAATAAGAATATTACTTATCTATCCATCCAAGCAACTAGCCCTAATATCACAAGATTAGCTATGCCTGCTATTCCACCAACATATGGAACAAAGCTTAGGATAGGCACTAGAGCCAGCCATCCGGGATATTTCCTTTTCTCATATATTCTCCAAAAAGAGATTATTGAGAGCACAAATAAAGGTATCCATCCTAAGATAGGGATTAAGATTAAGAAAATCCATGCCCAATGGAAACCTCCAATCTGCAATACCATTGCTCCATTTGCAATAGGTATCCATGCTAACCAAGGATTAGGATATTTCAATTTTTTTCCGATAGTCATCAATGCTAATGAAGTGTAAACATAAAGTACGAGCAATATAACTACTACAATTAAAAATACTGCAGCTATCATAGCTAGAATACCACCTGCCATTCCTCCACCAATCAAACTTTCTATATCAACCATTTTAATACCTCCTAAAGTTATAAATAAAAAATAAAATAAAAAAGGAAATTATCCTTAGAATTTAAACCAGCTTACACCATATTTCCCTATGACAGGAACTGGTTTCATATCTCCTTTTATGATGCTTATCAACCCTATAATCCATAATACTAGGAATCCAATCCATAAAAGCATCAATACTATTCCGAAAAGACCTAAAGTTACTATAGTTAATATAAATCCTAATACCCATACTATGACCCCTATAAC
>Ga0315289_10011875_pt1 | contig 12317 bp, 11 predicted proteins | sample YL17G11_40_MG_FD_203452 | JGI IMG/M metagenome (GOLD analysis project Ga0315289, IMG submission 203452) | Sediment microbial communities from Yellowstone Lake, YNP, Wyoming, USA - YL17G11_40 | ecosystem: Environmental > Aquatic > Freshwater > Lake > Sediment | place: USA: Wyoming | collected...
CCTCCCGTTCACGCTCCCCTCTCTGCCCACCACGCGTCCCTCCCTCCGATCATCTGAATTCACCCTAATATCCCCCTCAGCGTCACGTGCCGGGACTCCGGCGCAAACCAGGCGTACATCCCCGGCAGGGCCGCTTCCACCGCCGCCTGGAATTCGTCGATAACGCGCTGCAGGCGAGCCAGGCCTGAGGGTGGGGAGCCTGGTGGGGCAGGGCCGCCCCACCCACCGCTCCCACCCTCTGCCCCGCCTCCTCCCCCGTCCCGCATCCTGTGCCGGAACACCAGGGTCGCCCCCAGGTGCGCCCCCCGGTAATGGCCCTCCCGGTTGCCGTCCCCTGACGCCGCGAACCAGTAGTCCGGGGCGTGCGATTCTGCAAGGATGGCCTCCACCCGGCCGTGCTCCTCGGCGGTGGGCGGGGCGGGGTCGACAGGGGACGCGCCGTCGAAAGCCACGTCCCGCACGCTGAGCGCTCTTTCGAGGGACCGGCATTCGAAAAGGACGATGGAGGCGTGGCCGACCTCGATGGACGCGCGGTCGCCCTCGAAGGCAAAGCGGGACGATTCCGCGGCGCACAGGGCGTTGAGCGTCTCCAACTGTTCCGGCGTCAGGCGGGCGCCATCTTTGAGGGCGGCCAGGCTGGTTTTGGGCCACCGGGAGCCCGGGTTTTCGTGGGGCAGGGCCGGGTGGTGGGCGGCCAGGTCGGCTTTCAGGCGGACCAGGGCGGGCGGGAAGCCGCTGAGAGGGGGATGAGATGGGGAATGGAAGGGGCACAAGGTTGAGGGAGAAGCACGGGTGTTTGTCCCCCCAGTGCGGCGCCCATCTCTTCCTTCTCTCTCACCCTCCCTCAACGCCCACCCATCTCGTCCCTCCTCTCACCGGTAGGCCAGCGTCAAGACTCCCTGCCACGACACAAAGAAGGAAAATGGCGTCAGGTGGCACCGAGGAGTGGACGCGATGATGTGTTCAAGCGTGCGGGCCGGGCCGGCCGCGCGGGGGGAGAGAGGGCCGCCATCCTCTTGGGCACACGCCGCCCCCGGTGCGATGGGTGGGGGGGCGGTCGCGGTCGCCATCAGCGTGGTCAAGTTGAGGGGCGTGGGGTTGAGGTTTGCGCCCGCTCTCCCGTGGAATTGAAAACAGTGTTGGCCATTATACAAAATCGCTAGCCACTAGCGAATTATCGCTCAACGAGCCGCCCTCCCAACACCACACACCTCCGCCCTCTCCCTCCCATCCAAAAATGGCCGCTGCCTTCACCACCCGGCCGTGCGCCCCGGGCCTGACCCGCCGGGCGTCGTCGGTGGCCGCGCCGCCGGCGGCGGGCCCGACCGCCGCCCGCGCCCGCGCAGCGGCCGTCGTCGCTGTGTGCGCGACCCCGCCCACCCTGGACTTTGACACGAAAGTCTTCCCCAAGGAGAAAGTCGAATTTGCGGGGCGGGAGGAGTACATCTACCGGGGCGGCCGCGACAAGTTCGGTCTGCTGCCCAAGGCGTGGGCGGGCATCAAGTCCGTGGGCGTCATTGGCTGGGGCTCGCAAGCGCCCGCCCAAGCCCAGAACATCCGGGAATCCTGCGCGGAGGCCGGGATGGACGTCAAGGTGAGATAGCGAGGGAGACGGTGCATCGCGGTCTCTGGGTCCTGGGCCGAGCGCACATGGGAGAGAGAGGCGGCGGGCGCGGCGGAAGAGGGGGCCGCACCCCGCCGGCGTTTGGCCGGCCGCGTCGGGTTTTAGCCACCGACGGCGGCTTTCTTTGGCCGCGCCGGGCTGCCGAGCAGACCTTACCCGTGCCCTCACCCGCCCGGGCTTGGCTTGGACGATGGTCTGTGCGTGCCCTGGCGTGGTGTGAGATCGCATCGCGCGCGCCTGTCCTTGTCAATTCTCGAGCTGCTGTAGGGGGCAGCGCGAGATCGGGATGAGCAGCCGTCGCACTCCCGACCACCCTCCCATCCATAAACGCCCTTCTTCTCACTCTCTCACCATTCCCCTCCCTTCCTTTCCAGGTTTCCATCGGCCTGCGTAAGGACTCCGCTTCCGCGGACGAGGCCCGCGCCTGCGGCTTCAACGAAAAGGACGGCACCCTGGGCGAGGTGTTTGACGTGATCGCGGCCTCCGACTTTGTCATCCTGCTCATCTCTGACGCGGCCCAGGCCAAGCTCTACCCGCGCCTGCTGGCCGCCATGAAGCCGGGCGCTACGCTCGGCCTCTCCCACGGCTTCCTGCTGGGCGTCATGCAGGCGGACAAGGCCGACTTCCGCCCCGACATCAACGTCGTGCTGGTCGCGCCCAAGGGCATGGGCCCCTCCGTCCGCCGCCTGTACGTGCAGGGCAAGGAGGTCAACGGCGCGGGGATCAACGCGTCCTTTGCCGTCCACCAGGACGCGTCGGGGACCGCGGCGGACATCGCGGTCGGCTGGGCGGTCGCCGTCGGCGCGCCTTTTGCGTTCGGGACGACGCTGGAGAGCGAGTACAAGTCGGACATTTACGGCGAGCGCTGCGTCATCCTGGGCGGCGTGCACGGCATCGTCGAGTCCCTCTTCCGCCGGTACACGCGGGCGGGCGCGACCGACGAGGAGGCTTTTGTGCGGTCGGTGGAGTGCATCACCGGCCCCATCTCCCGCACGATCTCCACGAAAGGCATGAAAGCCGTGTACGAAGGCCTGGACGCGGCCGGCAAGAAAGTCTTCGAGCAGGCTTACACCGCCTCTTTAGGGCCCGCCATGGACATCTGCGCCGAGATCTACGACGACGTCGCCTCCGGCAACGAGATCCGGTCCGTCGTGCAGGCCGTCTCCCGCTTTGACCGGTTCCCCATGGGCAAGATCGACGAGTCGCACATGTGGCAGGTCGGTACCGCCGTCCGCAAGGCCCGCTCCTCCGACAAGGCCATCCCCGTCGACCCCTTCACCGCGGGCGTGTACATCGCGACCATGATGGCGACTATCGAGGTTCTCCGCATCCACGGGCACCCCTACACCGAGATCTGCAATGAGTCCATCATCGAGGCTGTGGACTCCCTGAACCCGTACATGCACGCCCGCGGCGTCGCGTTCATGGTGGACAACTGCTCCTACACGGCCCGCCTGGGCTCCCGTAAGTGGGCGCCCCGGTTCGACTACATCCTGGAGCAGCAGGCGTACGTGAAGGTGGACGCGGGCGTGCCGGCGGACAAGGAAGTGTTTGCGTCCTTCATGGCCGACCCCGTCCACGACGCGCTCGCCCAGTGCTCTTCGATGCGGCCGCCCGTGGACATTGCGGTCGGCGGCGATGCGGACGGATCGGACGTGGGTGTGGGTGCGGGCGGGGCGCGGACCGAGTACCGGACTGTGCCCGCGCCGGCGGCGGCTTGAGAGAATGTGAAAATGATGATGACGGGGATGGGATGGGAGATTGGAGATGAGAGAGTACGAGTTGCGCTGCGAGGTGTATGTGCGTGTGCTTTTCAATGGTCGGGGTGGAGAGTGTGGGCATGTGTGTGTGCGTGCGCGTGTATGGCGTGCGTGGAGACTGGCCGAGGCGTCCTGCAAAACAAAGGCGTACTTTCTTTGAGTCGAGTAGGTCGAGGAGGTCTCCAGAGGCGGAACGGAACGCTCACATTTCTACGCGGAGAGAGAGCGTCTCTCTTCATCCACACTCACCAAATGCCCGCCCCTGCACCAGGGGCTAGCGGTCTGGCCGCCGAAGTCGTCCGCTTACAAGCTGAAGTCGACGACCTGCGCGCCCAGCTCCGGTCGGCTCGCATCAAGGAGGCTGCCCCGTCGCCCGCCGCCAATGCGGCCGCTCCGTCTGCGTCTCCCACTTCTCCCGTGTGGGAACGGGACCACGGCCTGCCCCTAGACCAGGTAGAGCGGTATAGCCGTCAAATGCTGCTGCCCTGGTTTGGGACGAAAGGTGAGAAAAGAGAGGGCCGAGAGGCGCGGGGCGCTGCGTAAGTTTAAGTTCCAGGCGCTCAACCTAGCCATCATCTAGTTGTCTGTCTCTCTTTTCCCCGTCCCCGTGTGCCATTGGCCGTCCAACCACGCCGCGGGGCACACGAGAGAGATCTCGGGATATCAGGCTCTAGGAATCACACATGCTCACAAACTTTGCTCTCTCCCTTTCTCTAAAAAAAACAGCGCAAGAACGCCTGGCTGCCTCTAGCGTCCTGGTCGTGGGCGCGGGCGGCCTCGGCTCGCCCGCCCTCCTCTACCTCGCCGCCGCGGGCGTGGGCACGCTCGGCATTTGCGACCGAGACGGGGTCGAAGTGTCCAATCTGCACCGCCAGGTCATTCACACGACGCGTGCGGCCCTTCATAACACGCCCAAGGTTGCGTCCGCGGCGGCCGCGGTCGCCGCCCTCAACCCGTCCATCACTGTTCGGCAACACCCGCACGGGCTGACCCGGGAGAATGCGCTGGCGCTGGTCAAACAGTACGACATCATCCTGGACGCCACCGACAATGCCCCCGCCCGGTACCTGCTGTCCGACGCGGCGGCGGCCGCCCGGGTGCCGCTGGTGTCCGGGGCGGCCCTGGGAGCGGAAGGCCAGCTGACGGTCTACTGCGGGCCCGCGGCGTCCGACACGCCCTGCTACCGCTGCCTGTTTCCGGTCGCGCCCAAGCCAGGCGCGTGTGGGCGGTGCGCGGATGCGGGCGTGCTGGGCCCCGTCCCGGGCGTGATCGGCGTGCTGCAAGCCGTGGAAGCGGTGAAGCTGGCGGGCGGTGTGGGCGACCCCTTGACCAAGCGCCTGGTCCTGTTTGACGCCTTGGGCGGCAGCCTGCGCACGGTGCGGTTGCGGGGGCGGAATAGCGTGTGCGCTGCATGCGGGGATGCGCCCTCCATCGACCCGTCCACATTTGATTACGCCGCCTTCACGGGCGCCCCGCCCCACGACGCCGGGCCGGAAGCTGTGAGGTTGTTGGAAAGGGAAGACCGGGTAGGGGAGGTCCCGGCACGAGGAGGGGCGGTCCTGCTAGACGTGCGCCCGACGGCGCAGTGGGACCTGGGCCGCCTTCCCGGCTCCATTTCTGCGCCCTTTGATGGCGGGGATGCTGCGGGCTGGGCGGCAAAGGCCGCGGCGGCTGTGGGGCAGGCAGGCACCGACAACGACACCTCACCTGTTGTCGTCCTGTGCCGGCGTGGGAATGACTCGCAGCGGGCGGTGGTGGCGTTGCGGGAGGGGGGCCTGCTGCCAGGGCGGCGGCTGCTTGATTTGGAAGGCGGGTTGACTGGCTGGGCCCGGTCCCGCCCGGCTGCTGCTGCCCGGTTTCCGTGTTACTGACTGGAAAAGAAGAAATAAAAAGGTTTTTTTTGTTGTCACACCCTCATCCTCCGACAACCACCCCTACCACCCCTCCTGCTTTAGAAAAATGCGTCTCGCCCTCACCTCCATCCTCCTGCTGGCCTCGTCCGCGGCGTTCGCTCAGCCGCAGCAACTTCAGGGCGCCGTGCCTGCCGGCCCCGGCCCGCTGGCGGGCGGTCTGCTGGGCAGCCTGCTGAAGGCGGCCCTGAAACCCGCGGCGCCTCGGGTCTCCCGGGCCGCGCCGCCCGCCGGCGGGTCCATCACCAACAACGTGGCCGTCGGCGGCAGCGAGCCCGGGCGGGCGGCCTTCCCGCTGGGCGCCCTGATCGCGGGGCTGGCCACCCCGCGGGGGGTGGCCGGGCCGGGCGCCAGCATCGGGCGGCGCCTGCGCCAGGCGGTACCGGCAGCCCCTGGGCTGCGCTTTGACGCGCCCGTCGCTCCGCCCATCCCGCAGGCGCCCGAGGCGCCGCAGGCCCTGCCCGTGCAGCCGCTCCTCTCCTCCTCGCCGGGCGCGCCCGCGCCCGCGCCCGCCCGGTCGGCCGCCCTTGAGGCCATCTTGGACAGCCAGCCCACGGCCGCTGCCCCCCTCCGCCGCGTCCGCCTGGGCGAGATCGTGCGGGGTAACAACCGGACGGCCGAGGCCGCGCCTGCCTCTGGCAGCCCTGCGCTGGGCCCCTTTGGGGGCGGACGCCGCCTGGCCCAGGCCGACCTGGCGGAGCGGGTGGGCGCCGCCCCGGCGCCCGCCCCGGCGGCCGCGGACCCGAGCCCCACCCTGGTCGAAGTGGGCGGCCGCCGCCGCCTGGCCCAGGTCGACCTCGCGGAGCTTTTGGGGGCTGGGGCCGCCCCTGGGCCTGCCCCGGCCGCCGGCCCAGCGCTCGCCGACGAGGCCCTGGCCCCGCTCCTCGCCGCCCTGCCCGCGGCCCTGCGCCCCCTGGTGGGCGGGGGCAAAAAGCGGGCGCTGTTGCAGGTGGGCGGCCAGCCGCTCCTGGAGCGTGCCTCGCCCCCGGCCGCCACGCCCGCGGCCCCTCCCGCGACTGCGCCCCTGCGGGTCGTCAACCCGGGCCCCGCTCTGCGCGCGATCGGCGTCCGCCCGGGCGACCTGGTCACGCCCATCACCCGCACCCCCACGCCCACGGAGACGCCGGCTATGCCGCCCACCACGGAGACGCCGGCTGTGACGCCCACCACGGAAACGCCGGCTGTGACGCTGACGCCCACAACGGAGACGCCGGCTGTGACGCCCGCGCCCTGAAAAGAGGTGGAAAGCTGGAGACATGAGCGTTGAAGCGAGAGACGCTGTGAGAGGTGATGAGAGAGAGATCGGGCTGTGTGTAGAGACGAGAAACCCTGGGGGTGCCCGCGGGTTTGTTTGTGCAAGGACGGACCCCCCGCGCGCTCAAGAGGTTGAAAGAAAAAAATGGAGGTTGAGAAGCATTCCCACACACTCTCGCTTTTGGCGACACCACGACGATGATGGTCGCCCCGCTCGCCCCCCCCCGCCTGGCGCCACGCACCACCCGGGCCCACCACCCAGCTATTGTGCGGCCTCTCGGCTTCTACCCCACCCGCCCTCGCTTACCATCCCCTACCTGTGACCGCCGCGGGCGCGTTGTCTCGAATGTGTCGGCCGGTGGCGGCGAAGGCCAGCCTGCCCGCGGTGGAGGCGGCGGCGCGGTGAGTTTACATTCCAAACTCACACAAAGACGCGCGCTCTGCTTTTCTGCTGCGCAGCGCGCGCGAAAAAAGAGAGTGAGCGGGCGTGCGTTTGGGAGAGAGGGTGACATGACAAAAACCGGTTCTCTCTCATCATCCCACCATCTCCATCATCTCCATCAATTCATTCACAGGTCGCCGTCCCCTGGTACGCCACCACCCCCGCCCGCACGTTCGGCCTGGCCGGCCTGTTGAAGGTCTTCCTCTTCACCTTCCCGAACTCCACGTTCCCTGTCATGATGCTGGCGTCCGGCAAAGGCGTGGCGGTCGGGGCGGCCCAGTCGGCAGTCGCACTGGTGGGCGGGCTGGCCCTGGCGTCCCTGGCGTCCCGCCTAGACAGGACAGACGTCTTCCTGCGCGCCCGGCGAGGCGCGCTAGTGCTGCTTGCGGGGTGCGTTGCCCTGGCCGTGCTGGTCGCCCGCCTGACGCCCGTGGACGGCGCGCTGGCCGCTGAGATGATGGGTCGCCGCCCGGCGCCGGTCCCGACCGCCCGGGCGGCGGCCGCGCAGCCGACGCCTGCGTCGCTGGCGCCGCCCACCCGGCGGACGGCGGGGGACTCGGATGCCGAGTATGAGCGGGCGTTTGGGGTGGCAGCGGTTGAGGCAGGGAAGAGACGACGGGGGGTTGGAAGTGGGCGGCCGCGGCCCAACCCACTGCTCGCTTGAAAGAAAGACAAAAAGACAAAAAGAGAGCTGCACACATCACGCAAATGTATAGAAAGCTGCGTTGGCACACACACACACACACACAAATACACAAACACCCAGGTACGCACAAGGGAGCGGGGCCGCGCTTGAGGGAGGGGCGCGCGCGCGCGCACCCCACCAAACCTCTCACTCGACCCGCGCCCGCACCCGCCGTGCTGCCGCTGGGTCTTCCTCCTCGCCCGCACCGGCCGCCGCCACGCCCGCCTGCCGCCCGTCGCCACCACCCGCCGCCGCAGCCAGCATAGCCGGCATCGCCGCGGTGGGCGGGGCAGGCAGCGCCAGGCGGTGGGTGCCACTGCCCCGCCGGGCGTCCGCCCCGCCGCCACCAGCACTGCCCCCCGCACCAGCAGCCATGCGCTCCGCGACGACCGCCAGCAGCTCCGCCTGCAGTTGCGGGCACGCCGCGATCATGTGGGCGTACCCCTCCGACGCCATGACGGGGCGCAGGTGGCGGGCCGTGTACTCCATGCACACCCGCTTCAGTTCGGCGGCGTGGTTCTGTTCGGCAAGCGCGAGCGTGGTTGCCGCGGTCGAGGCCTCCACGGTCTCACACAGCCGGCGCTCGCAGATGCGGCGCAGGCGGGGCAGGGCGTACCGGTCCGCCGCGGCCAGCAGGTGCTGCGCCATGGCGGGCTCCAGGCAGCCCCCGGCAGCGGGCTCCAGCTCGTCGGGCAGGGCGTCCGCGTAGGCAAAGTGGAGGAGGGCCCGGAAGACGGGCGCGCGCACGCCCTCCACGCCGACCCGCCCGTCGGCGCCCTCCTTCATGGGCCCGTTCAGCAGGGCCGCAAAGACGGGGGACCGGGCGGCCAGGACGATGCGGTGGGCGGCCATGGCCTCCCCCTCCACGGTGAAGGTGACGTCCGCGCCGGCGTCCTGCCCCCGGGCGAGCAGGGCGGCCAGGTCCCGGCCGAGCGTGGGCGGCGGGACGGCGATGCTGGGCAGGCGGGGCGGGGCAGCCAGCGGCTGGCGGGCCAGGGCCCCGCCCGTCGAGACGACCAGCTCGATGGTGTACCGGATGACCAGGGTGTCATTGACTAGGTAGCCCAGGGCCGGGTTCTCCAGCACCGCCCGCTTCACAAACTTGCGGTACCCGTGGCAGTTGCGCGCGTTGGGGTCCTGGCGGGCGCACGAGATCTTGACGGCGCCCTGGTCCCGGCGCCGCCCCTTCGTCAGGTCACGCCCCTGGCCCGTCTGGTCGACCAGAGTAAAGCGATGGAAGGCCCGGACGACCGTGCCGTCGGAGGTGTGGACGACGCCCTGGGGGTGCGGGTCGGCCTCGCCGATGAGGGCGACAAAGAGGGCGGCGTACTCATTGTTGGCGGCCGCCGCCTGGGCCGCCGCCGCCGCCTGGGCGGCCGCCAGGGCCTGGGCCGCCGCGACGGCCTGGGCCTGGGCCGCGGCCGCCACGTTGGCTTGGGCGACGGCCACGTTGGCCTGCGCCGCGGCGGCCGCGTTCCGGCGGGCGGCCGCGTCGGCGGCCGCGGCGGCCGCACGTGCGGCCGCGACTTGGGCCTGGGCCGCGGCGGCGTGGACGGCCCGGCCGCCGCCACCGCCACCGATGTTGACGTTATCACCACCGACGCCGGCGTCATCAGCACCTGCCCCGTTTCCTCCATCGCCCTCCCCTCCCCGGCCAGCGGGCGGGCGGCGGTCGGCGCCGAGCTCACCCGCCCTGTCCGCCGCCGCCACCGCCGCCTGGTGCTGCTGGTGCGCGACCGCGGCGGCCTGGGCGTGAGCTTGGGCGTTGGCCTGGGCCTGAACGGCCGCGGCCGCTGCCGCGGCGGCGGCCGGGTCGGCGCCCGCCTGGGCCGGGTTGTTGGCGTTGGGCGGTGCGCCGCCACCGCCCGCCGATGACCGCTTGCCGTCTGGGTAGAAGAGGAGGACCCACTCGTGGCCGCCCACTGTAAAGCGTTCGGAGGCGATGGGCTCGCCATCGCCGATGCCCTTGACCAGGGAGTAGCCGACGATGGTGTGCTGGTGCTCTGGGTGGGTGGGTGGGGGGCGTGCGTGGAGGTTGGAAGTGATGTAGGTTGAGGTTGAGGTTGAGGTTTGCGCATGGCGAGGGGAGTCGTCTTTTTCTTTCAACGCGCCCGCACGCCTGCCTGGGACGCTCGCCCGCCTTACCACCCGGTGCCCAGGGCGAGGGCGAGGGACTGGGTGTCCGCTGGAGCGAGTGGCGTGGGCGTCGAGGATGTGCGTGTGTGGGGGGGTAAGAGGGGCGGGTTTGTTTGCCGCCGCCGCCGCCGCCGCCGCGATAAAAAGAAAGAGAAAAAAAGGCTCGCTGCCACCGAGCCCACACCACGCCCACGCGCTCTCCCACGCTCCCGACCGCCTGGCGCGTGTTTCAGAGGGAGATGCAACTCTCACACACAGACGCAAAAAGATACGCCCCCCACGTCTCCCTCCCTCTCTTACCTCCGATGATGGTGTCGGTGATGGTGCGGGAGGAGGAGCGGCCGGCCGGGTCGGCGACCGCGTCCGGGGCTGGGGCGGCGGGACCGGCGGCGGCGACGGGTGCCCCGCCGACGGGGACGAGGGCGGCCATGTTCCTCTGAGCCAGAGAGTGCGTGCCGTGAAAAGAATGAGAACACTGGCATCTGCAGCCCCACGTTTTTTCCTTAGCTCATTTCAACCCGGTCACACGATCTATATGACAAACACCCTGAAATACCCTGCCGCGTCACACCCTGAAATACCCTTTCGCCAGCGCCCGCACCTTGCGATCAAAGGCCGGGCTCGCAATGCGCCCCACCACCGCCGGCGGCGCCCCTACCCCACCACTCCCCCCCTTTCCAACAACAACCCCCGACCCCACGACGACCAGGGAACAGAAAGGGTTCAGGCTGGCCTTCACCACGCACTCGTGCACGTCCCGCAGAAAGCCGCGGACCGCGTCGTCCGGGCGGCCGTCGTGGAGCAGCAGCATGCGGGCGCCCGCGGGGGTGGTGTACGCGGAGACCTGAGCAAAGAGTGACGGAGATGGGTGAGAGGTTGAGATGGTGCCTTTGGCATTGTCGTCACGCGCGCACGTGTTGGCTCCCCCCCTCCCCCCTCCCCCCTCCCCCGCTTTCTCTCAACCCCTCTCGCCTGGTCGTCTCTCTCTCTCTCTCTCTTCTCTTACCATCAGGTTGTTGAACCTGTCGACGACGCCATGGTAGGGCGCACCCGCACCGCTGGCGCCACCGCTGCCCCCCCCCCCACTCCCCCATGCGGCGTCGTCCACTGCATCCAGGGCCGCGTTCTGGATGAACGAGTGCAGATACGCCGCCCGCTCATCGCGCGTCCCACCGGTTGCCGCTGAGGGAGCGGCCGACACCAGGGCCAGGTCAGCTTCGTAGGCGGGCGCGTCGCCCGGGCCGACGATGACGAAGGACAGGACGGGCGGGGCTTGGGCGGCGGACATGATGATGATGGAGGTTGAAAAAAGGGAGGCGCCTCGCGCCGGTTTCGCCCGTTCGCCGCGTTCACGCACACGCGCCGCACACACGCACAAGTGCCCTGCGACAGGGGACAGAAGGTGACACCCTCGCCCCGCGTGCGAACGAGCAAGAGAGAGAGAGAGAGTGCGCGTGGCGGTGCGCGTGCGAGGAATGGATACACAACTGCTATGCTGCGCTCTGTTCCTCGGTCGAATCGGCGAAACCACAGCATTTTCCTCAGGTCCTTGAAGGCCATCCTCGCGGTCGGCACGCCGGCCGCCGAGGCATCGGCCGCGTCGGCCGCGTCTCGAAGCATGCGCACCCACTCTATTTCCGCCGCCGCCGGCGAGAGGAAACGCGACCGGTCGCCCTCCCCGCGCCCGGCCAGTGACCGCCGCCCGCCACCCGCGCCCGCGGTGCAGCCGTCGACCGCCACGCCGACCTCGACTTCGGCCTCTCCCCACCAGGAACACGCCGCCGCACTCCCGCATGCTGCACAGGTTGGTGCCAAGGCAGACGAAGGCCGCGCCAGCGGGGCCGGGGGCCACCACCACCACCCGGCCCTCTCCGCAGCCCTCGCCGCCATCCTGACCTGTCCTCCACCGCCCATGGCCTGCGGCGGCTTCCCCCCTCGCCTGGGCGGGTCCCCACCCTTGCCCCTGCGCCTCATCATCACGGGGTCCAACCCGTCGGCCGCGTCCGCGGCCGCGGGCCACTCGTACGCGCACCCCTCCAATTGGATGTGGCCCATCTTGCGGACCGTCGGCCTGGCGCCTCCCGGCCTCATCGCCGGCCACAGCGACGACTGGAAACTCCCAGCCGTGGCCGGTGTCGGCTTTCTGGACGTCGGGCAGGGCCACTCGCAGACGCGCGTGGCCCGCCTGACGGCCGCGCAGTGGGAAGGGTTTGTGCCGGCCTACTTTGGCCGGCTGGCAGCGCACGCGTCCGCCGCGGGCGGCGCGGCTGGGTGCGTGTGCGGGTCCTGCGGCGCGCCGTCCACCATCGCCTTTGCAGGGAAAGCCCAGTGGGCCGCCCTGTTCAAGGCGGGCGGGTCGGCCCCGCCGCGCACGGAGTACGGGCGCCAGGACCCGGGCGTGCGGCCGCCCGGGTGGCCGTGGGCGGTGGGTCGTGCGGCCGGGGCCGGGACGCCGGACGTGTGGGTCCTCACCTCCACCTCCGGCGCGGCGGCGCTGAGCAATGCC
>Ga0315289_10011876_pt1 | contig 12317 bp, 10 predicted proteins | sample YL17G11_40_MG_FD_203452 | JGI IMG/M metagenome (GOLD analysis project Ga0315289, IMG submission 203452) | Sediment microbial communities from Yellowstone Lake, YNP, Wyoming, USA - YL17G11_40 | ecosystem: Environmental > Aquatic > Freshwater > Lake > Sediment | place: USA: Wyoming | collected...
AGGATTTGGTAGGCTCCTGAGTCGGTCATGACTGCACCGTCGTAGTCTAGGAACTTGTGCAAGCCTTGCTGAGCTGGCTGGTCTTGGTAACGTTTCTTGAGAATGTAAGCATTAGTGATCAGGGCTTGGAAGCCGAAATCGATCTGGATGCGCTTAGGCTGAACAGGCTGGATGACAGGATTTACCACAGGAAACAACAAAGGAGTCTCAACACCACCACACTTAGTCCTGAGCCTACCAATCCTAGCAAGCAAATCCTTATCACGAACCTCAAATGACATTTTCAATCAGTAAGCACATAGTAGTAAGATGACTAAAAAAGTGTCTTCTTTTCACGCGCAGATTCGTATTGGTTCCAAGTTATGGCATTGAATGTTTGGATTAGCATTGGACAATGAGCGCGCGCTTTTCTGGTGCCAATGGTGAATCATGGAGTTTTGCATCAAAAGTTGTATCAAAATCGTAACAAACCACTTTTTCGCTAGAACTGCTCTAAAGACTCGTTTAGCATTTACTAAAAAGCATTAAAAGGGGCTTCGATTGCGAAAAAATCATTCTCATTGAATCAAGCCTAATTCCGTAAACAAACAATGAACAACTTACTGAATTCGCATTTACTCTGAATCTAGGCTTGCCTACTTTCTGGGAGTTTAGTGTTTACAAACGCGCAACAGCTCGGGTGGACTCTGCCCTTTCATAGGCGAGTTTCACGCGCGCTGGGGAGAAGAAAAGTCGATTTCTAAGCAGCTGTCGTTCGCTGTTTCGCAAAGCAGTACTTGCGCTTGATGGTCCGCATCTTTTCGTGATCGATCGACTTATCTCAAATTCTAATCAATACAGCTGAACTGTGCAAAGATGCATTACGCGTAATCATGAATTAATGATTAGGTCACTCTCGATCAATGATTTCGATTTGTTTTCAAATAGATCCCTTGCCCACTCAAGTTTGTCCATGTACTGTTTCTAAAGAAGGTTGGCTAAGCGACCTTCGAGTAATGAAAGTAGAGGAAGCAGGTGCAATAGATGCTGTACCAACTTCTCCCTTGGCCTCGTCTTTAACAGAGATTGCTCAAGCACTAGTGTACCATTATGCCGTATTGGTTGCTGAACCAGATGAGGTCGGAATAGTGACGAGAGCGGATTTCCTCAGGTTGTTTCCGGGATAGGAAAGAATCAATGCCCGCAAGCAACATAAGGTGCTTATCAATTCGACACCAATCGGTTTCTTCCCATCTCTATGTTGCGTCTAACAAATCTTATAAATGCGAATATAATTATATATTTTGAATATACTCTTATATTAGGGAAATGAGGGGATACTCAGTGGAAATACGCGTCGTCATAACTAAGCAGAATAAAGAAAGAGTTCTTAAGCTGATTGATGAGCTTGTTGAGTGTGAATCGGATGCTTTGTCATCAAGCCCTTTGAAAACTGAAGTTATTTCAACCAACCAGTCTCCATTGCAAATAGATCTGATTAAAGAATCGCACGACTCTCAGAATGTGAGTTCAGCTGATCCAAAGATCGAAAAAAGAGAGTTTGGAAGCTGGGGCATGTTTAATTCCTATGTTCCGGGAAAAGCTGCGTTGAGGGTGCTGATTAACATGACGCACAAGAATGGCGGCGAGGCTGTGAAATTCTGGAGTTTGATAGATGAATGTGCTTCGGAGTTTTGGAGGCTCAGACTAAGATACCGAGGTTTCCCAAAAAGAACAAGTGACAGTGCGAAGAACAGACTTGCTATGCACCTGGTTTGGCCTTATGCTGAGATGGGGCTGATGCGAATCTTTGGTGAGAAAAAGGATCCTTTGGTGGCATCTACGAAAGACGGGCAGGAATTCGCTAATCTGCACAATCCTCTAATTGATGAAGGCAAAGGCAGACCTCTTTCTCCAGAGGAACAAAAGTGGCTACTGTTGCACCTGAAGAAGATTGATGAGATAGGCTACAAGGACTTTTCAATACTGAAGGAAGTAGCAGAATTTCTCAAGCAAGGAAACAGAGGCTTTCAAGATATCGTCAACTATTTCCAGACTAGCAAAGAGTTTGAACCTTGGGTATTACAAGGAAGCAGACACAAAGATTCTCCCAAAGCGTTCGCGCAACAACTCTCGAATGTATCGAGAACATTCGCCTCAGGAAAGATCGCTCTTCTGAGAGAGCTTGGGATTGTTAGCGACTCTCGTGCGAAATACAAGGTCATTGGTACAATGGAGGATTGAAAATGTCTGAGCCAGAGATCATAACTTCACCGGAAACCAACTGGTCCAATTTCCTCGAGCAAATAAAGCGTGATTACAACACGTTGCCTGCATTGGGCATAGCCCATGGTATCCAGAAGGACGCGATACAGAACGGCTGGGGCGCACGCGTATCTGATCATAAATGGTCTTTCGAATTTGAATTGAGAAAAACGCCTAACAACATGCTGTTGCTGACTATGACTGACCACGGCACTTGCGGACTGATAGGTAGTATACGCTATTTTGATGAGCACAAGACAACGCCAGATGAAGAAATCTCGATTCCCGACAACGAGAGGCTCGCTCGTTTCGAAAGCATGTTCTATTCTGGAGGAGCAGGTCCAGGCTTATTCGGAAGAGGAAAGTTGCTATTCAATGTTGCATCACGTCAGAATTTGATCTTCTACGATAGCTACACTATTAATGACGAATACAGGCTAAACAGGCGTCAGATCAAAGCCTCAAAATATCAGCAATACAAGTGTGTGTTTGAAGGTGACATTGCTCAGACGAAGATAAGTGAATGGACCTGTGGAACGCTTCAGCCTCTAACACGTCCGGGAACAAGAATCACTATTGTCGATCCGATTCAAGAATTGGTGGATGCAATACATGATGGTGCATTTTTAAAGGCGATAGAAGAGACTTGGTGGGAAATCATCCACAAGTATGATGCCAAGATTGCGGTAACTGATGAGAATTGCAGGACGTATTTTGCACAGATCCCGAAGGAGTTCTCCTCCTTGCCCAAAGAAAACAAGAATGGATGGCGTGTCTATTATAGGCAAAATGTAGAAGCCAAAATTAGTGAGGACACATACAGAATAAAGCATCTGCATCTACTTTTGGCTCCAGCTGATCGAATTCTTCGTCCTGAATTGCAGGGAGTAAGCGTATATCGACGAGGAATGAAGGTTGGCTTGTTGTCGCTGGATGTCCCCGATGAAGTAAAAGACAGATTCTTCGGCTATGTTCAGCTCAACCCAGACTTTGAAGATCTTGTTGCCGAAGCGGAGATCACTACTCATTATGGCTTTGCGTCTGTACGGAAACCTCCAATCAAGGACCTCAGAAATACCGTTCGAGCAGATTTTGACATATTCATGCAACAGCTTGGATTTGGACCCAATCTTCGTGAAGCAAATGAAAAAGCAAAAAGGATACTGGACAAGGCAAAAGCGGATCTTGACAATATACTTCGTGACATGGGCATTCCTGGTTTTGGAGCTGGCCCAACCCTCAGATCTGACTTCTCGATATCTGTAGAAGATCTTACTTTTCCAGGTACCTCTAACTATGTCAAAATGGGCACATTGATATCAGGGTTCAAGTACAAGATCACGAGCAGATCTGGTGGTCCGAAAAGGATATTTCTTGAAGTGGTCACGCACGAAAGCGACATTGGCGTTATCGAAACGCTGTTGAGTCTCAAGGAGATTAGAGTAAAAGACACCTACGAAACTGATAAGCTGACGCTTTCAGTAAGAGAAGGAGTATACCCGAGCGGCAAAAAGGTTGGTTGCACGGCTTCTGTGACTGATGAGCGGAAAAAGAAGTTGTGCGAGAAGACCTTTTACATCTTCGTGGACTTAACTCCAGAGCCCATCGAGGAACTGGCATCAATAGTCTTCTGCTCTGCTGATTGGCCACGCGAGAAATCAAGGCGTGTTGACTTCGATCAGAGCATCAGGAACTTGGCATACGAGATTGAAAACCTTACTCCTCTGCTCATGAAGACGAAGTTGAAAGTAGGAACAATCTGGGTAGAGGAAAGAGAACGAATTGAAGACGTTCACGAAGTGGAGATGACCCTGAATCCGTTCGAAAAAAAGGGATTTGTCGTCCCAGCAGTAACTCTCACCAGAGAGAAATACTCAGAAATCGGCAAAGCCAAAATGATCCTGCGTTGCCACGCCGTCGCGTTGGAGGCTACAAACATGTGGGAAAACCACAGAAAGCTCGACGTGAACGATGTAGTCTTCTATCTGAACAAAGATCCAGGATATGGCTTCTTCGAAGATCAAGAATACAATCAAGATGGTCCTTCAAAACCCCGGTCAATCGCCAGGCCTATGGAAGGCATCAAAAGGTGGAAGATAAGCATAAACATCAAGCATCCAGCGTATGAAGCCGTTAAGGAAGATGAGAGTTTGGCAGAGGAATATGTATTTGGAGAGATGGCCCGCCAGACCGTGTTCGTACTACTGCGAAGAGAAGACGCCGAGGAAATCAGAAAGCTCGCCAAACTTGCTACAACTCAGAACCTAGATGAAATGGAGCCTTCAGACGTCTTAGAACTCCTAGCGTACCCCATAACTGACCAAATACTCTCCAAGTACTACAGCATGCGTAAGTGACTGAAGATGGGATTCGCCATAATCACGGAGAAGGGCCCAAAAGGGCATGTGACAATAAGGAGCACCTCACATCTTACCGCGGAGTTGGAGAAGCAAGCGAAGGCTCTCGACAAGTATCTGGAAAGAAAGATCCCAGAGATAGAGAAAGAGCTAATATCTGAAGGATTGCTGCCCAAAATTGCTAGAGCTAATGACCGTAAGCAAAGTAAGGGAGTCGTTCTTCTTTGGCATGCATTGGGGACTAAGCTCCGCGCAATATGTCAGCATGAGGAGATAACTGGAAGACGCGAAAGACGCTGGCTCTGGGAAGCCATAGAGAAGAATTACTCGACGCAAAGAATCAGACGAGTGGCTCGCGGACGTACCAGAGTCCACTTCGAATATTGCTACAGGTTGTCGGGACAGCCACTCGAATTTGCAGAGCAAGTGACTTGGTCAGAATGGGTCTACTTTTTTGACTCACGAATTGTGCGAGAAGAGTTGCGAATTGACGACTGGCTGCGAACGCTGGTGACGCAAGGCCAGAAGATCGACAGAAAGACTTTCCGCCAATTTGTCCAGCATCTAAACAAGCGAGTTCGCGATCTTGACACATCGGAACTCAGCCAAGGTGAGCTGTTTCTCATCTATGGTACTGTTTGGAAAGAGACTCTGAAGGAAACTAGCCGGAGTAATCAAGTCAATAAGCCATGCTTGCACACCATAGGCTGATATCGGCGGGAAGGGTTGCCCTAGATTGAATGGAACGATGATTGAATGGAAAAGTCCAGGCTATTTGCACAACAACTTCTGAAGTGGTTCAGTAAGAACAGGAGAGACTTTCCTTGGAGAGAGACAAAGGATCCTTTCAAGGTTCTAATAGCTGAGATCTTGCTGAGAAAAACGGACGCTGGGAAAGTACTAAGCGTATACGAGCATTTCGTTCGAAGGTATTCAAGTATTGAAGCGCTTATCAATGCCAATGATGGGCAATTGGAGAATTCCCTAAGACCGTTGGGCCTTTATCGGCGCAGGGCAAAGGAACTAAAGGACTTAGCGCAGATGGTTGCGAATGAATATGGGGGAGAAATTCCTCGTTCAAGAGGAGAACTTCTCGGATTACCTGGAGTAGGTGATTACATAGCTAACGCTGTTCTCTGCTTCGCTTTTGGGAAAGATGTTCCACTGCTTGACACAAATGTGATTAGAGTTGTCACCAGGGTCTTTTCGTTCAAGCCAAAAAGGAAGCGTGCGCGTGACGATCCAGAGATTTGGCGAGATGTTAGAAAAATAATACCCAAAGGAAAAGCCCGTGACTTTAATCTGGCTATGCTAGACTTGGCTGCCGCGACCTGCCTTCCTAGAAAGCCGGTGTGTGGAATCTGTCCTGTGATCCCCTCCTGTGATTATTATTGTGCGGCAAATGATCATAGCTACTGGAGTAGTGACTTCCGTAAGAAGGGTAGCCATCAAGTGAGAAGCTAACTGCATAACCAATTGCATTGCAGGCGTTCTTCCAAAAATCTTTATTCCGAGAATACATATGTGAAGCTTGGTGTGTTCGTGTCGGATCTGACAAAAGAAGAGATCATATCGCTCATAACTACAGGCTGGAGTTGCGACAACTACAAAGGAGTTTGTAGGATTCAGTCGCATAAAGGGGTCAAGAACAACATCATCTATGATCCAACTGGCACAATCTCTTTAAACCAGATTGCTGGCGACAGTAATTTCGAAGGAAATGCCGCAATTCTTCATGTAGGTCAAGTCGTGGGAAAGCTGACTCGGGAGGAATTAACAGAAGATGCGATGATAATACCGCCTGGCAAATTTGTCTTCTTTATGACGAGAGAATGCGTAAACATGCCATTTGATGTTGACGGTTCGCTTTTCATGAATCCGCGGATTTCTAACCTAGGTCTTCACTTCTTTACTTTGGGGCACATCGACCCAGGTTTTCACGGGCATCTTACGGCGACACTGCTTAACATGACAAATCAGCCAATAAAACTTGGACGGCATGAAGGTTGCTTATATCTTGTCTTAGCTAAGACAGACAAAGTTGAACAACCCCATCAGAAATTCCATGAGATGCCCCAACTCACTATTGAGGAAGCACAAAAGAATCTATCTTTCAACCTAGAAACCTGCTTTGCCTTAACGTCGGACGATTTTGCCACGAAAGACGAGCTTGACAAGTGGAGAAATATGCTTCTCGCAATTATCTTTGGCGTTTTCGGCATAGGTTTTAGCACGATCGTCGGGGTCATCTTATGGTTACTGGGAAGAATTCCTCCGGCCAACTGAAATTGGCAGTCTTCGATCTTGATGGAACATTGATCAAGCCTCGAAGTAGCTGGGAGTATCTACATCATAAACTAGGCACTTGGGAAATGGCTAAACCAAATGCAGAGCTGTTTTATGACAAGAAAATCACATGGAAAGAATGGGCCAACCGAGACGCAAAACTATGGAAAGGAATTGATGAAGATGAGGTCGAAAGAATCGCCAGAAAATGTCCAATCACGAAAGGAGCAAAAGAAACCGTCCGCAGGCTGAGGGAGCGAGACTTTGCATTGGCGATCATTAGCGGAGGGCTGTTCTTCTTTGCTGAGAGAGTGGGCCAGGAGCTAGAGATACCGTACATTTTCGCCAACAAACTCAATTCGGAAGATGGGATATTAACTGGTGAAGTAGTGAATTCGGTGACCCAAACTAACAAGTGTAAGCTTCTCTCTCTATTGCTGAAGAGGCTTGGTCTCTCTTTGCGACAGACTGTCGCGATCGGGGACGACTTTACGATGATACCTATGTTTAAGACTGTTGGGATGTCAATAGCTTTCAATCCCTCTAAACTTAATGTTGGCAGAAGTGCTTGTATAACAGTCAACAGCCAAAGCCTACTACAAATACTGCCTTACATCTTGTCAGGCCTGACCGCTGGGACGAGCAACCTGAGCAAAACCAATGCATAAGAAGGCGCATTGTCATTGAAGAATGTCAGTCGCAAATATTCTTTCGTGGACTTGTTTGCTGGACCAGGTGGCTTGTCACTCGGCTTCAAGATGAGCGGCTTCTTTGAACCAATAGCAGCCGTTGAGTCAAATCGAAAAGCTGCAGAAACATACAGAACCAACTTAGGAATCAAAGTCATAGAGGCAGAAATCGGGAAGGTTGAATCGAAAGAGTTGGTAAACTCACTTCTTAGGCTAGCTGATGAAGTCGGATATAAGGAAATAGATGCCATTGTTGGAGGCCCTCCCTGCAGACCTTTTACAACTGCTAACAAAGGTAGGACGAGATGGAAGGAAACGAGAGGACAGGACAACTTGGGAAACAGCGATATTGGTCATCCAGATTGGCTGTGTTTCTCTCAAATAGTCAATGCTCTTCAGCCTCGAGTAGTGGTTGCCGAGAATGTTTTGGGGTTTAGAAATCACGACGATGTTTTCTCCAAATTCCTTGACAAATTGGAGAGTTTTGGATATGCCACAGATTCTTGTGAGCTTCATGCTCGTTGTTTTGGCATACCCCAAAATAGAAAGCGAATATTCATAGCCGGACTGAAAGACTTTGCAGGAGACAAGGATTCTCTTCTGCCTATCAACCCAAAAGAAGGATCCGTTGATATAGTGTGTGTCAAAGATGCAATTAGTGATTTACCTGAATTGTCTAACGACTCCTCTGGGTCTCAGTTTTCAAAATATAGAAGGGTCAAGCCAACACGCTACCAATCTTTGATGAGAAATGAAAGTCAAGTGCTCTATGATCATATTGCGCATTCAGTCCATCCAGTCATGGCAGGGAGATTTGAGTACATTCCTTCAGGATATAACCTGCGCAAAGCATGGGTAGAAGGCAAGATTCCGGAGGCGTCAATGCAATCACAATATGTTAGAGGGAATGTCAGAAAAGGATTTTCTCAAAATACCTTAGAGAATATGCATTCGAACATCTACAGACGTCTCAAGTGGGATGACGTTTCGTGCACTATTGCTCATGTTAGGAAAATTGTTCTCATTCACCCTCAGCAGAATCGACTGATTTCTGTAAGAGAGGCGGCTAGGCTACAGAGCTTTCCTGATTGGTTCCGCTTTTCCGGGAGCATAAATCAACAGTATCAACAGATTGCAGACGCTGTTCCCCCCTTTCTCGCCCGAGCAATTGCTGATCATCTCGGAAAACTGCTGACATTCAAGTCATTCTTAGCAGATGTGCCGCAGAAAACTGTTCAGCATTCAGCCATTCTACAGTCTGAGAAAATCTCTTCCAGACGTTGAACATTGCTAATTCGAAAAGCAACTGCAATATTGACTTAGTAATTCTGTTGTTCTCAAAAGAGTTGAGTTTTCTGTCCAGCGTGCGAGTTTGGTAAGGTTTTTCTGCTTCGGAGCAATTATGAGTGCTGATCCAAAATGCCATATTACCATGTGCGATACGACAAAATGACCAATTTTGATACATATGCACGGCTATTTGTGAGGAATCTATCGTATGATTTGCTTGTGGAGTGGTTGAATAGCAATTGCCTTATCTGACAGCGATTATATTGACACCAAATCCATCCGTGTCTATGAAACAAGATCCCAGCTTCAAAACGATGAAGATGCAGAAAAAGGTAGGGACGTTACGAAGCTTCTCTTCTGGTCGCCGCCAATAGCGAGAGACGCGCAAGAGAAGTCGGCATCGCGGAGACCCGTCCAGCATGAGGGGCAAGAGACGGAAGTGGCTAGTACAATTCCTTCGGCTAGCATACAAGAGCCATCTATCTCTTTCCCTAGTTTCGTTTCGCCCTCAGTTCTTGAAGATCTCAGCCATGTTTTGCTTGCCTGCAGATTGAGTGAGGCAAAACGCGAGCTTCAACGAGCGTTGAAAGCATATGAAGATGGGCGAATGCCTGATTGTTGCCACAATCTTCGAAAAGGTCTGGAAATCGTCTGGCTAAGAGTCAACACGTTCCACACCCACATTTTTTACCAACACGCCTGATTCCGACAAAAACATGACCAAAAGTACAAAATCAGCTTACTTGCTGGCTCCAAACGGCCATAGAAGCTTGAATGAAAGCCCAATTGTATGTTGCGTTCTGTAAAAAGGTGTCCAGCGCTCCTCATATTATTGGTAATACTGGCACTTCTAACATTAATTCCATAAAGTTATTTAATTAATGATGATGACAAACCAGGAATACGCGAAATGAACACGGAAAAAAGCGAGAAGAGGAGATGAAATGATGAAGAGGAAAACACTATTAGCCATAGGCATTATATGTGCGCTAGCATCCATCGCGCTCATCTGGCCCACAAGAGCAACACCAGGCGACAGCCCAAGCGACCCCATCTATATCCCCATAGGCGGAGGCACCTACCCCAGCACAATCAGCACGGTAGGCGCATCTAAGTGGTACAACTTCCGGCTATATTGGACATGTGACCAACATAACCCTCATCATGGACAGCACAGCCGACTACGACATATACTTGTGGCTTATTGGCGTTCAGATAGGCTTTTCCAAGAACGCCACACTCTGAGCCCCTGAGAATATCCTGACAATCTGCCCCGCTGACGGCAACTATTCGATACAGGTCTATCTGTGTGCAGGATACGGCAACTACACGCTTTTTGTTGATCCGATAGACTATGAACCGAACATCCCAAGCGCTCCTTCTGGACCAAGCACAGCATACGTTTACACAGACTACACGTTCAGCGCCATAACCACAGACAGAGAAAACGACAACATCACCTACACGTTTGATTGGGGCGACAACACGACCACGACAACCGCTTTCTACCCGTCGAACACGACAGCTTACGCTCCACACCAATGGACGAAACCTATAACCTACAACATAAAAGTCAAAGCCCAAGACAACCACGGTAGATGGAGCAACTACTCCACTACGTCCAGCATCACACTCGGACCGAATGACGACGGTCTAGGCACAGACGCAGCTAATCACCCATCATATGCCCACTACCTGAACTACTCGTCATACTACAACACCACCTACACTTCAAACGGAACACTCTACATGGGCGACCCCAAGGATGAGGATTTCATCAACTTCACAGCAGCCGCAGGCGAATACATCAAAGTAACCATGACACCAATTGCAGGCGTCGACTTCGACCTCAAACTCATAGCTCCCAATGGCAACTACTGGATCTCCAAAAACGCCGCAGGACAGACAGAAACCATCGAGATAACCAACGCGACCGCGGGTGGCAACTACAGCATAGACATATGCATGATCAGCGGCGAAGGCTTCTACAACTTCACCGTCAACGTGTCCCCAAGCAGAATATGGCTCACAATTCAAGTCTCAGATTCTCCGTCAGCAGGCGTCAAAATCTGGGTAGACGGCACACAATACAATGGAACAACGACAACCAACCCACTCCATATTCTGGTGTTCAGAGGCAACCACACGATTCAAGCTCAAAGCTATTTCCGCATAGGATACGGCAAATACGCGCCTTACTACTACTTCGACTACTGGTCAGACAACGGCTCTACCGCCAACCCACGAAACATCTACATAACCGAAGACTTCACGACGATGGCAGTCTACTATGAAGACTGGCCATACATGCCATAGCGTCCATATCGCACACAAGAGAACCGTTCACTTCCCCATTTTTCCGATTTTTCAAGCTTCTCTGCGCGATGGATAACCGCGGAAAGCGTTATATGAGTTCTGCGGCAAACCTATCTCTGAATGGTGAAAACGATGACACTTAACTCGAAACCAGCATTATTCACTCTAGCGTTGCTGCTATGTGCCTCCATACCAATCGCACACGCGCAAGTCACAATCATGGTCGGAGAAAGTCCGACAACAGCAGACCTTCATTCCGTGAACGTCGTAGGCCCGTATGGAGGATGGGCAGTAGGCGACAGCGGAACAATAATTCGCTACAGCGGAATAAGCTGGAACAATATCACCAGCCCGACAAAAGCTGATCTATACTCGATTCACATGCTCAACGATTCAATGGGATGGGCCGTGGGCCTAGATTCAAGCTGGAACGGCGTCATAATCAAATACAACGGCACATGGTCCAACCAAACAACCCCAATAAACGCCTCCCTAACCGCCGTCCGCATGCACAACGCAACATACGGATACGCCGGAGGCTGGGGCGGCACGATACTCCGCTGGAACGGAACCATCTGGTACGAAATGACGACGCCGACCAGCAGTTGGGTCAGATCCATATTCATAACCAGCCCCGAAGACGTGTGGGCTGTAGGCGACTTGGGCGCAATAATTCACTGGAACGGAACCACATGGGCCACAATTCCAAGCCCCACAACTGCAACTCTCAGATCGGTCTTCATGATCAACGCCACAGACGGCTGGATAGCATGCTTCGACGGAGGCATACTCCGCTGGAACGGAATCACATGGAATAACTACACAAGCCCAACGACAGCGCAACTGCACTCTGTCCACATGGTGAACTCAACCTACGGCTGGATAGCCGGACACGGCGGAACCACGCTTCGCTGGGATGGCACAAGCTGGACAAACGTAACCAGCCCTGCATCAGCTACACTTTACTCGATCTTCATGGTCAACGCCATCAACGGATGGGCAGTAGGTAGCGGCGGAACAATCATACAGTGGAACGGAACACAATGGATCCCAGAATTCCCAGCAACCACCCTCCTACCGCTACTCATGATCCTCACACTAGCAAGCCTACTCCTCGCAAAAAGACTACAACGCA
>Ga0315289_10011878_pt1 | contig 12316 bp, 12 predicted proteins | sample YL17G11_40_MG_FD_203452 | JGI IMG/M metagenome (GOLD analysis project Ga0315289, IMG submission 203452) | Sediment microbial communities from Yellowstone Lake, YNP, Wyoming, USA - YL17G11_40 | ecosystem: Environmental > Aquatic > Freshwater > Lake > Sediment | place: USA: Wyoming | collected...
AGGTATCCTAATACTTTTTCTTTTTTTATGTTTAGAATTTGACAGGCATAACACCGGTTATATCTGGTAAGTTGGATGAATTCATTTAAGATATGAGTCTTTCCTTTTTTGGATGACCTTTGATATCTATCTTGTAATTCTTTAGTTACGGCCTTTTTCTGCCTCATAGTTAACATCCCTTTTTACCTCCTCATATATTTAAGAGATAATTTCTTCTCTTTAAATATAGAGGAGATTAGGTTATAATTAAAATAATTTCATTTAGATTTTTATATGAGGCATCGATACTTTTTTGTTTATATTTTTGATGAGGCAATTCGTAATGTTGACAAATTCTATTAAAAGTGTAAACTGAAACAAAGAACCTGAGTTCGGATATAAATAAGTTAGCCGAAATTGCTAAGCGCAAGGAGGGCCCCATGAGTACTAAGTTTGTGCTAGGAGGTGGCATTTCTGGTCTAATATATGCCTTTTATAACCAGGACTACCGCATCATTTCCCCGAACCTCGGTGGGAAGCTTATCCACGAATACCTATCATCAACTATATTGCTTCATGATACACCTGAGACTCGAAAACTGATTGAAGACCTTTCTATCGATGCCGAACCACAAGCTCACTTCATCCGCTACTTCTATAGGGGGCAACTACTGGAGAGCGTCCCGGTTGAGATCCATCAGATGTTGATCGCGAAGAAGTTAACTCTGTGGAATGCTCTGCCAATGTTCAATATCGATATTCCCGCCTCTAACAGGTCGCTCTTAATTGCTAACACTCATATTCCCGTATTCAGAGTGTCGTTATCCCGCTTGGTCAAACTTCTTAGCGAGCAGGTACAGTGGATCCAGGATCGTGCCGTGAGGATCACCGCAGATGAAATACTGACTGAAAAGAGGAAGAGGTACACGTACACGGATTTGGTTTCCACGATTCCTGCTCCTGAGTTTTGGACGCTCTATCAACAGTCAAAGAAACTTCAGTACCTTCCTGTAACATTCGTATACTCAGATATGAACCCTCTCCCTAAGGATGTTAAGGTTGTCTGGGATCTTATCTACTTTGTAGATACCGATATCAAGTACACAAGAGTCAATAGAAATCCAGACACGGGTGACTACCTATATGAGCTCACCGGTGAGATCACCAGAGACGAACTGAGTCAGCTATATCCCGATCTAAAGGTCAAGAACTATCATGTTGACCCATATGGTGTCATCGTAACGGACCTTAACAATATACCACCTCCGAATATACGATTCCTTGGCCGTTTTGCGACATGGAACCATACGCATCGGATCCAGGATACGATTAGAGAATCTCTGGCGTACTACGACTTTATTTCCGTCTGGAATCACCAGAAGGCGTTCAATGCGAATTTCTTTGATTTCAATGTGAAGGATATTGAACTCCAGCAGCGTCTTACCAAGGACTTTGTGCTCCTACTTACCGATGAGGCTCACGAACTGCTTCAACAGATTAATTGGAAGATGGCACATTATCGAGAAACAGAAGTGAATAGAGACCGGGTTCTTGAAGAGTTTATAGACATCTTCAAATACTGGATGGGAATCGGAAACGTATGGGGCTTTTCACTTGAGGACTTTTTCAATGAGTTTTGGAGGAAATCGAAAGTAGTGGAGTTGCGATATACTCCTGATATGATCAAGCGGATCCGCGAGTCTCTGATGGCTGAAAGGAGGCAAGAATAATATGCCGCATGATTCGAGTATAGCCGTCAGGCAAAAGCCAGCGGACGTGTTAAGGAGCGAGGTTCCGAGAACTGCTTTTGTTGATTACTTGGATGCCGTACAGGTCACTCCGATTCATTGGCCCGATCAAAAAACAGATTTGGTGGGCCATGCTTTCCAACGTGCCACTTGGGAGAGTGACCCTTACTTGCCTGGCGAGGATGAGAATCGCGATAGGGCTGTGGAGGAAAATCTTCGGATTCCCGCATTTGAAGGAAGGGGTTTGCCCCTCTCATTGGAGCTCTATGATTTTGTGTTTTGCGTGTCTGGAATAAGTCGCATCGTGACCCACCAGATCGTCAGAAATCGTATAGGCGCGACTTACTCCCAGCAAGCCTCCGGGGACAAAGATTGGCGACATCATCGGGCTCTTGTGCCGAGAAGCATCTATCACGATAAGAAGTTGTGGCCCAAGTTCAGGCAGCAAGTTCTCGAGGCTAAGATGCTGTATGCAGAGATGCTAGACACAATGGGAATACCGATCCTAGATGCAAGGAGGGTCTTGCCTCACTGTCTAGAAACTTTCATTTACGTAAAATTCAATCTGGTGACCCTTATCAGTTTCCTCCATAAGAGAGACTGTGTCCAGACCCAGGAACCGGAAATGGTGATTGTAGCGAGGCATATGCGAGAAGCTGTTCTGACTAAGTTTCCTCAGCTGGCTGGACTATTGGAGAATCAATGTAAGACTGGTCGGTGCTTTTACACAATATCAGACCGGTTAGTAGGCACTTCGATGTTTCTACCGGACAAGGACCATGACTTTCCATACAATCAAGAAAACTTCATCTATAAGCGAACAGTGCATGAAATGGTCTATAATTTATCTCCAGTAGAGAAAGAGGAGTATGTTGGATTTCAGAAAGTCCATCCATAGCCAAAAGTGAGGGTTTAATGGGACAGGCAAAGCGACAACTTAATAAGGTCAAGATTTTGGCCTTCGACGGGCCGGATAAAGTTGGCAAAAGTACCATCATAAGAGAAGTGAATCAGCGTACAAATTACGAGTACTTATGTATCGATCGCTTTATTGGTTCCGCATGGGTCTACGATCGTCTATCTGGCAGAAGAAAGCGTGAAGAGATGTTGGCCGCGACAGAGCGAGAGCTTGCACGGTTAGAGGCAGCTGTAGTGATCAACATTATATTGAAATGTGATAGAGAAACCCTGGTGCAGAGGATTTTGCGGGAAGAAGAGGGAGCTGTGAATAGGATCGCTGTTTTGGACTGCGTCATGGAGCTGTATGACGAGTACTCAAGACGTAAATCCATCTTGCCTGTAGTTGAGGTTGACACTACGGGAAAGTCTGTGGATGAGACGGTAGTTGAGATATTGCAGAAAGTAGGTGAACTATGAGCCGAGTCATAGTCGACATTGTGGAGGGGTTGAGGAAACGTATCGAGGCCGAAGGCATAGAGATCAATCAGACAAGGGAATTGGTAAGTGTCGTACTACCACCGCTAAGCGTCCATGAGATGGATCTATTGGCAGAAGAGAATGCAATTAGGGACTATTATGCGGAACGGAGAATCAATATTCAGGTTGTGAGAAGCCTAGAGCACAATCTATACGAGTTCATTTTCCGTGGACTGAAACAGTCAGTCGAACAACTGTTGTATTATGATAGGACTCAGGACTACACGTCTAGACGATTTGTGTTCTCTACTACCGATTGCCTCTCACATGTCCAAATTTTATACAGACATGAAATTGCTATCTTATTTGCCCATATACGAAGCACCGATGTTGTGAAACTTCTTCCGTGGGATCTTCTCTTTTTGTGTAAACTTATCAACAGAATCTTGCTGGAATGTGAGTTCCCAGAGGCGAGAGAGAAACGGATCATGGTGACTATAGCATCAGCTCACTACTATTTGAAACCAGCTACGATGTATTAAACATGAATTATGAAAGATTGAGGTTATTCAATAATGAAATTCTCTCTTGCCCTTTCGTCCAAAGAGACCAACCTCCGTGTCGGAGAGTGGAAGGATTCTCTCCTGTTATCAACGAGCTTTGGCCAACCCAGAAATATCTTATTATCAGTTCTGATCCTTCAAGAGATACCGATAAAAGCAAAGATCCTCTAGTGGCACACTCGAATTTTGAGCGAAGATTCTTAGCGTTACTCTTCACCAACTCTGATGAAATAAATATATGCCGGAGCTTGAGGAACAATTATTCATCGCTGAAAAAGATTTTCTTAACCTATTTTTATTGGGCTCATTTTTGTAAGTGCTTTTCGAATGGAAACCCAAACTCTTACTGTGCTGAGCGGTATCTCCAAGAGGAAATAGAACTTTTTCAACCCCAACTTATTATTGCTATAGGAGGTAAGGCGGCTGATTTTCTCCTGGGCCCTGGCAGGTTAATAGAAAAGGTCAATAAAATATGGCAGTATCAACAAGATATTCCAGTAATTTGTACGCTTCATCCCTCACAGAATTGGAATCGGCAAAAAAGAGAGGACTATTTTTTCTATGAGACCTGGAAACTAATTCGCCAGGAGGCAAAACTCGATCTAGAAGATGAACTAAAAACAAAAAAGATTTTGGAAGAGATAGAAAGAGGAATTACAACATGAAGGCAGCGATTACCTTCGGACCAAGGGATATTCGGGTTGAAGAAGTACCGATACCACGGATAGATGAGGGGGAAGTTTTAGTTAAGGTTAAGGCTGTAGGTATTTGTGGATCTGATTTACACTACCACAGGAAAGAAAGTATTAACCGCAAACCTCCATTTATTGCTGGTCATGAGGTGAGTGGCGAAATTGTTGAAATAGGGGGAAAAGTTACTAATCTATATGTTGGGGAAAGAGTAGCTATAGAACCACTACAGATCTGTGGTAAATGCGACTACTGTCGGCAGTTACGCTATAACCTATGCGTAGATATACAGCGTTTGGCAGGTGGTTTCGCTGAGTATGCAAAATTCCCTGCATATTGTGTTCATCGGATTCCTGAAAAGATTAGTTTTGAGGAAGCGGCATTCATCGAGGTGATGGCAGTTGGATTACATACCTTGGATATCCAGCAAATTAAGCTTGGTGATAATGTATTAATAGTTGGAGATGGACCTGTTGGCTTAACAATTTGCCGACTTTGTGTATTATCAGGAGTGCATAGAGTCGGTGTAGCCGGTCTTAACGAGAGAGCGCTTCATGTTGCAAGAGAAATAGGGGTAGACAAAGTATTCAACCTTGGATTAAATAAGAGACCATTAGTAGAAATGGAGATAGGATTCAAGCCGGACATTATATTTGAATGTGTGGGGGGATTCTCGCAAGTGGCGGAAGAAATTGCTCAGATCCTCCCTAAAGGAGGAAAAATTGTTGTCGTAGGAATTTTCAAGAGATTGCAGTCACTCGATTTCGCCCTCCTTACGTCGAAAGAGGCTGAAATTAAATTTAGTTCTTGTTTTGCCACCCGGGGTGGGGTTCCTAACTTTGAGCTTGCAACAGATTTGGTAGTTAACCAAAAAGTAACTGTTGACAAGCTGATTACGCATAGATTTTCTTTGTACGAGACACCAAAAGCTTTTGATACGCTATTGAATAACAAGCAACATGGAATCATAAAGGCAATTGTTTTACCCGACCACAAAAATGAGCAACTCTAACTACCTACTACAAATAGTCCCCAAAATGGTGACACTCGATAGTTTAACACAGGGCCAAAAGCAGGAATACTTGTTGTAACTTCGGCTAACATCCGCACGCCGACAATGCCACGTACGTGGTTTTTTGGCGGAGGTGGTTGGCGCAGTTGGACGTTGACTTCATTTCGCAGGTACTTCGGGCATTGCGGCGTGCTGTAGCGTTAGGAGAAAATTTATGCTCTATCAATATAAAAGAAAACCCTTAAATAACGATGAAGTAGACAAACTGACTAATGCCTGTAGTACATTCCGGGAAAAATTTGCTGTCTGGACGCTTTTAGATACCGGTCTTAGATTATCAGAATTTGCTTATCTCAAAAAAGAAAATATACAATGGCAAGAAAGAAGATTAGTTATCTATGGTAAAGGCGGTCCTTACGGCAAAAAGACAAAAAGACGTATTATCCCTATGACAGACAGGGTTAGAAGGTTAATTGAGTACCATTTTGCCGAAAATAACAATACCGGAATAAGTAAAAGAACAATCGAAAGAATAGTAAAAATAGTAGCAGATAAAGCCTGAATTTCAAAGAAAGTCAGTCCATATGTTTTAAGACATACTTTTTCGGTCAATTGCATTAAAAAAGGCATTTCTACTAGAGCCCTCCAGTCTCTTTTAGGCCATGATAGATTAGCAACTACTGAAATTTATCTTAATTTATCTCCGGAAGACGCTATTAGAAAATTTTTAAATAAGTGGTAGAAAAAACAATAATAAAATTTAATTATATATGTAATCTAAATAAATTTTATTTAGAATTATAGGAGGCTTTTAAATATAAAATGTCCATTAGCAATAAAAATATAAATTTCTTTTACCCAAGAGGTTCAGAATGGGGAAAATGGGATTTGCAGGTTCATACACCAGCATCTATCGTTCAACACTACGGAGGTGATAGTAAAGGGTCATGGGAAAAATTTATTAGTGATCTAGAAAAACTTCCATATGAATTTAAAGTTATAGGAATAAATGACTATCTCTTTGTTGATGGCTACAAAAGAGTGTTAGAATACAAGTATAAAGGAAGATTGAAAAATATAGAATTAATATTGCCTGTATTGGAATTTAGAATTGAAAAATTTGCAGGGACAGATAGCAGACTTAAAGAAATAAATTTTCATGTTATATTTTCCAATAAAATAAAACCAGAAACAATTGAACAGCAATTCATAAATGCTTTAACGCCTAAGTTTAAATTATCACCTGGAGCTAGGGGCATTGAATGGAGTGGAGTTATTACAAAAAATAGTTTACATGATCTTGGTAAAAAGATAAAAAGTACAGTACCAAAAGAAAAACTCAATCAGTATGGTTCTGATATGGAAGAAGGGTTTAATAACTTAGTCCTTGATGAAAAAGATATTTTAAATACCTTAAAAAATTCTACATATTTTAAAAATTCCGAAAATCATCAGCCTCTTTACATTACGGCTATTGGCAAAACCGAATGGGAGAGCTTACAATGGAAAAATGGATCAATTTGTACAAAGAAAGATATAATTAATAAAGTTGACTTGGTCTTTATCTCTTTACAAAATATCGAAAAATTTTATAAAGCCAAGGAAAAATTAAAAGAACAAAATGTTAATGACTTATTATTGGATTGTAGTGACGCTCATTACTATTCCGATTCTTTAGAAAAAGATAGAATAGGAAAGTGCTATACGTGGATCAAAGCTAATCCTACTTTTAAAGGATTAAAACAAATTATTTATGAGCCAGAAGAAAGAATATATATTGGAAACTCTCCACCTAAAGCTAAAAATTCTGCTAAAGTGATTGACAAAATTTTAATTAAAAATTCAAACAACTGGTTTGAAGATAAACCTATTCTTTTGAATGAAAATTTAATAACCATAATTGGTGAAAAAGGAGCAGGAAAAACTGCATTAGCTGACTTTATTGCTTTCACATGTGGTGATTTTAACACTAAAGAAGATGATCCAGGATCTTTTATTTCTAAAGCACTAAAATCCACAAAACAGATAGAAAAAACTATTGAAAATTGTTTAATAACTGTCTATTGGCAAGATGGAAGCTTAGATTCAACTACTATAACAAGGGACTTTAAAAATTATAAAGATTCAAAAAAAGTTCGGTACCTATCTCAAAGTTTCATTGAGAAAAAATGTAGACCAGAAAAAGCGGATACTCTACAAAAAGAGATTGAGAATATAATTTTTCACTATATTCCAATCCAAGATAAATTAAATCAAACAACCTTTACAGATTTAAAAAAACTAAAAACCCAGGATATAGAACTTGAAAAATCAAATTGTAAAGAACTTATTTTTGATCTAAATACTGAAATATATAATCTAGAGGAAGAAATCAATAGCTTAAAAAATAAAAAAGAAGAAGAAAATAAACTTCTATCTGAAATAAAGCAACTTAAAAAGCAAAAACCTAAACCAACAACAAAAGAAGAGAAAAATGTTGAGATAAAACTAGAACTCTTAAATAGCCGAAAAAACCAATTAAATGATCAAATTGCCAGTTATAAAGAACAACTTACTGCTATAGATGCTGTTAAAACAAAAATAAAATATTTGAAAAATTATATAGACAAATATCTTATAAGTATTAAAGAAGACTTTGATTCCATTAATTTGTCTAATCTCTATAAGAAACTAAAGTTTTCAATCCCTGCTGACTTCAACCAAAAACTCGATACTAAGAAAATTGAAATAGAAAATCTAATTAAAGAGTCACAAGAGGGCCTAAAGACAAATGAATCTACTAATAAAAATGACTTCCGGGAATCAAAGAAAATTATTACAGATACATTAACTAGTAATTATATTTCTATGCTTCCTTTAAATAAGATTATTAACTTGATAGATATTTTCGAATCAAAGTCGAGTATAGAAAAAGAACAAAGAAAAACTATTAAATCATTTGAAGATAAAATTGAAAATAACAATAAAAGAATTCAAGCATTAAAAAAGGACATCAAAAATATAAATAAAATAAAAATTCTTTTACTTCCAATAAAAATTGATAATAGAAATAAAGCCTATAAAAATTATTTTTCCTTGCTTCAGAAGGAGAAAAAGATATTAGAAGAATTATATGCCCCATTAAAAGAAGCATCAAATAACAAATATATCACAGAAGAAAAAAAACAAATAGAATTCTTTACTCGAATAGAGTTAAATGTACAAGATTTTTATAATAAATCTGATGATATTATTGATTTTAATAGAACGGGTAAATACTATCGTAAGAACACTCTTTTATTTAAAGAAATAAAAACTATTGCCGAGAAAATTGAATTTACCGAAAATTTGGACATTTATACTCTTATAGCTCAACTATATAAAACATTCGAAGAAAATGGTAAAGGTAACCTTGATATAAGTAAACAATTATTAAAAGATAAGAAAAAGATTGATTTTTATAATTGGATTTTTGATGTTTCCAGTTTTAACGTTAATTATGGTATTAAGTATCAGGGAACATGTTTAGAGCTTCTTTCCCCTGGCAAAAAAGGGATTGTATTATTACTCATGTATCTTGCTTTAGATACAGAAAGTAGCATTCCGCTTATTATTGATCAGCCCGAAGAAAATCTTGATAACAAATCTGTCTATTCTCACCTTATTAATTATTTCAAAATCGCAAAGAAACGAATACAAATTATTGTGATAACCCACAATCCAAATTTAGTTTTAAATACCGATGCAGAACAAATTATTGTAGCTAATTTCGAAGCCGTACCTATTTCCCAAAACGCCAGAATCGAGTACATAAGTGGAGCTATCGAAAATTCATTTATTAGTAAAGAAGCTAAGGTTCCTCTTGAAAAGCAAGGCATAAAAGAACATGGCATTGACCTTTTGGAGGGAGGAGGGAAAGCATTTATTAAGAGAAGAGATAAATATAATTTAAAAGATTAATACTTATAACTATAACAAAATCGTAGCTTTATTTCTCTAGCTAATAATCTTAGATATGTCCCTTTATAAAATTTAAATAAATATTTGATATCTTATTTTTTTTCAGTTAAACTATATAAAAATAAATCTATATTTATAGTTTTATAGGTGAAACAAGAAATGCAAACTTCAGACATTTTAAAAAAAATCAATATTCCCAGACACAAACTATATTATCTGGAGCAAAAAGGCTATATTAAGCCTAAGAAAATAACCAGGGGCGATCTAGAGATGAGAGAATATACCGATGAAGACTTTCACAAAATCCAGATAATATGGAGCTTTTTGAAGCAGGGTTTTAAGCATAAGGTTGCCTATCAAAAGGCAATAGAAAGGCTAAATAAGATTTAAGCCAGTACTTTATCTAAAATCTAAAAAAGGTTAAGATAAAATATAATTATGAATAAGGAAAATGCCCAGAAATTTAAAAAGCCTAAAGTCATCGCCGTTGCCAATCAAAAGGGAGGAGTGGGAAAGACAAACATCACTTTTAATCTCTCCGGAGCCTTAGCTGAAAAAAACAAAAGGATCCTCCTTATAGATTTGGACCAACAGGGCAATCTTTCCTCTTCATTTTTAGAAAATATTTACAACCTTAAACTTACCGTTGCTGACCTTTTTTTAGATAAAGATAATGACCTTGATCTTGCCAAGGTTATTCAAAAGACTTCTTTTCAGAATATAGATATTGCCCCTTCCAATATTGATTTAAGCAAAATAGACCTGCAACTGGCCGGAGAGCCAGACGCCCAGTACTTTTTAGCAGATAAATTAAAAGACCTAAAAGAAGGCTATAATTATATAATCATTGACTGTCCTCCAAGTTTAGGTCTAGCCACGAGGAAAATATTGGGTCAGACCTTCACATTTGGCATAAAATTTTTCTTGAATTAGAATTAAAGCCTTTGTGTCAAAGGGAGGTTGTAATAGCTCAGTATTTTGGTAACTTTTTTTAAATTTCTATAGTGATTCAAAAGATAAAAATGCTTCCCTTTTTTGAAAACTATTGTTATTTTATAATATTCTTATTAATAAGGAATAAATAATTAAAAATGCTTGGTATAAAAGAATTAAAAGATAAGATTGAAATTACCAAAACAGCAGTGGAATGCCCGGTCAAAGGCTGTAGTGAAAAGGTGAAAGGCAACATAGGGTTTTTAAAAAAGAAGATAGATTCAGATGTCCGAAACATAACCTCTTTATCTCTCCCTCGACCTTTGAATATCCCAACGAATCAGATAATTTTTTATGGAAAGAAAAATTTGATATAGAGTTATTTGAAAAGATAAAGAGAGTAAAAAGAGAAAGTCGAATGGCTCGGGATAACAGTGAAGATGCAGTTAGCTGGAATGTCTTTAGATTTCTTGAAAGAAATAATCTAATTGAAGGGTTTTTGAGTTCGATTACCGGTTTATATCTGAAGTCTTCTGAGGCTATCTATTGGTCCTATAGTCAAAAAGAAAATAAGGTATTGTCTGAATTAAATGAAGCCAGAAGAGAATTTGGTAAGGTCATTAAAAGAGGTTCAGAACCGGATATTATAATTAAGACTGATAAGGCACAATTTTTTATTGAAGCAAAATTAACTGCTGGGAATGATACGATTCCCAGTAATAAAAATAGTTCTAAAAAATATGAAAGTGGAGGGCAAAACTGGTTCTCCAAGGTCTTTAAATCAGATTATAAAACCATTGCTGTAATTGAGAAGAAATATGAGTTATTGCGTTTCTGGTTATTAGGGACTTGGATGGCTAATCAACAAGGTTTAAATTTCTATCTTATTAATCTGGTATTATCTGAAAGAGAGAAGGACATTGAGAATATCTTTAAAGGATATATTAGAGAAAGTGAAAGAAAGAAATTTATCCGCATTACCTGGGAAGATATATACAGATATATTTCTGATACTAATTCCTCAAAAGATAAAGATATTATCCTGAACTACTTTAGGAATAAGACCATTGGGTATGACGGAGAAGGGAAATTACAAAGAGCATTTTCAATTAATTTATAAAGTAAAAAGAAAGTCAAACTTATACCTACGAAAAATATTCCTCAAATATATTTAGAATCAAGTGATAGTTTTTATTCAAATAATCAAAGTAATTTAATTATTTTCCATATCATTTAGAAGTGGTTAGATGTACTTAGCTAAATTACATGGAAAACTTTCTGCTCGAATTGAAAGAATGGAAGATATTCTATTTCGAAGGGGGGATTTTAAATGAGTGACAAACGAGAGAAATTATCTATCCTTCAAACCCTGACCGTAAGTAATTTAAAAGAAATTTGTGAGAAAAATAATCTCAAAGGATATTCTGGAACAAAAAAGGAACTTGCTAAGTTTATGATTGATAATCTGGAAATTTCTTTAGAGAAGTTAAAAAATGTTATTAATATTTACCAGATAGATAAACTTTTAGGTAAGATCAGAGATTGTCGAGACCATTTTTTAAATAAGCGGGTAACCATAGGATGTAAAAACAAGATTTCCCTCATTGTAGATGTGGGTGGACATAGAGTAATTATTAATAATTTAGGAAAAGAAAACTTCTCTTATATGTGTGATGATAAGTGTGCTGATTATCTATATCAAGTAAAAAAAGGGAGCACCTCATTTTGTAAACATTATGCAGCAGCAATTGCTCAATTGATTTATGAAAAAGAAATCAGTCCAAAAGATAAGATTAATTATATGGAAGGACAGGTATTAGAGGAATTATTAGAAGTAGTAAATCAACGTAAGAAAGATGAGGGAGAAGAAATCACTTATAGAGACATAGAAGGGGATTTAGAAAAGCTCAATACCGATTTTTTAGATATTGCTCGACAAAATAGGACAGTAGCCCGCCAGAAATATCATGATGAACCAGAAAATGTTTTTGAGGATTTAGTAAATCGGGCCTTCTTACTATTGGATTTTGATACCATACCCCAACGGAGTGGTCATGGCTGGGATATAGTCTTAA
>Ga0315289_10011879_pt1 | contig 12315 bp, 8 predicted proteins | sample YL17G11_40_MG_FD_203452 | JGI IMG/M metagenome (GOLD analysis project Ga0315289, IMG submission 203452) | Sediment microbial communities from Yellowstone Lake, YNP, Wyoming, USA - YL17G11_40 | ecosystem: Environmental > Aquatic > Freshwater > Lake > Sediment | place: USA: Wyoming | collected...
CACAGTTAATGGTTCACCGTTTATGGTTCATAGCCCCATCCACACCACCCTCAAAATATATAATATCCTTGGGCAGTTGGTGAGGACACTGGCAGATGAAGCTAAATTGCCCGGCAGATACAATATCATCTGGGATGGTAAGGATAACTCCGGCAAAGAAGTAGGAAGCGGGATATATTTCTATCAGTTGAGAACTAAAGAGTATACTAATACTAAAAAGATGGTCCTGCTGAGATAACGTCCCGTGAAACAGAACTTGCTTATATCTGATTATGTATTTTTATAACTAAAAAAGGATTGACTTTTAACGTATTAAGGATTAAATACGATGAATACTTTTTTGGGTTCGAAAAAACAGAATAAAAATGATTAAACCTTTAAGAGAAACTTTACACAGGATCTACCTAAAAGGGATGACCTAAATTTTAACCTCACCTTAATCTTCTCTTTAGAGGGGGAGGGATGTACCTTTATATCCAATAAATCAAAAGAATAGCATCAGGATATACTCTGACCACTATTTAAGGTTAAGATTATTGCGATGCATATTTAAAAAAGTCTTAATCAAAGTTTATCTGTGAGTCTATTGAAAGGATAATAAAATGGTTAATAAAAATATACCTCATATTGGCACTAAACTTCCCGGATCGAAAAGCAAAAAGCTCATTATCAAGGATGAAAGTTTTGTTTCTCAGTCATACACCCGGGCTTATCCAACAGTGATCGATCATGCTAAAGGTGCTTACATTTATGACGTGGATGGTAATGCTTTTATAGATTTTCACGCCGGGATAGGGGTTTGTGCCACTGGCAACTGCCATCCAGAAGTGGTTGCCGCAATAAAGAAGCAGGCGGAAAAAGCTATTCATATAGCCAGCGCAGATTTCTACCATCCTTTAGTGGGAAGCCTGGCAGAGAAATTAGCCAGGATTGCACCCGGGAGTAAAGAGAAAAGAACTTTCTTTACAAATTCCGGAACAGAGGCAGTTGAGGCCGCTTTAAAGTTAGCTCGCTATAATAAGAGAAAACCCAGGATGATTGCTTTTATCGGAGCATTTCACGGCAGGACCATGGGTGCTTTATCTTTGACCTGCAGTAAGATTACCCAGAGAAGGTATTTTGCACCGATGTTGCCTGAGGTAACTCATGTTCCTTATGCTTACTGCTACCGCTGTCCTTTTAATCTGGAATATGGAAAATGCGATATGGCTTGCATCAAATTCATCGATGAAGTAATTTTACAGAAAGTTGCTCCAGCCGAAGATGTGGCAGCCATATTTGTGGAGCCGATTCAGGGAGAAGGCGGTTACGTAGTTCCTCCTAAGGAATTTCATCCTATGCTTAAAAAAATAGCAGAGAAATATGGAATCTATTATGTTGTGGATGAGATTCAATCCGGTATGGGCAGGACTGGCAAAATGTTTGCCATTGAACACTGGGGTGTTGTTCCGGATATTATCACTGTATCCAAGGCATTAGCTTCAGGCATGCCCTTGGGAGCCTGTATCACCTCCAAGAAAGTGATGTCCTGGATTCCTGGAGCTCATTCCACTACCTTTGGAGGTAACCCGATAGCCTGTGCGGCTGCGCTAAAGACGATCGAGCTTCTGGAGAATGAACTGGTAGGAAATGCGGAAAAAATGGGGAAATATATAATGCTCCGATTACAGAAGATGTGGGAAAACTATGATATAATCGGGGATGTGCGGGGTAAAGGGTTGATGATCGGGATAGAATTTGTCAAGGATAAGAAGAGCAAAAAGCCGGCTGGTGATTATGCCAATGAGGTGGAACAGGAATGCTTCAGAAACGGGCTTATGCTTTTGACCTGTGGACCCAATTCAATCCGGTTTATCCCTCCCTTGATTATTGATGAGGAGATTGCCGATAAGGCATTGAAGATTTTCGAGAAGGTGGTAAAAAATGTATCGGGGAAAAAGAAAAAAATAGATAGAGAAAAGAGTCAATTGAGCATAGAGAAAACCTATCTTCTATAGGTAGATTGCGTAGGGGCGGAGCTTGTTGATCTTTGCGAAATCCCCCGCCAAAGGCGGGGGATCTCCGCCCTTAATTTATCGGAGGGTTATGTGAGACTTTATGAATTTGAAGCTAAGAAGCTTTTCTCTAAAGCCGGGATACCGATTCCGCAGGGAGAAGTAGTAAAATCTCCTGAAAAAGCCAGAATTTTTGCTGAAAAACTGGGTAAACCGGTGGTGCTTAAATCTCAAATCCTTTCAGGAGGAAGAGGGAAAGCTGGAGGTATAAAATTTGCTCAAAATCCTCTTGAGGCAAAAGAAAAAGCTTCTGAGCTGTTTTCTCTGAAGATCAAAGGCTTCCCTGTTGAGATGCTCCTGGTAGAGGAAAAAATCGATCTGGAGAAAGAGCTTTATTTAGGTGTGACCATTGACAGGCTGAACTACAAATTGGTCATCATCGCCTGCACTGAAGGTGGAATGGATATTGAGGAGGTAGCTAAGAGATTCCCGGATAAAGTTAAGAGGCTAAACTTAGATATAGATGAGAAGCTTTATAATTTTCAAGCTCAAACTTTAGCCAAATGGTTAGGGGTAAGAGGAGACCAGATAAGGAATGTTGGTAATGTAATTTCATCCCTGTTTAAGGTCTTTAAAAATTATGATGCTAAATTGGTAGAGATAAATCCACTGATTTTAACCAAGGAAGGGAAGTATATTGCCTGTGATGCCCGGATGAGCGTGGATGATGATGCGCTGTTCCGCCATAAAGAACTTTCTGAGATGGGGATTGAGAAAAGGCATGAGGAAGGGGAGATGACTGAAAGGGAGAAAAGGGCAAGAGAAGGGGAGATACCCTATTTAGATTTGGATGGTAACATAGGGATGTTTCCCGGCGGTGCTGGTTTCGGGATTATGGGAAATGATTTCATTCATTATTTCGGAGGTAAGCCAGCAAATTTTATGGATTCAGGCGGAGGTCCGACTCCGGAAAGATTAGCTAAAATGCTAATCCTTTTAGATGAAAACCCCCAGGTGAAAGCCATTTTTGGGGCAAGATTTGGCGGGATTTCCCGTTGCGATGATTTTGCCAAGGGTGTGGTTATGTTTTTAAAGGAGCACGGACTTTCCAAACCAATGGTTTTGCGTATGACCGGGAATATGTGGGAGCAAGGGGTAAGGATTTTTGAACAGGCAAAAAAAGAGAATCCGGAAATTTTCAAGAATATCGAGATTCACGGGATTGAAACCCCGATTGAGGAGATTGCTAAAAGAGCGGTGGAGTTGGCAAAGAAAATGTAGCGGAGGTCTTTAGACCTCCAAAAAATGGTTCAAAGGCTCAAAGGTTCAAAAGTTCAAGGAAAAAAGAAGTAAGACATGAGACGTAAGATAAGAGAATCGTAATGTCCGACGCTTCTGTCGGACGGGAAAGACTTTATGTGCAATTTATTTATTTTAGACCCAATCTGGGTTTCGACGATCGCAGCAGTTGTATATGCATTTTTTACTGGTTGGATGATCTGGGAGATAAGAAAAGATAGAATATTGGCATATAGACCCTTTATTAAAGCAATCTATGAGACTGGAACTCCTCATCTTGGAACTCTCTCATTTACTTTTAAAAATGTAGGAAAAGGTCCAGCACTTAACCTTGAAATTAGTTATAAAGACAGTGGTGTGATACAATGGAGATTCAAGAAAATTTTAGCAATTGGAAGTGGTGAAAAGGAGTCTGTGTTCTTTGATATTAAAGACAAAAACATAAAACCTGGTTCAGAAATCTTTCTGGATGTTAAATACATGGATATTTTTAACAAGACTTACAGAGAAAGAGTATCAGTACCACCGAAGTCAGAATTTGCGTAGGGGCGGAGCTTGACTTCGCTAATTGTTCTAGTTATATCAATATGAAAAAGAAACTTAAAGTAGTCGTGGCTTTAACTGAGAAAGAAAAGGATTTTGAGGATTTTTCCGGGGTAATATCTTTCTCTCCTCAATTAAGAAATCTAGTTGAGCTAATTCGCTCAAAGAATAAAGAACATCTTAAAGAGTTGATCCCTGAATCTGATATTCTGGTTTGTTTTTCAATCTCTCCTGAAAATTTTCAAAGAGCAAAAGATCTTAAATGGATTCATCTATCAGTAGCTGGAGTTGACAGATCGGTCTTCCCTGAACTTTTACAAAGCAAAGTTATAATCACTGCCTCCAAAGGGATTCACAGCCATACTATCGCCGAACATATCTTGGGAATGATTCTGTGTTTTGCGACTGGAATCCATTTAAGCACCCTTCGTCAAATCCAGAAGATATGGACTTTTGATGAAGTGATGAATAAAAGGTTTGAACTGAGAGAAAAAACCTTGGGAATAGTTGGCCTGGGAAGTATCGGAAGAGAATTAGCGAAAAGAGGGAAATGTTTCGGGATGGGGATAATCGGGATGAAAAACAGGTTAAAAAAAGGGGAAAAAATTAGATACGTAGATAAAATATTTCCAAAAGAAAAATTGCCCGAAATTCTAAAACTTTCCGATTTTGTGGCTTTGACTTTACCTTTGACTGAAGAGACTTTTCATCTAATAGGCGAGAAAGAATTAGCCCGGATGAAAAATTCAGCCTATCTTATCAATACTTCCAGGGGTAAAATTATAGATGAGAAGGCTTTGATTAAGGCGCTGGAGAATAAGAAGATTGCTGGTGCAGGTTTGGATGTTTTTGAGGAGGAACCTTTGAATCCTGACAGCAAGTTATATGGTTTCGAAAATGTGATAATCACTCCTCATATTGCTGGCTCGATGGAGGATTATTTTCAAAAGGTGGCTCAGATTTTCGAGGAAAACCTGAAAAGATTCTTGAGCGGAAGAAAAATGATTAATTTGGTGGATAAAAAATTAGGATATTAATATACTATGAATAATGGTGGATGACGAATGACGGATAAAAAGATAGATGTAGCGTCGGGTTTTATGCCCGACGATTTTCCTTATAATAATGAGATTGCTTCGTCGTCTCGCCAATGGCGTAACTCCTCGCAATGACAGACAGCAGAGGGCAGGTTTGAAACCTGTCCCTACCGTATTAAGCCAAATAAAAAGAATCCTTGACTCAGGAGCTAAAAAAGTTTATTTATCATTTGGAAAGATTTTGGTTTATGTGAAAAATAACGTATTAATAATGAAACCCAAGGTGTGAAAGTATGGATAAATTCGTTATCCAGGGCGGGAAAAAGCTTTCTGGCTCAGTGGAGATCGATGGTGCTAAAAATGCTGTTCTGCCGGTTTTAGCAGCAGCATTATTAGCTGAAAAAGGGGAATCGATAATTCACAATGTGCCTAACTTAGCAGACATAGATACGATGCTCAAGGTTTTAGAGCACTTAGGTGCTAAAATAAAAAAAGAGCTTAAGGAAAAGACAATAACCATAAATGCTGAGAACCTTACTTCTTATGAAGCTCCTTATGATTTGGTCAGAAAGATGAGAGCTTCGTTTTTAGTCTTAGGTCCTCTTTTAGCCCGGTGTGGTAAGGCAAAAGTTTCTCTGCCAGGAGGGTGTGTTTTAGGACCTCGGCCGGTGAACCTGCATTTAGCTGGTTTCTCGGCTATGGGTGCAAAAATTGAAGAAGAACATGGATATGTGATTGCCATAGCTGAAAAGCTTAAGGGGAATATAGTCTATTTTGACCGGCCCAGCCATACCGGAACTGAGAATGTGATGATGTCAGCCTGTTTAGCCGAAGGGAAAACTACTCTGGTAAATGCGGCTTGTGATCCTGAGGTGGTGGATGTGGCTAATTTCTTGAACTCAATGGGCGCAAAGATAGAAGGTGCTGGCTCTTCAACTGTGCAGATCACCGGGGTGAAAAAATTAAAGGGAGTTGAGCATATCTGCATAAAAGATCGTTTAGAGGCAGGTACCTTTATGATGGCGGCAGCAGTGACCTCAGGTTATGTGGAAATTAAAGACTGCGTCCCGGAGCATCTGGATATGGTAATATTCAAGCTCAAAGAAATGGGTGTGGATATAAGTTTGAATAGAAAAAGGATAATAGTCAAAGGTCCTTCCAAGCTTAAACCTGTCTCAGTAACCACTTTCCCCTTTCCAGGTTTTCCCACAGATATGCAAGCGTCGCTGTTGGCTCTTACCTGCACTGCTTCAGGCTCAAGTTATATCAGAGAAACGGTTTTTGAAGATAGATTTACGCATGTGATGGAACTAAACAGGTTGGGAGCGGATATAATAGTTAACGGAGACAGAGCAACTATAAATGGAGTTTCTAAGTTAAAAGGTGCCTCGGTGATGGCATCCGATATACGAGCTGGAGCAGGTCTGGTCTTAGCTGGATTAGGTGCAGAAGGTGAGACTGAGGTATTAAGGATTTACCATATTGACCGGGGTTATGAAAAATTTGAAGAAAAGCTCTCTTTATTGGGAGCTGAGATAAACCGGGTGAAAGTTTAGAGATTAAAAGGAGAAGTTATGTTCAAGAAAATAATTTTAATTCTTTTTGCCGGGATATTCACTTTCTGTTTCTCAACTTCACCTTCTAAAGGTCAGGATGAATATTTTGGTAAGAACAAAGTCCAGTATAAAAATTTCGAATGGTATTATATCCAGAGCGATCATTATGATGTCTATTATTACGGATTAAAGTCTAACTTAGCAGAATTTGCAGCCAAGACCCTGGAAGAGGCAACTCCTTCTTTAGAGAAAATCTTAAAATATGAGGTAAAAAAACGGATACCTATAATCCTATATGATTCACCGAACGATTTTCAGCAGACCAATGTGATAAGTGAGTTGATCGAGGAGAACGTGGGTGGATTCACTGAAGCTTTCAAGAACCGGGTGGTAGTCCCCTTTAATGGCTCGTATGAGGAATTCAGGCATGTGCTTACTCATGAGTTGACCCATGCTTTTATCTTCGATATGCTGTATGGAAATCTGATAGGGAATCTGTTGAGTGCTGATTATCTTCAGTTACCTCTATGGTTTGCTGAGGGTTTTGCAGAATATTTCTCCAGAGGAGGGTGGGATATTGAGGCGGATATGATTTTAAGGGATGCCACGGTAAATGGCTTTCTGATCTCTCTGGAGTTAGCTGGTGGATACTTAGTTTATAAAGAAGGTCAATCGGTGATTAAGTACATTGTCAGTAAATACGGGGAGGAGAAGATTTATGAAATTCTTCGTAAAGGGAAGGGGATGCGTTCTTTTGAGAAAAGTCTCAAGTCAGCCATCGGACTGGATGAAAGGGAGTTAAGTGAAGAGTGGATGAAAAACTTAAGGAAAGAGTACTGGCCTGAGATAGCCCAAAGACAAGAGCCTAAAGATTTCGCCAAACAACTGACTAATCATCAAAAGGATGGCTCTTATATGAATGAGAAACCAGCCTTCTCCCCGCAGGGTGACAGGATTGCCATCTTCTCCGACCGTAGCGAATATACTGAGATCTATATTATCTCCGCAGTTAATGGGAAAGTGATCGAGAAAGTGGTTAAAGGGGAAAGATCAGGTGATTTAGAATCTTTACATTCCTATGTGAGTGGACTCTCCTGGTCTCCGGATGGCAGGGATATAACCTTTGTGTCCAAGAGTCAGGGAAAAGATGTTTTATGCCTGGTAAATGTGAAAAAGAAAAAAATCTATAAGAAGTTCAAGTTTAACTTAGATGCGATGTTTTCTCCAGCCTGGTCTCCGGATGGGAGGAGTATAGTTTTCGTAGGGGTGATTGGGGGTCGAATAGACCTTTATTTAACCGATATCACAAACGGAAAACTTGAGAAATTAACCGAAGATGATTATGATGATAGGGATCCGGCCTGGAGTCCAGATGGAAAAACTATTGCTTTCTCCTCTGATCGTCCTATAGGTGAAAGTCAAGACACTAACTACGTGTATGGCTCTTACAACATCTTCCTCTTTGATTTTAGCACTAAAGAAGTCAAACCGTTTACCCAAGGAGGGGAGAATAACTTTTCTCCGGCCTTTTCTCCAGACGGGAAGAATATCTGCTTCAGCTCCACTCGTAATGGGATAAGCAATCTCTATATTCAGGATGTAGATAGTCTGAAGAGTCTTCCCTTGACTAATATATTAACCGGCTGTTTTACCCCTTCCTGGTCTAAAGATGGGGAAAAGATAGTCTTCTCCTCTTTTTATAAAGGTGGCTGGGATATATTTCTTCTTAAAGATATTAAACCAGTTCACGAGGATGAGACACCCTTAGACAAGACCGCTTTTGTTCAGGAAAAAGAGCTGAAAGCAGAAATTCTTCCTGATACTGCCAAGAAAGAAGAGTCGCAAGAGGAGAAAAAGAAACTGGATTTCAGTTATTATGTTTTCAAAAGCACAGAGAATGAGCTGGATTCTCTTTCCCAGATGCTGAAAGAACCAGAGCCGGAGAAGGAAACCCTGGTTACTAAACTTCCATCCGGCGAATATAAGAAGAACAAATATAAACTTAAATTTACTCCAGACATAATATCTGGCGCTTTGAGCTATGATACATTTTTCGGATTCCAGGGACAGTCTTATATTGCGGTTAGTGATATTTTCGGAAACCACAATTTCTATTTAGCCACAGACCTTTTTAATACGGTAGACCAGAGTAACTTTCAACTGATCTATCTATATCTACCCAAGAGGATTGACTATGGGATCGGGATCTTCCACACTAAGTATTATTATATCGATTCAACCGATCGGCTCTTCGCTGACCGGATTTACGGAGCTACCGGTCTTTTATCCTTGCCTTTTAATAAATTCAGCCGGGCAGAACTCAATCTGACCCATCTTTCCATTGACCGAAAATATTATGACCCTAATCCAGAAGGTATTTACGAAGATAGAAGTGTAAAGGTTCTGTTAAGTTCTTTCTCCTGGGTTAAGGATAACGTTATCTGGGGGATAACTGGTCCGGTAAATGGGAAAAGAAGCGTAATCAGTTTCGAGTGGTCACCGGATATTTCTAAGAGAAGTATCTCCTTTACCTCTCTATGGCTGGACTATCGCAGGTACTTACATTTTGGCAAAAACAGGTTTGGATTTGCTTTCAGGTTTTCTGCGGGGAGAAGCGATGGTGAAGAACCCAGACATTTCTTCTTAGGTGGAATTTCCAACTGGATTGACCCCGGGTTAGCAACAGAAAATATCTATGGAGTGAACGACCTTTATTTTTCAGGTATTGTTACCCCTCTACGGGGATATGAATATTATGAAGTAGAAGGGACCAGATATTTTCTGACCAATTTTGAATTCAGATATCCTTTTATTGAGTATCTATCCATGGGATTTCCTCCTTTAAGCTTCAGATATATCACCGGAGCAATGTTTTTAGATTTAGGGAGCGCCTGGAATGACACGAAAAGGTTTAAAGGTGGAACTACTGAAAATGGTAATTCAAGGTTAAAGGATATTAAAGCGGGATTTGGTTTTGGTGCCAGGATCAATTTAGGTATATTTGTGCTGAGATATGATGCTGGCTGGAGAACAGATTTTGATAAGGTCTCTCCCAAACCGAGACATTATTTCTCTTTAGGGGCTGAGTTTTAGAAATTAAAAAACCTATCCCTCTTCTGAGGGATAGGTGAAATTTATTTATATTCTTGAAATTATTTCAGATCTATCTGGTTCTTACTGTCTGTCTTTTGCTTCCAGTTGCTCCTTTACTTAGAGGAAGATTTCTGATCCTTCTAACCTGTTTTCTTTTTTCGTATTTCTCAATTTCTGAGGTTGAATAAAGTCTTATTCCATATTCATTGAGTAATTTTTCTTTAGCTTTTGAATTACCTTGGATTGCTTTTTTTACCAGATTGTGTATCTTTAGACTTCTTTTTGTTAAATCCTGCTTTGTTGGGAATTCAAGACGAGTCATCCCAGATGTCATTCTAAAATCACCTCTTTGTAAATCTCATAATATCAAAAAGTTATATAAATAAGTCTATACAACAACCTCACAAAATATTTATACGGAATTAATCAAAATTTGTTTAATAAATTTTGTTTTAATTTATAAGGTTAAATACAGGCCGTAATCTATTTACTTACAACAAGTTAGGTCTTTGTGGCTGGGTAGAATTTGCTGAAAGTAAAAAATTGTTTATATGGGGTTCGGAACAATAATTTTTGGAAAGAGAAGAGACTGATGTTTGGCTTTCTTGCAATGATTGAAGGTATTTGGGTTCAAGCCGCCTCTGGAGTATGAACTCTATAGCCTAACGTAGAGACGCATCGCTATGCGTCTCTAAAAATGCTTGCCCACAACCAGTAATCCCTCCTTGCCCTCAAGGTGGGGTTTCAGGCGACCACCCCGATTAACCGGGATTTCGCATAGCTCAACCAGGATGGCTTCCCTATTAAAAAATCAAAACAAATGATTTCATTTGACATTGACTAAATGGTAAATATATTTAAAATTTAGTTTAATATCAGGAGACAAAAGATGAAAGAACCAAAAGTTACTCTTAAATTAGCAAAAGAGCATGGGCTTTTAAAAGAAGAATATGAAAGGATAAAAAAGATTTTAGGTCGAACTCCTACCTATACTGAACTTGGAATCTACTCAGTTATGTGGTCAGAGCACTGCAGTTATAAAAATTCGATTGCTATGGTAAAAAAGTTTCCCCGGGAAGGGAAGAATCTTTTAGCTAAAGCCGGGGAGGAGAATGCGGGAGCGGTGGATATCGGAAATGGTTTAGCCGTGGTCTTTAAAATCGAAAGTCACAACCATCCTTCTGCAGTTGAACCCTATCAAGGAGCAGCTACGGGAGTGGGTGGAATATTGAGGGATATCTTCTGTATGGGTGCCAGGCCCATAGCTTCTCTGGATTCTTTGAGGTTCGGTGAGCTTTCTGATTCGCGAGTGCGTTATCTTTTCGATGGGGTGATAAGAGGGGTTGGTGATTACGGGAATTGCTTTGGAGTTCCCACAGTAGCCGGAGAAATCTATTTCGATGAGTCATATACCGGCAATCCCTTGGTGAATGCGATGGCAGTGGGGATTGTTAAACCAGAGGAGATGGCAACTGCTACAGCTAGTGGAGCAGGAAATCCGGTTTTATTGGTTGGTGCTTCCACTGGCAGAGACGGAATTCACGGTGTAACTTTTGCCTCTGAAGAGATCAGTGAGAAATCAGAGAAGAAAAGACCCTCAGTGCAGATAGGCGACCCGTTTATGGAAAAGCTTCTTTTGGAAGCTTCCTTAGAGATAATCAAAGCGGGTCTTATCGTCGGGATTCAGGATTTAGGAGGAGCTGGACTTACCTGCGCTACTTCTGAGACCTCAGCCCGGGGAAAAAGCGGGATGGAGATCGATATCTCATTAGTTCCCCTGCGGGAAAAAGGAATGATACCTTATGAGATAATGATTTCCGAATCGCAGGAAAGGATGTTAGTTATCGCCAAAAAGGGGAAGGAGAAAGAAGTTCAGAATATCTTTTCCAAATGGGGTCTTAATTCTGCGCTAATCGGATTTGTTACAGACGATAAGATGTTAAGGGTCAAAAATAAAGGGAAAGTTGTAGCAGAAATACCGGCTGATACTCTGGTCTTAGGTGGAGGAGCACCGGTATATATAAGAGAAAAAAAGAAGCCAAAATATCTTACACAAACCTCAAAATTCGAACTGTCTAAGATAAAAATTCCAGAAGATTTGAATGAAGTTCTACTGAAACTTATAAGCGCTCCTAATATCTCCAGTAAAAGATGGGTATATGAGCAGTATGATACGATGGTCAGGACCGGGACAGTTGTTGGACCAGGCTCAGATGCGGCAGTTATAAGGTTAAGAAAAACTAATAAGGCTTTAGCTATGACCACGGACTGCAATGGAAGATATTGTTATCTTAATCCGAGAATGGGAGGAGGGATTGCAGTAGCTGAGGCAGCCAGAAATTTAGTCTGTTCCGGGGCAATGCCATTAGCTATAACCAACTGCTTGAACTTCGGGAATCCCTATGACCCTGAAGTTTACTGGACTTTTGCTGAATGTATTGAAGGGATGGCTGAAGCTTGTAGAGTTTTAGAAACTCCAGTAACCGGAGGGAATGTTTCCTTTTACAATGAGGACCCGGAAAGGATTGTATACCCCACCCCGGTGGTTGGTATGATAGGATTAGTTGAGAATATAAAATATATAACTACCCAGTGGTTTAAAAAAGAAGGGGACCTGATTGTCCTTTTAGGGAAAAATAAAGAGGAATTAGGTGGAACAGAATTTCTAAAAGTAATTCATAATTTAACTAAAGGTGAACCACCGGTCTTAGACCTGAATTATGAAAAAAGAGTTCAGCAAGCCTGCCTTAAACTGATCAAATCAGGGATAGTTAAGTCCGCCCACGATTGTTC
>Ga0315289_10011880_pt1 | contig 12315 bp, 8 predicted proteins | sample YL17G11_40_MG_FD_203452 | JGI IMG/M metagenome (GOLD analysis project Ga0315289, IMG submission 203452) | Sediment microbial communities from Yellowstone Lake, YNP, Wyoming, USA - YL17G11_40 | ecosystem: Environmental > Aquatic > Freshwater > Lake > Sediment | place: USA: Wyoming | collected...
CCAGGACCTCTGGATGCTCAAGGCCGTGCTCGACGAGGAGAAGATCAGCCCTCAGCAGGTCAGGGCCGCATAGCCGATCAACTCAGGAGAACTGCCGCCACCTTCCACTGCGGCTGGGACATACTCGACAAGCGACAAGAATCGCTCTCGAGCTTCCTGCAGAGTCATGCCATTCCCACTCCTTACTGTAAGTGGTTATGGCCGTGGTCTACCTGGGAATCCGCGAGAGCAGATGGGGGCTATAACAGGGCCGTTATGGCTCGCGAACGAGCACATAACAACCTCACTAGTGCTCAAACAGGCGGAGAGTGGGCCTGTAAGCCGAACTATGCAGTGGCTTTGCGCCCCCAGGATGGCCACATAACCCCGCCCGAGAACACGTAACTCAGCAACTGCAGCCCCTGCGTCTCCCGGCTCGCATCAGTACGTGATACGCGGCCCCAAAAGGGCCGGCGTGCAGTGGCTCTCGATGGGCGGCGGGAGAACCTCCTTCGGCGCTGCGCGCGTCACGCTCAGACTGAGCCCCGGCGACGGGCGTACCAGTCCATCGCGTCGTGTGACCACCTAGCCGCACTAGGCCAGACCTTGGGCGGCGGCACCTCGGTCCTCACCGACAGCCCGTTGCGGGTGAGCAGTCTGGCCAGTGGCGTCCCGGTACGTGAGGCGCGTGGGATACCTGCCCTCGGTGCCGTCCTGCACCTCCCACGAGACGGACGCGCGGTCTCTCGGCGTGAGGGCCGGCAGGGCGGCGGCAGCATCTCCCGTGCCGACTACGGCGAGGCCCGCCGGGAGTTGCAGGCTCACGGAGGTCGGTAGTGAGTCGCTTCCACCGGCGTCCTCGACCACGGCCAGCATCCGCCGCGCGGCTCCTGCTCGACGGTGCCCCTCAGTACCTCGCCGTGACCGTCACCTCGCCGGAGAGGCCCGTCAGCTCAATGACCTCCCGGGCGGGATCGAGGTGGTGCCAGGGCCGGCCGTTGACCGTCGCGCTCTTCATCGGCGCCGCGCTGGGGTGGCGCAGGCGCAGCAGCACCGCGCCGGGCGGCCGGCGATCCGGAAGCGCGACTCGGGCCGTGATCGAGCCCTCGTCCACTGAGGAGGTGATCTCGAAGTCGACCGTGCCGAAGTAGGTCGGCGCGTCATGCACCGTAACGTGCTTGCCCTGCTCGAGCCACGCGCGGGGGATGGCCCGGCCCAGCCACAGGCGGTCGCCGTCCTCCATCACCAGGAGGTTGCGGAAGTTCTCCAGGAACCAGCCCGCCGTCATCGTGTCCGGTGTATCGCAGTCCGCGTAGCTGCCCAGGTGCCAGTGCTCCCACAGCTTGCCGTTGGCCCCCACCATGCCGGCGTAGGCATTCATCGAGAAGCGGAGGAAGCTAAGGACGTCATCCTCCAGGAGGTACACGCCGGCGTTGTCCGAGGCCTTGGGGAGCACCGAGTAGGTCTGCCAGAACCACGTGTCGGCGCCGGAGAGGCCCCGCGCCTCGCGGGCCTGCTCGACCTCCGCGAGGGGCCTCGCGAACACCGCCTTCGCGGTCCCCACCATGCCCGAGGTGCCCCACTCGTCCATGGCGTCCAGGGTCTCGACGACGCGGGGGTCGTTCGGGTCCAGCGCGGCGAAGGGCCCCGCCGCCGGGAGCGCCCCGATGAAGAGGTCGCAGTCGGGGAACTGGGGGGCGCCGAGTTCGGGGCCGGTCAGGCCGCCGCCGTAGGCCATCCGCGGGATGTAGCTGTGGTACGCGCCGTCCCGGCCCGGCCGAACCGGCGCCAGGGCGGCGTCTCTATCGAGTGCCGCGCGCAGGTCGCGCCGGAAGTCCTCGGCCTCCTTGGCATATGGCTTCGCCGCCTCGGGATCTATCTCGGCCAGCACGTCCGCGAACCGTTGCAGCCCTTGCAGGGACCAGGCGTTCTCGCAGTAGTACCAGTGCCAGTCGCAGGCGGGGAGGGCATAGTCGCCGAGCATCGACGGAGGCATGAGGCCCGCGACCTGGAGGTCGCGACGGTTCTTGACGTCCTCCATGTAGTGCGTGCGCTCACGGATGATCCATTCCGCCGCGGCCTGCAGGCGCGCGCGGTGCTGGGTGAACCACCCTTCGTCGCCGGTGAGGAAGTACTGGTCGCACATCGCCCACAGGAGCCGGCCCGTCGAGGCGTGGGTGCCCTCGTGGCTGTAGCCCATGTCGTGCCGCATCGACGTCGCCCACTCGAGGGACCCCGCCGGGTCCGTGAAGTCCCCGTCGGACTTCACACCGGGCGACCCGAGGAAGTAGTCGTAGACGGGCACCACTTGCTCGTGAAGGCCAACCAGCTCCATCACGCGCGCCGCCCGCGCGATCTCGGCGCCGAGGGTTGGCCACAGGTGCCGACCGCACAGCTCGTCGCTGGCGGCGCGCCAGGCACCGGTCCAGCGCTGGTCGGACAGCTCCACCGTCATGGCGGGATCGGGCACCTCGGGGAAGGGCGGCACGGGCGTGCCCTCGGGACAGGTCCAGAACCGGGCCTGCTTCATCAGCTCCTCCCACGAGCCCGGCTCGCGGTGCTCCCGGGTCATCTGCCGGAGGCTCTTCCGTCCCTCGGCCTCGAGCCGGGCGGCGAACTCCGCGCCCGTCTCCCCGCCCGCCGCCTGGCAGATGAAGAGGCCCTGGCGCGGGAGGTAGATCGGCCCCGACTCCAGGTCCTTCACACTGAAGGTCACGTCCCCCGCGTCAGTCCGGAGGGTCACCCGACTGTCGAGGCCCGGGCGGATCGTGGGGGAGTAGAGCAGAGAGACTCGCAGGCCCCGGCGCTGCCCGGCTCGGGTCCTCCGCCCGCCGCCAACGGTTACGCGCGAGCGCCAGCGCGCCTCGCCCGTGACCGTGGTGGTGGTGTCGCCCTCGAGCGGCGTGACCGTCCCGAGGAGCGCCACGCGGGTCTCGAGCCGCCCGCTGAGGGGCTTTCTCCCGGTCCCCGGCCTGAAGCCCCACTCGATCTCCAGGTCCATGGGCACCCATACGCCTGTGCTCGGCCCGCTAACACGGAGGCGCGGGACGGGCGGTTCACCCTTGGCGAACACGGCAACCATCTCGGTCGCGGCGGGTACCCGGGTGCTGTAGGAGGTGTCCATCAGTTCGTTCGGGTCACTCCGGTACGTCCACCGCCGTCCGTCCTGGGAGATCGTCGGATCCGTGAGGATCTTGTCCACAGTCCAGCCGAACCAGCCAAAGGCCGTAGGGTAGACCCGGACCTCCACCTGCCCCGGGTCCGGGACGGGCGACTCGGCAGGCCACTCCAGCTCCACTGCGTAGTCCACGAGACCACCGGTCCACAGCAGGCCCGCGAGCAACCCGCCCTCCGGCGCTGGGGGCAACCGCTTCAGAAGGTCGGGTTGGTCGTAGTAGATGCTCTTGAGCTGGTCCGCAGGCAGGGCGTCGATGGCAGTGCGGTAGACGCGATCCAGGCGCTCGAGACGGTGCGGGATGAAGCACGCCTCCGGCGTCTCCTGGATCGCGCGATCCGCGCGCCACGCGTAGGCCCACGGGGAGATGTCCACGGGCTGGCCAACCGCCCCGGTCCACCACGGCAGCGCTCCATTGCCCGCGTCTCCTCGAGCAGTTCCTGCTCCGGCGACGCACGTTGCGGGCACCGCCAGGGTCATGAGCGACACGCGAAGAAGGGTCACTGCTGGCCGACCTCCCACTGGCTGGGCTGCACCGGCTCTCCCGTCCATGACCGGACTGGCTGGGTGGATGACCTGCGGAGAGTAGGCCTGTAAGCCGAAGTGCTTGCCCGGTCAAGCGGTTCTTGGCGGCATCATCGGGCCTCGGACAGGGGTTGTCTCCTGACTTACATGCCCTCTCAGGCTTACATGTCCGGTGGCGAGGAGCTGAGCATGACCCGGGCCCACTGATGTGCCGCTTACAGACGGCTTACATGCCTTGGCTGTCCGGCGACCTCAGCGCGATAGGCATGTAGGCCGGGAGGCCTCAGCAGGGCTCGGGCCGCCGGTCGAGGACGCACTTCGGGTTCTCCGATGACCCACGGCTGTCCTCCCCAAGAGCGCACGTCTCAACGCGAGCACAAGCCTGCAGTTCGGGGGCGAGGCCAGAAGTCCGCTTCTGGGGCTGAGAGGCCTGCCGTCCCTCACGGGTGCCTCTAGGAGGCGATCACGGCGCGGGCCTTGCGTTCGGCGCCGTCGCGGGCGACGTTCCTCACCACAGTGAAGAGGTAGACCTTCGGGTTGCGCACCCACCGCAACCGCTAACCGGACCTCAGCAACTCGCCGACGACCTCACTCAGTATGTTATCGGCCTCCTCGTGGTCGGTCGTGAGGGCGAAGGCGTAGCTATGAGGCGGCCGAGCCGACTCGTTCCAGACCGTCTCCAAGGCTTCGACCCGGCCAGCCGAGAGCATCCGGAACGCGCTCCGCAGGCTTTCCTGCCCGGCCTGGGCCATCGGCTGCCTCCACATGTAAGACTCCAGGCGCACGCGACTCCATATGCAGCCCGCTGACCATCGCGGATGCCGCCCGTTGCGGAAGGTGACGGTGGGAGAGCGCTTGAGGACGCGCACCATCCATCCGGTTGTGTGAACCGATCGGGGCTGGCCCGTCGGGCAACGCTAGGGCGGCCGAGGCTCTTGGGGCCCCCGAAGGTAGTACTGATCAGAGCGCGCTCGGATGGAGAGCCACGCGATGTCGGGAGCTGCAGCGCCGTCGACCAGGCCGAAGACGGCTGTCCCCGCTGAGCGCCGGCCGCATTCCAGGCTCTTGGAGCAGCACCCGCCTCGGTCTGCAACTACCTCATGCTGGCTGGCCAGAGATGAGACGTTGACGGTGGGCCTCACTGCGGACCGGTTCGCCCGGCTCTGCCGATACCAGCCTGGTCCCCGCGAACCCACGGCGACGCAGAGCGCCGCCGCGGGCGGTCTGGCGAACAGGGCTCCGGGCAGCGGCACCCCCCGAGTTCCCGGCAATCCTGTCCGTGGAGCCTGGCGTCTTACCCTTGAGGCACGTAGGTGGTCTCCCGCGCGGCGGGAGTCTGACCTGTGACGCCAGGCTCTGCGCTCGCGTATCGAGGCCCATCGGGCCAAGAAACGTCCTCCAGGGGGATCGAGAGCGGACGAGGTGTGTCCCATGGGTGCTAGTGCCCCGCGCGTCGACCGTAACGGGACATGCTGCGCGGTCGGGAATAAACCTGTCGCTGTAGCACTCCATACTGTGAGGAAGCACAGCTGAGTCGAGGGGGCGGCCCGATGGCTCGCAGCGATCTTGAGCTGCTGACCCGCTACGCCAAGAGCCGGGAAGCCGAGGCCTTTGCGGAGCTGGTTGCCCGGCACCGGGACATGGTGTACGGCACCTGCTACCGGTTGCTGGGCAGCCGCCCGGACGCGGAGGATGCCGCGCAGGAGTGTTTTGTGCAGTTGGCGCGGAGGGGGGCCTGCGTGAGAACATCGGTCTCCGGGTGGCTGCACCGCGTGGCGGTCAACAGCTCGATGGCGCAGCGGCGCAAGGACCGCGCGCGCGAACGCGCGGAACGGGAGGCCGGGGGCATGGTTCCGGACCGGGACACCGAGCCGACGTGGGACAAGATCAAGGCTGAGGTGGACCAGGCAATCGACACGCTTCCGGATGACCTGCGGGAGCCCTTGGTGCTCCACTTCCTTCAGGGCAAACCTCAGACGGCCGTGGCGGAGGAGCTTGGGCTGTCGCAGTCGGCGGTGTCGAAGAGGGTCGCGAAGGCCGTGGAGCGCCTGCGGCGACACCTCGGGCCGCTGGGCTCGGCGCTATCCGTTGCCGGCCTGGTGGCCCTGCTGGAGACTCATTCCGCGGAGGCGGCGCCGGCAACGCTGGTCGCCAACCTGGGCCGAATGGCGCTCGCCGGCATCCCGCCCGCGCCGACGGCCGGCTCCGCGTCCTCCTTCCTCGGGCCGGCTGCCTCAATGGCTTCCAGCTCGAAGGTGCTCTGCCTGCTGATGGCCGCGCTGACCGTCGGCGCGATCGTGCAGCAGGTCGCGCAGGTTGCCCCGGCTGCAGCCCGCCGCCCCGTCGTGCGGGAGGCAGGAGCTGCCCCTGCAGTTCCCGCGGAGGCCCCTTCCCTGGCCCGAGGCCCAGCAGGTGCGCGCGAACGACCGGAGGCCGCAGGGCCCGTCAACCATGGGTCACAGCCAAGGGCGACGCCAGGCGAGCCGTCGAGGACGCCGCCAGGGCCGAGGCCTGGGCGCCCGAGCCGGGCTGCACGGAGCAGTGCGCCCGCGCTCGGGGCCTCCGCAGACAGGCCGGCGCCCGACAGACCCCTCACTCCGCCGACTCGCCCAGCGGAAGGGCCGCGCGCAGTGGAACGGCCGGCGGAGGGCGCATCGCTGTTGGCGAGTGCTGCCACGCCGAGTCTGACGCAGGCGACCGGCCTCGCGTCCGGCCTGCTGCCCGTCGGGCAACCGCCCTTGCCCCCGAACAGCGTCAACGTCGCTCCTCTGCCACCGGGAGTGGACGCCGAGTTCGTCGCCACTGTCGCCAAGATCGTCGCTGTGGCCAAGGCGGCCATGGAGGCGACCTTCCCTGGCCGCCAAGTCGAGACCATCAACCTCGTGTTCGCTCGCGCCCGGGCGGCAGCGCACGAGAGCGTCGTGACCGACCGGCGGGACACGATCTACATCCGTGCGGACGATCGGGGCATCGGGGAACTCCTCCGGCCCGACGCCGGGCCGGTGGCGATCCTCTGCGAGGCAGTGGCCGATCTCTCCAACCCCCAACCGCTCGCGGGCTTCAACCGCTTCGTTGCGCACCGCTACCTCGTTCCCGCCGTCGCAGGCGAGATGCCGCTGGGTGCCCTCGCGGACCATCGCGCGCTGCGGATCATGGCCGATGACGGGCCAGGGATGCTGACGGCAATGGCCGAGCCCCTCTACAGCAGCGTCCATCCAGACTTCGCCGCGGTCACGGCGCTGTGCGCCATCGAGAAGGAACTGCGGCTCGAAGGTCTGCGCGCGCTGCTCGACGAGATCCCAGCGGACGCGGAAGACCCCTTCGACGCTCTGCGGGCGGCTGCGACGGCCAAGGCGCCGCAGTTGGCGGAGGCCTTCGCGGCCTACGACGAGGCCATGCGGCTGGCGGTGGACGAGGAGGGCAGTTGTCTGATCGCGTCCTTTGAGCCGGACGAGACGATCCTGGAGGCTCACCCCCCAAGGATGGCGACTGAGACCCTTCGGCTCATCCTCAGCCCGCAGAACAGGTGGTCGCTGAGCGATGAGTGGTCCACCCACGGCGCCCAGTCGCTGTGCGTGGAGGCCGACGAGGGTGCCCCGTGGATGTCTGTGGTGATTGACGACGCGGACTGGAAGTTCAGGGACTGGCGTCGGTTCTCGGAGTTCTCCTTCGACTTCCTGGTGGTGTCCCCCGAGCCACAGGCCATCGGCTTCTGCGCCCAGGACCACCCCACTTGCGGACACGGGATCCTGGAGCTCTTCGCGGACACGGTTCAGTCCGGCGAGGCGCACCACGTCTCCTTCCCGCTGAACGAGGAGAGCTTGCGCGGCAGCCAGGACATGGATGCGACCTACTTCAGCGGCGCGTTCCGAGCTGACTCGGTCTCCCGACTCTACATCGGCCTCAACAAACCTACGCAGCCGATCACACTGTACCTGGACAACCTGCGGCTGAAGGTCCGGCCCAACTGAATGGGGGGGAATGCGGTGTCAACAACAGCCTTCGCCACGATGCTCCTTGGGCTTCCATTGCTCCAACCCCAGCAAGCGCCCCCTGCCTACCCGGAGGGGGTGTGGATCGACTTCCGGCAAGGGGTGGAACGGCACGGACTGGAGTACGTGGAAGCGTTTCAGTGCTCGCACAAGGTGACCACGATCGATGGGGTCGGATGCGCCCAGACCGAGACCGGTGGACCCCAGGCGCAGTGCCTGCGGTTCCAGGCGCCGCGAGAGATGATCCGGCCCGACCGTGACACGCTGACGTTCGAGGTGGAGGTCTACGACGGGAGTCCCCATCCGTTCATGCTCCAGGTGGAGTCCTCGACTCCGTCGGATGCCACCGGCCTGAGCTTCTACCACACCCTGCCTACCATCCAACGGCACGGTACACCGAAGTGGCGCTGGGTACGTTGGCAGGTGACGGACCCGGCTTTCTGTGACCCGGCGCGCGACGGCGTCCGCTTCCAGTTCTACGATGAGGCCTGGAGGAATGACGGCCGTCTGCTGAGCGTGTCGCAAGTGAGGGTGACTCACGAGGCGGTGGTCTTCCGACCGCAGCAGGACGCGGTCCTGTGTGGGGAACGGCTGCCGGTCGCGGCGGAGGGGTACGACAAGGCGGGCCAGCCGCTGCCGGACGGCACGGCGCTGAAGCTGGCGACCCGTCCCGGCACGGCGCTGGCGGAGTGCCCGCAGTCCGTGGTCCTGAGGGGGGGCAAGGCGGACTTCGAGGTTGTGGCCGGGGCAGAGCCGGGGACCGTATCGCTATGCGGGGTGCCGGCGGGGGCGCAGGCATGGGCCGGCAGGCCGATCTACATCCTCGCGGGGCAGGGGAAGCTCGAGGAGCGGACCGAGCTGGTCACCGGTGAGCAGCTGGCGACCACCGCGCGGTTCGAGGGCGGGGCGTTCGCCGGGAGCAGTGTCGCCACGTTCACGGACGATCAGGGCGAGGTGGCGCTCCGCGGGCAGTGGTCGTTCAAGCAGGACGCCGGCCAGAACGGGTGGGCGGAACTCGTCCTCGATGTCCCCCTGGCGGGAGTGCCGCGACGCCTCACCGTCTGCCTGGGCTGCCCCGATCAGACCGTGGACTCGGTCGGGGCGCGGATCAGGGATGCCCACGGCGAGATCTTCTCCTACTGCCTGGAGCCGATACTGGAGGGTCGCGCCCTGCCGGAGTACGCCGAGCGTACGCTGGAGTGCCGGGCGTTGGCCGGGCCCACCTGGGTTGCGGGGCCTGGAAGCGCCGATGGGGTCATGGACCTTCCGTGCTCACTGTACAGCCTGGGCCTTACTCCCATGCCCGGCCTGCCCCACGGCGAGATCGATGTGTGGCGCTTCGAGACGGATATCCTCGCCCCCACCGTACCGCCGGGCCCCACACCCGCCCAGACCGTGCCGCAGGGCGCGGAGCCTGTCGCAGCGCCGCCGGTGACGCCACACACGCCCCTTGTGCCCCAGGACGCGGCCGCCGAGCAGCACTACCAGCGCGGCCTCGAACTCAAGCGCGTGGGGCAGGCGGCGCAGGCTGCGGACGAGTTCCGTGCCGCCCTTGCCACCGATCCGAAGCATGTCAGGGCCCACTACGCTCTCGGGTGGGTTCTTCTGGATCTGAAAGACAAGACGGGCGCGGCCGTGGAGTTCCGCAAGGTCTTCGAACTCGCGCCTGCCTCCGACGAGGCCAAGGAAGCGCAGAAGGCGCTCGACCGCATCGGCGCCTAGCGAACCGTTGCGCGGCGGGATGGGGATCCGCTGCGGGGGGCGGAAGGAGGAGATCATGTGTGGCACAGGAGGACGGTTGGAGGCCCGCGTTGCCGCGTCACTGGCAGTCACACTCGTTTCTGCAGCCCTGCTGCAGCCATCCATGGTCCCAGCGCAACCCGGGTCCGGCCAGCCGCCGGAGGCGAAGACTGTTCATCTCAAGGGCCGCGTGCTGGGGCCCGATGGGCAGCCCGCGCCGGGAGCGGAGGTCGGGGTGAGCTATAACGGCAGACCGGTCGCGCCATTGGAGAGCATCTTCACGGGGAAGTGCAGCGAGGCCGGGGAGTTCGGCCTCGCGGCTGAGGGGCTGGACTGGCAGCCGTTCTGCTGCGTGTTCGCTCGGCAAGGTACCGACCTGATGGGAGCGACTGTTGTCGCGAAGGACGACGAGGGCAAGCGTGTCGAGGTCCGACTCCAAGCCGCGGGCTACATCCACACGTCGGTGGTGAGCCCAGAAGGCGAGCCACTGCCCGGGATGGGGACCTTCATCCGGGCGGGGAGCCAGTGGGCAGCGTTGCTTCAGGGACCGGCAACGAATGAGCGAGGGGAGTTGCAGGTGGGCCCGTTGCCTGCGGGTTTGCGGCTAGGCCTTTCCGTGGTCTCGGAGCTACAACACCTCGTGCCGCGAGACGTGTGGAGGGAACAGGACATCACGCCGCAGCCCGGCGAGACGTACGAACTCGCGCCACTGACGCTGGACTGCGATGGGCGATCGGTCGAGGGTGTGCTGGAGGACGCCGAGGGCAAGCCGCTGCCCGGGGCCCAGGTGGCCTGCTACCTTCCCCAGTGGCCGGTGAACTCGGCAACGGCAGACGAGCAGGGCCGTTTCAAGCTGACACAACTGCCGGTGGAAGGGTACGATGTTTGGCTGATCGCCGCGGACGTCGCCAGACAGCTGTACGTCATGTCGCTCGTGGACCCCGACACCGGCGAGAAGGTGCGACTGGTCCTGCGCCCGCTCACGGACGCGGGCGGCCTGCTGAGCGGGCCCGATGGTCAAGTGCTTGCCGACATCCCTGTCCGCGTCTTCCCGACGCTGAAGGCCCGATGGGGAGGCGTCACGGCTTACACCACGTGGAACACCGGCTGGGTGCCGTTGCCGCAGCCGGTGAAGACAGCCGAGGACGGGTCCTGGCAGGTCAGCGGGCTCATCGTAGGGGGCATGTACGCAGTGCAGCCGGAGGTGCCTGAGGCCCGCCTTGACTTCGAGGCGGGCCTCTTTGAGGTGGACCGTGACGGCAAGCCGACCGACTGCGGGCTCATGATGGTGCAGTGAATGGCGGCGCCTGCGCTGTGCGGCGGGTGCCGGGCCGCCGGCCGCGTACACACTGCCCACCAAGGTGGAGTGCGTCAGAGAGCGAGGGCAGTGGAAGGTGGATCCTCCTGACGAGCTTGAGATCGCACGAGAGCTCGACGGGAGGTCCCTCTCGGCCATGGGGAAGGTCCTGGGGGAGTCCTCCAGGGCGATCCCGCGCGGCGCCGTCGCTGGTCCCGTGACCCCGCGATCGTCGGGGGCAGGACCCCACTGGCAGCAACCGTCGGGCATGCGCTGCCGGGTGGGGACAGACGCTCCATGCCACGGAGGTGAAGAGAGATGCGTAGTGCTTGTTTGCCGATCCTCCTCGGGACGGCACTCATGTCTGTCGGTTGCCTGGCCGCAGGGCAAGGGCTGGGTCAGGCGCGTCAGGCGCAGTTCGCGTGGGAGATGCCGGCGAAGGTGTTGCTCCCCCTTGAGGAGCTTGCCGAGCGCGGTCTGATGCCCGTCGTGCAGAAGACCGGCGGCGCGGCAGCGACGCTGGCGATGGTGAAGCTGGACACCGGGGAAGTCGCATGGAGTGCGCCTCTGGAGCACGACGTGGCCGCGGCCGATGTTGCAGGTGACGTGCTGGCGATCGCGATCCACCAGAAGCTCCTGGGGATATCGATCACCGACGGGCAGATCCTGTGGCAGCAGCCGCTCAGCGGCATGCTCGCCACGGGTCAGGCCAACACGGCGACCTTCGCGCAGATGCAGTGGTTCGAAGACCGGAGGACCGGAGCGGGAGGGATCGGGGGCGCCTTCCTGTCGGCACACGGCAGGCTCTACACGTGCGTGGGCGGCATCGTCTACGCGGTTGAGCCGGAGACGGGCGCCCTTGTCTGGCAGAGACAGGTCGGGTTCACGCTGGCGCACCCCCTTGGCGCCATCGGGGACATGGTCCTCGCCCCGACGTTCGACAAGGGCCTCGCAGCACTGAAGGCCGATGGGGGAAGTGTCGCCTGGCAGAACCCCCGGGCGGGGCAACTGTCACCTCTCTTCGTGGTCGGCGAAGATCTGTACGGCGCGAACCTGCAGGGGCTGCATCGCATCGATCCGGCCACGGGTGACGTGCTCTGGACCGCGAAGGTACAGGGCGGTGACCCGTCCATGCAGGTCCGCGATCTGGACGATCGGGTCCTCGTGCTCCGCAGCCAGGGCGTAAGTGCTGTGAGCAAAGCCACGGGGGAAGTGCTGGGCTACGTGTCCACTCGGCCGCTGGCGTGGGCCGTAGCCGAGGGGATGCTGTACTACCGCGACATGCAGCGGGGCAACATCGTGTGTATCGGCCTGGATGACCTGGGGACCCGCTGGAACGTCGCGCCGGCCAACGTCGCCGCCGAGAGGCTCTTCGTGGTCGGCGATACACTGGTTGTGGTGGCAGCGGCAGCTATCCAGGCGCTGGACCGGAACAGCGGCAAAGCGTTGTGGCAGGCTGCGCCGGGCCCGGGCAAGCTGTGAGTATGTCCCAGCCGCAGTGGAAGGTGGCGGCAGTTCTCCTGAGTTGATCGGCTATGCGGCCCTGACCTGCTGAGGGCTGATCTTCTCCTCGTCGAGCACGGCCTTGAGCATCCAGAGGTCCTGGT
>Ga0315289_10011881_pt1 | contig 12314 bp, 4 predicted proteins | sample YL17G11_40_MG_FD_203452 | JGI IMG/M metagenome (GOLD analysis project Ga0315289, IMG submission 203452) | Sediment microbial communities from Yellowstone Lake, YNP, Wyoming, USA - YL17G11_40 | ecosystem: Environmental > Aquatic > Freshwater > Lake > Sediment | place: USA: Wyoming | collected...
TTTTCCCTGTCGAGGCTGCGGTTTTGCCTGAGATTGTGGTTTGACCGCTCGAGACGATTGTTGGGATTGCGTTCGGGGTTTCAACCCTTGGACACCCCAAGTGTTTTGCTTCTCCCAATGCCTTCCCTTTTCCCAGCTGCTCCAGTTCCGTCGAAGTTGTTTCTCAGGTATTCGTTGGTAATTCCATGGATGACCTCCCCAACGATGATCCCTGTAGTCATTCCTCCAACCTGAGGGTATCCCTCTATAAAACGATGGAACGCGTTGATAGTAGACCCAACCTGAGCCATAGTGCCGTGAGCGATACCAGCGTCCTTCCCACGGACGCCACCACCAACCATTGTAGAAAAAGATGTCCACGTCTAAGTCAGGGACAGCGTAGACATACGTCTCAGGTATCACGATCACCTCGGGCGGCGCAGCAAATACGATTGGCGGCGGCAGAGAAATATTCACTTGTACATTTACCCCTGCCATCGTTGGAATGGGAGCGACAATTACCAACGCCAAAAGCAGTGTTCCAAAAAGTAACTTTTTCATTTTGTTGCCTCCTTTGTCTATCATGCATGTCGTCCCGAGCATGACCTTCTGGAGACGCGTGACCCTCCCCGCGCTTCCTGGAGGGGGCTCTCGCCCATGGGGGTAAGCGAGATCCGGCCGCAGGTCTCCGTTGCTCCATATCCCTGATAGATGGGCTTCCCAAACTTCTTGAGCCATCTGTTACTCACCTCTGCGGGCAGGACGTCCCCGCCGCAGAAGCAATACTTGAGAGAATCCATATTGCAGCAGTCCACTCGATCTTTCTCAAGGATCATGCGGTACAGGGCGGGAACGCCGAAGAAGGTTACCCTCCTTTTGGACTGTTTTATAAAAGCGACATATTATCAACCTATTAAGAATTGATTTTTTTGTCAATCTTCAAAATTCGCTGGACGACGTTGCGGGCGAATCTTCCGACGATCGCGCGCGGCATCAGTATGAGGGCGGGCCTTCTCGCCCGGGCCGCGCTTTAGTATTCTACGATCTCCGGCCTGATCCCCAGGAGCTCGATCGACCGGAACCGTTCCTCTGCGAACGCAGTGTAGGAGAACGCGGCATGATCGATCGGGAGTCTCGGATACCAGGAGAAGCGCAGTTGCACCGGTCCGATCCCGAAGCCATCCTTGTGCAACCGGACCCCCAGCCCCAGGCCCGAGTAGCAATCTTGCGCGAGGATGCTTCTGCGTCCGGAGCCGATAAAATCCAGGTCCGCGAAGGTGAAGAACGCGAAGATAACTCCTCGCGCCCTCCAAGGGGTGAATGCGACGGATTCAAGGTTGAGCTGGAGGCGCTTGCTTCCGGTCACACTCCCGTTGTAGACCACGCCCCGAATGCTCTCGTCGCCATTGAAGTCGATGCTGTCGTCCGCGAAGCGGTGGATCCCGGTGGTGTATTCCGCTTTGGCGAACTGACGGAACCGGAACCCTCCGACCTGCAGAAGATTGCTAAAGTAAAGGGTCCGCAGTCGGATTACTCCCCGCTCGATCTTTCCGCCTTTGGGATATCCACCGATGCGCATCTCACCGACCCCGTAGCCCAGTCGGTCGATCTTCTCTCCCGCCGCCAACGTGGCGGATGCATAATGACTCCGCGTGAACTCCTCATCGGCCAATCCGTACGTGACGCGGGCGAGGAAACCGTAGGGGATATCCTCCGTCCGGCCCAAGTTATACAGGAGATTCGTGCGGTAATACCAGCTTTGGATGTAGGTGAGGCTTCCCAGAACGTGGTTCATGTCGTGATACTGATAGAGGGTGGATGGCGTGACCGGAGGGCGTCTGGTGAACTTTAGATGCCGGACCCGGCCCGAAAGGAACAGGATGGGGCGGCGCCCGGTCTCTTTCTGACTGCGCCATTGATGAACCGGCGTCCCCGCCCAGAGGTCGATCAGATCGGAAGTGTTATCGACTGCGGAAGGTAGTGAATCCGGTACTGTGATCGAGGTCCGCCTCAGGTCCAACCCTCCGGCGTATCGGAGGACGGGGGAGATAAGCTCGCGGGAGAGTGCGAGGCCCGCCGTTTCCTTGTCGGGCATTTTCACGTACTCCACCTTTCCGGTCACGAACGAGCCCCGGATGTTCTGCATGGAGTACTTTGTGTCGAATCCGGGTCTGACGTTCGGGATCATCGTCACCGCTCCGGAAATCTGGTGCCCTAGCCCGAGGAGGTTCTGCTCGGCCAGGCTGACTTTCAGGCGATTTCCCTCCTTCAGGCTTCCTGAGAGCTCGAGGGTCCATGTTTCCTTAACGATGACCAGCACGTCGGCTGAATCGCTGCTTCCGGGAATCTGCACCACGACGATCCGAGCATCTCCGATAAACTCTAGGTTCCGAAGGATACGCTCGCTGTCGGCCAGCCGGAAGGGATCGATGGTGTCCCCCTCCTTTAAGAAGAGGGTCCGGCGAATGGTGGTCTCGCGGGTCTGGAAGTTCAGGTGGTTGAGGAATCTCGCCAGCTGCGATTTCGTCGATCGGGTAGTATCGTCGACCGACGGGCCGAATACATCAAGGTTCGTGACCCGGATCCTCCGGACGCGTTTTCCCGTATAACGGAGGAAGTTCCGATCGCTCCGCTCCAGCGCAGGTTCCTGCTCGCTCCGCGCGACCTCGACGGAATCCGTTTCCGCGCGCGCCGCGGGCCCGCTCGGTTCCGCGAAAACGCACTCACGGGAAGCTCCAAGTATCAGTTGCAACACGAGAAGGATCACTGAGCGTCGGTACATTACAGACTCAGGGCGATGGTAGGCGTCGTGCGACGCGTCTGCAGCCTCTGTTCGGTCGAACGTGTGTTCCCCCCCGCTGGAAACCAGAAAGACCCCATCACGCCGTGTGCCCTAGACAGCCCTGCGGCTACCTGGATGCCCAGACCCAGGGCCTCCTCCACAGGCAGCGAACCTCCTGCAATCTTCGCCTTCAACGTCTGGCCATCATAACAATTCATGCTGATGAACAACTGCCCTTCCGGGGTTTCGTCAATTTCATGAATTGTGCAAATATTGTGGTGTCGGAGAGCTGACGCTGCCTGCGCTTCGCGGATGAAACGCTTCTTGGCGTCAGGGTTGCGAGTCAATTCAGGAGACAGGAACTTGAGGGCAACGGTGCGCTTGATCTTCGTGTCCTCGGCCTTGTAGACAACACCCATGCCACCTTCGCCAAGCTTCTCTAGAATCTTGTAGTGCGATATTGTCTTCCCAATCACGCGCAGTTCCTTGGAAGGGGTGGTTGGCTGTTATGCTATCGAGCCAGCAACTTCAATGTAGGACGACAGCTCGTGTGGGTCAAGCGGTTTTGCGCCGGGAGAGATTGGACAGTGTTCAGGCCAAACGAAAGTCCCTGCGGGCAGAGCTCAAATGAGGAAGGCTTGGGCAATGTTCAAGTTGAGACACAAGACGTAGCGAGCGGTTGAGACTCAGGCCCCCGCGTCCAGGGCCAGCCTCAAGATACGCTCGAGGGAAGGTGGGGTGCCCTAAGGGATGATTTTCGAACTTGGGCGGTTGCGGGCGGTTTGAAAGCGGTCTCGCGAGGGCTTGACGGGCACCCTGGGCGGGGTCCCTACCTTTCTCCCCCCGAGATTCAACTGGTGGTTCATGCTACTGTGTTCGATGCTTCCGATATCTTGACATGCGCCTGAAAATCGTATATAAGAATAGTGATAGGCGGGTACATACTCTAGCTGTGATGCGGGAGGCGATGTTGTATGTCTCAAGAAAACGTGGGTGATTCTCTGCTCGGCCCAGGGAGAGAGGAAGGGCTATGAATGAGCCAAAGCAATCCGCACCGCTCTTGAGCGACCGCGCGGCAGACCGCGACTTGCTCGACTTTTCGCCGTACACGGGCACCCTCCTGGACATCATCCGCGATCCGGCGACCGAAGGGCCGCTCGTAATCGGTTTGTTCGGGACGTGGGGCAGCGGCAAGACTTCGCTGATGAAGTTCGTGCAGGACGAACTGCAGCGCGACCCGGCGCGCAAGTTTCGGCTCGCGTGGTTTGACGCGTGGAAGTACGAAAAGGAGGACGCGCTCTGGCGCGCGCTGCTGCTCCGTGTGATCGACAACCTGCGCGACCGAAGCAACGAGGGAAGGGACGTGACGGAGGAGCCGTTCAGAACCGACATCTCTCGCCTGGAAGAACGCCTCTATCGCGACGTCGAATGGCAGGAAAAGGGCGGACTGACCATTGACTTTCCCAAACTGGCGGGGGGCCTGGCCGCCATGGCTGTCCGGCTTCCATTTGCGCTGCTGCCGGGAGTTGCCGCTGAAGCGGTCAAAGCAGCGCAAGCCGCGATTGGCGAGGGGAAAGACGTGGGCAGTGTGCTCGGAGCATTTGACCGCCGGGTGATCGAACATCACCAGGCTCAGTTGCGTTCGATTGAGCAGTTTCAGCATGAGTTTGGGAGGCTCGTTGAGACTCGAGTCGTCGCACAGAGCCGGCGGCTGGTCGTTTTTGTGGACGACCTCGACCGCTGTTTGCCGGAGAAAGCGATTGAGGTGCTGGAGGCCATCAAGCTCTTCCTCGACGTGAAGGGCTGCATCTTCTTACTCGGACTGGATCAAGAAGTCGTGACGCGAGGCATCAAGGTCAAGTACCGCGACTTTGCGGTGGACGAAGGTGAGGGAAGCGAAAAACGCATCCCGATTGACGGCGCGAACTATCTCGAAAAGATCATCCAACTCCCGTTCCGCCTGCCAAAGATTGAGCCGCACGCGATGCAGCCGTTTGTTCACGGGCTTGCCGCGTTTCCAGATAACCGTTGCGAGAGAATTTTCGCCGAAGGGCTTGAGACGAACCCGCGCAAGGTCAAGCGCGCGATCAACGTCTTCCTGTTCCTCTCAAAGCTCGCGGAGAAGCGAAAAATCACATTGCAGGCTGTGCGCCTTGCAAAGATCGTCGTTATCTACCACAGTCATCCGGAGCTGTACGAGTTGCTGCGCGTTAATCCCGCGCTGCTGCGCGACCTCGAAGAGTACCTGAGGGCGCAAGCCGCAGCGACGCCCGATGCGGAGCGAGGTTTGAGGATGGAAGGTGTTGCCCCGGGGGAACGCACCATCCCGGAAACGCGGACGGCGCCCGTGCCCGACCGCTTGCTCACCGCTGCACTGAGACGCGTCCTGACCCTTTTCCTAGACGATGAGAAGGCCTGCTTCATCAAGACTGACTACGGTGAACTCAACTCTTATTTCACGCTCACGCGCGGCGCGATTGCCGAAGCCCCACCGACCGCGCCGGAGCCTGGTGTCGTGCGGGCTGCGCGGGCCCTCGAGGTCCCGATTCCGACGTTCGTTCGTATCCCGGCTGGCGAATTCCTCATGGGCACATCCGATGAAGAGATTGGATTGCTGTTGAAAATGACGAACACGAAGAACTGGGCCAAGAAGTGGAAAGAAGAGGGTTGGTTCAAGCGAGAGCAGCCGCAACACCACGTTACGCTCGACGAGTTCCAGATTGCCAAGTATCCGGCGACGAACGCACAATATCGGGCGTTTGTCGAAGCCGTTCGCCAGCAACCCCCAAGCCATTGGTCCGGGGGAAGATTCCCTGAAGAGCTTGCAGCGCATCCGGTCGTCAATGTGAGCTGGGACGATGCGATCGCGTACTGTACATGGCTGACTGAAGAACTGCGCAAAGCGGGCCACCTGCGCCAGGGTGAAGTGATTTGCCTGCCGACGGAGGCGCAGTGGGAGAAAGCGGCGTCGTGGGATGATAAGAACAAGGCGAAACGAATTTGGGCGTGGGGCAATCAATGGGACACCGCGAAATGCAATACAGCGGAAGGAAAGGCGGGCGCAAAAACTCCCGTAGGGAAGTACTCTCCAGAGGGCGATAGTTACTACGGCATCGCTGATGTGACGGGCAATGTCTTTGAATGGTGTGCGGATTGGTTAGATGAGGACTACTACGGACAATCCCCGGCCAAGAATCCAAGGGGCCCTTCTTCCGGGCAATATCGGGTACTGCGCGGCGGGTCGTGGTACGACAACTCGGTCGACGCTCGCTGTGACGTCCGGTTCAGGTACGACCCGGACGTCAGGCTCGACTTCGTGGGTTTTCGTTGCGCCAGGAGTTTCTCTCCATAGGGGGCTCCTTTGTCCTCTGGTTCTTTGTCCTCTGTTCTTCGGGGGGTGCGTATGGTCGCGGACATCGGCGTCCTTGGAAAACTCGTTGAAGGCGCGGATGCCCCGCCCTTTTCACAGACAGCTCAAATCCTGAAAGGATTAGACGATGGCTGAGCTTAAGACAGTTGCCGCCGAGCTCAAGCGCGGCGAGGTGATCTTTTTTCTTGGGGCAGGGATGAGCAAATGCGCGGGCATGCCTACTGCTCCAGAATTGGCCCAGCTACTCCCCACTGATTTCAAGCCGCCAGATATTGAGAACCCGACGCTGGTTGATATCGCGGATTTTTGCGACGCCGAGGGTCGCCGCGCGCAACTCAATACCGAAATCCGCAAGCTCGTGAAATCTACTCAGGACTCGCTCACAGCGCCCTCGCCCGCGCACCTCGTGCTGGCGCGTCTCAAGGACGTGAATCTTGTGGTGACAACGAATTGGGACACGCTGCTCGAGAATGCTTGTGATGCGCTCTCCCCCAAGCGCCCGTACTATGCGATCGTAACGGACGGCGATTTGGAGGGGCGTCCAAAATACACCGGCACGCTCAACATTCTGAAAATGCACGGCACACTCGATAGCCCGAGTTCCTACATTGTAGGCGAAGACGATTTTGCGCGTTTCAAGCACGAGCATCCCAGTCTGTATCGGCGATTGGAAAACATCTTCATTGACCAGACCGTGATTCTGGTCGGCTACGGATTGGGCGACGAGAACGTCAAGCGCGCGTACAACGACGTTCGTTTCGAGCGACGCATCCCGCGGCAGGTCTACGCTGTCAATCCGTTCGTCAGCAAGTCGCGTATGGGGGTATGGCGTGGCCGTAACGTCGAGGTTTTGACTGATCCGACCGGCAAACCGTACGACGCGCTCGCGTTCTTTGCCGAGTTGGAGCAGCTCCTGGGCATTCCAGGCCCGGTCAGCATCGCTCCGACGATTCCGCTCGCCGCCTCGCGCTATCTGACCTACCTGATTGATGTTGTTCGCCCTCTGACTTTTCAGGCGATCGTGCAATTGGAGCGCGCCCCAGTCACGCTGGACGTGGATGATCTTTACGTGAAACTCTACGCGGCGCCCGAAATGCCGCGCGCGGAAATGGTCGAGCATCTCGAGCGCAAACCGCATGAACAGATACAGGCGATTCAGCGCGAGCGGGGCGCGTCTGAACCAGTGCGGATCGAAGACGCGCTCAAGAAACACAATGCGCTCGTCGTTCTCGGTCATCCCGGCTCGGGCAAAACTACGCTCCTGCGTTACCTCGCTGTCGTTTTTGCGCAGGGACGTACCGACGAAAAACTGGGACTGAAAGAAAACCGCGTGCCGTTCCTTGTACCACTTGCCGCCTATAATGCGGCCCTACGCCAAAACCCAAATCTGGACTTGCTCAGGTTTATCCCGGCTTATTGGCGCACCGATACGATGGCGTACGATATTGCGCCGTTGTTGCAAGAGCATCTCGCAGAAGGTACCGCCCTCATCTTGCTCGACGGATTGGACGAGGTGTTTGAAAGCGCAGAGCGCAAGCGTGTCGTCGAGCGGGTCAAGACCTTTATTGAGAAATGGAAGGAAGGCGGAACGCCCCCGTCAGGGGGCAATCGCTTTGTCGTCACGAGCCGCATCATCGGTTACCGCGATGCGCCGCTCGAGACCGAGGACATCGCGCATTTCACACTGCAGGATTTCACCGAGGAGGAAATCCGCTGGTTCGCGCACAACTGGTGGTCGGCTTACCTTCGCTGGCTCCACGGTGACACAGCCTCGGCCCGCGAAGAAGCGACCCGCGAAGCGGAACGTCTCACCGCTACGATTTTCCGCGATCCGGGCGTGCAATCTCTCGCCACGAATCCGCTGTTGCTGACGATTCTGGCGCTGATTCATTATTCAGGGAAGGAGTTGCCTCAAAAACGCGTCGAACTCTACGAGTTGTATGTCAAGACGCTGATCACCTCGTGGAGCCGGCACCGCACCCTGGCGCGCGAGGCCCTTGGCAGCCTCGAAGAAGTCGAGGCGATCAAGATTCTTGCGCCGCTCGCCCTGTGGATGCACCGCGAGCACCCCGCGGGCACCGCCCCGCGCGAAGAAATCGAAAAGCGGATTCAGGTTTACTACGCTCGGAAAATGACGGCGGCAGAAGCCGACACTGCGGCCCGGAGCTTCCTGGAAAGTCTGCGCAAGTACACAAGTCTTTTGATTGAGCGCGGCGAGAATGCCTACGGATTTCTGCATCTGACTTTTGAGGAGTATCTCGCGGCGCGTGGCGCCATTTTCGAGGGACAGGTGGAGCGACCCAATATCTTCGGTGCGCTGTGCCCGCATCTCTATATCCCTGCGTGGCGCGAAGTGGTGCGTCTCACCGCCGAGCATCTGAGTTTGATAGCGAGGGAGGAGGCCACGGCGTCGCTGTTTATTCGCAATATCCTCCGAGACACACCCTCTCCAGAAGAGGATCGCGGAAAGAACGCTGTCCTCGCCGGCGCGTGCTTGCTCAACATCGGCGCGGCTGGCGTCGAGAAAGATCTGTGGGACGATACGCGCGAGAAGCTCTACCAAACGATGATCGCACTTGACTTGCCGTTTGCGACACGACGGGACGCGGGGATCACGCTGGGCGAACTTGGCTGGCTGCCGGGTGATCTGGATGATATGATGCCGGTGGCACGCGGAACGTTTGTCTACGGCGACAAGAACAAGTCGCGCCAAATTCGCTACGATTTTGAGATCGGAAAGTACCCGATCACGAACGCGCAGTTTAAGCGCTTCATGCTCGCCGGCGGGTACGGCACCGAACGATGGTGGTCCGCCAAGGGCTGGAGCCTACGTGAGCAGGACAAATTGGACCGCCCGCGCTTATGGGATGACCCGCGATGGAACAATCCGCTCCAGCCGGTCGTGGGCGTGAGTTGGTACGAAGCAGAGGCGTACTGCAGATGGCTCGCTGAAGAAACCGGCAAGGATTATCGCTTGCCCACCGAAGAGGAATGGGAGAAAGCCGCACGCGGGGAGAAAGGCAAGTTCTATCCGTGGGGCGACGATTTTGATCAGAGGAAAGCAAATACATTTGAGAGCGGATTGGTCGCAACGACGCCGGTGATGATGTACCCGGAAGGTAAGAGCGATTATGGAGTGTTCGATCTTTCGGGGAATGTTTGGGAGTGGACGAGCAGTATGTTGAGCCAAGAAGAACAGTATCCGGTGCTGCGCGGCGCGTCGTGGTTCCTCGACTCGGGCGGCGCCCGCTGTGCCACCCGGAGCTGGCGCGACCCGGTCTGGCGCGACCCGGTCTGGCGCGACCCGGTCCGCGGGGGCGACCGCGTGGGTTTTCGTTGCGCCAGGAGTTTCTCACGGTAGGGCAGCCTCATAAGGGGTTCCTCTGCCCTCGGCTCGGTAGGGAAAGAGCTGGCGTCCCCAAGGGGATTTGAACCCCTGTTGCCGCCTTGAAAGAGCGGTGTCCTGACCGATTAGACGATGGGGACGCAGAAGAAACGCTTCGTTACCGAAGCTCACTCAGTGGTCGAAGCCTCGCTCAATCTAGCAGAATCGGAGAGGACCTGTCAACCTGCGCGTGGCGAAGACCATCGCTTCATAGCGCCCGCCTCGCCTGTCAACCCGTGCGTCTTTATAATTGAGATGTCTTACCACAGTCTTTTGAACAATTCTCGACGCGCAACGCTAAGGTGCAGAATCGGACAGCGCCTGTCAACATTAGCTACCGCGCTTTGTCACAACCCCCACATTCCCCTTCCCTACCACTGCTTCCACTTCCGCAACGAGTTCCTCGCTGATGTGGACCTTGAGCCTCCTAAGAGAGTCCATCTCGACGCGCGTTTCCTCGCGCGCTTCCTCGGCCGAGCTCTCCTTCTCTTCAGCAAAGGCGAACTCGGTCTGTCTCAACCCGACTCTCACGTCTGAGTTACCAGGCGAAGAGAGAATAGCATTCTTGAGCTTCGAGTAGTTCTTGAAACCGTCAGGGAGCCTTATCTCGAGCACGCCCGAAGTGAAGAAACGTTCTCGGACAGTTTCGAGAGGCTCAAGCGCGTAGCAGAATATCTTGGTGCTTTCCTTCTTCTCGATCGTCCCTCTTACGACCAGAGCTTCGTCTCTTGCCCAACCCATGGAGAGTGACGTTCCTCTGGCTCCTTCCGTGGCCCTTGCCACCCGCGCAAAAACAGACGGGAAGACCACGACCTCAATCGTACCCGTCTCGTCACGTAGAGTAAGGAAAGCCATGAGGCTCGACTTCTTCGTCCGCACTCTTCTGTACTCCGCCATAAAGCCCGCGACAAAGACTCGCTCTTTGTCAGGCGTTTCCAAGGCTTCGCCGACCGTCATTATGCCCATCTGTTTAAACAGATTCTCTCTCTCGTGAAGAGGATGCTGGACAATAAAGAGGTCCGTGGCATCGCGCTCCATGGCGCGTAGCTCGACTTTCGAGAACTCAGGCATGTCAGGGATGGGAACGGACTCACCCACTCTTCTCTTTTCCTTGAGACGGAGCACAACCTGTTCCTCATCCTCGGTCTTCTGAGGAGCACCCGCGTCGCTCAGGCCCTTGACGATCTGACCCAGCACCGCTAGCATTTGCGAACGCGTGAGGCCCGTAGAATCAAGCGCACCAGCCTTCACTAAATTCTCAATGCCCTGCCTGTTTATTTTTCCTTGCATTCTTGAACAGAAGTCGGTCAGCGAAGTAAAATCCCCAGACCGCCTCCTCTCGGAAACGATTGCTCTTGCGCTCGTCTCGCCAACGTGTTTGACGATGGCAAGACCCGCTCTGATGGCGTCCCCTTCGAGAGTGAATTCGACATCGCTCTTGTTAACGTCGCAAAGAAGGAAGCTGGCGTTTCTTTCCCTTGCTATCGCCATGTAGTTTCTCATGCGGTCAACGAAACCCAGGTTGCTGTTGAGTAGAGTAGTGATGTATTCCGTTGGGAAATGCGTCATCATGTAGGCACAACGGAAGGTCGTGAGGGCATACGCTACGCTGTGCGATTTGTTATACCCATAACCACCAAAGTGAAGGAGAAGGTTAAAGATTCGGTCAGCGTCCTCACCTTCAACGCCTTTGTCCATCGCCCCGGTCACAAACCTCTGCCTCATCGAAACAAGCTCGCCCGGTCTTCGCCGCGAGACTGCAACGCGCAGCCCATCTGCTTCCTCCATAGAGAAACCCGCAATGACTCTCGCGACTTCCATCACCTGTTCCTGGTAAAGAATCACACCAAAAGTCTCTTCTAGTACGGTCTCCAACATGGGATGCGGGTAACTCACGGGTTCACGTCCGTGCCTTCTAGCGATGTACTTGTCCACCAGACCGCCTCCAAGCGGGCCAGGCCTGTAGAGCGAGAGGGCAGCGACTACGTCCTCAAACCTATCCGGCTTGAGCCGCTTCAGAAGATCCTGCATGCCTGTACTCTCTAGCTGGAAAACACCAAGAGTTTTTCCCTCGGCAATGAGCGAGTAAGTGGCCTTGTCGTCAAGGGGAATTGACGCCACTTCGAGCTTGGAATCTTTATGCCTTCTCACAAGGACAGCGGCCTCATAGAGTGCGGTCAAAAACCTCAGGCCGAGAAGATCGATCTTGAGGAGACCTATCTCATCAACGGGGTCCTTTGTTATTTGGGCAATCACTTCGCCGCTGGCAAGCTTCTGGAGGGAAACGTAATCCGTGAGGGGTCCATCCGTTATTAGAATGCCAGCCGCGTGAACAGAAGGATGCCTCGGAAGCCCCTCGATTTGCTTGGCGCGATCGACGAGGGTCTTGACTCTCTCATCGCCCGTGTACATCTTTGCAAGAGAAAGGGACTCTCTCAAAGCTACGTCTATTGTCATGGACATTGCGCCAGGAATCGCGCTGGCAACGCGGTCAACCAGTTTTTCTTCGACCGCGAGGGCCCTTCCTGCGTCTCTTATCGCGCTTCTCGCAGCCATGGTATCGAGCGTGGCTATGTGAGCCACGTGGCCCTGCCCGTATTTATTGGTCAGATACTCCATCACCCTGTCTCTGTCTTTGTGACTTATGTCGACGTCGATGTCAGGAAGCCCCTGACGCGCGTGCGTGAGAAACCGTTCGAAAACAAGCTTGAACTTGATCGGATCGACGTCCGTTATGCCCAAACAGTACGAGATGAGGCTCCCCACCGAAGAGCCCCTGCCGGGCCCCACAGGAATGC
>Ga0315289_10011883_pt1 | contig 12313 bp, 8 predicted proteins | sample YL17G11_40_MG_FD_203452 | JGI IMG/M metagenome (GOLD analysis project Ga0315289, IMG submission 203452) | Sediment microbial communities from Yellowstone Lake, YNP, Wyoming, USA - YL17G11_40 | ecosystem: Environmental > Aquatic > Freshwater > Lake > Sediment | place: USA: Wyoming | collected...
TCGCCGGCGTCAAGGTGCCCGGCGATCGCCCCATCGACGGCGCCAGCCTGCTACCGATCTTCGCGGGCCGGCCGATCGATCGCGCCCATCCGCTCTACTGGCAGTACGACAAGGCCGTGGGCGGCCCGACGTTTGCCCTGCGCGACGGCGATTGGAAACTCCTGGCCCTGCCCGATCTGCAAACCTTTGAGCTTTACAACCTCAAGGAAGATGTGGCGGAATCGAACAACCTTGCCGCCCAACAGCCGCAGCGCGTCCAGGCCATGGCGGCGACCCTGATGCGGCTGTATCGCGAGATCAAGGCCAAGGGGCCGACTTGGCCGCCAGGCCCAGGCACCAGGCCGGCTGGGCCTCAGCAAAAGAAATAGGCGCGCTTAGCGGCCGTTCCATCATGACTTCGTGTCTTGACCGCCGCGTGCCCTCACCCCTGCCCCTCTCCCGCGAACGGGAGAGGGGAGTTGTTGTTGGACGGCCGCTCACTGGCTGCCTGCGCCTTGGACCCGCATGTGGATGCCGTAAAAACTCTTGCCGGCGGTGATGAAAAGGGTGTGCCGGTCTTTGCCGCCGAAGCAGACATTGGCCGTCCAGGGCTCTTCGACGGCAATGTGCTCGATCTGTTTGCCCGTCCGGTCGAACACGGTGACCCCTTTGCCCGTCAGGTAGACGTTGCCTGCGCTGTCGATGGTCATGCCGTCGGAGCCCATTTCGCAGAAGAGCCGCTTGCCGGCCAGCGTGCCGTCGCTCTGGATGTCGTAGGCGTAGGTCTTCTTGCCGCCGATATCGGCCACGTAGAGGGTCTTGCCGTCGGGCGTGCCGATGATCCCGTTGGGCTGCTTCAGGTCCTCGGCCACGCGCATCAGCTTCTGGTGGTCCGTCGCAAGATAATACACGGCCTGGCAGTCTTGCTGTGCCGCCGGCGGGCGTTTCCAATAGGGCCGCTTGTAGAGCGGGTCGGTGAAATAGACGCCGCCGTCGGGCCGCACCCAGACATCGTTGGGGCCGTTGAGCAGCTTGCCCTGGTAGTCCTTCACCACCACGGTGATCCTGCCGGCCGGATCGATGCACCAGAGTTGATTGTGCTCGTCGGCGCATGCCCAAAGGTTGCCTGGAGCGTCGACGCACAGGCCGTTGGATCGGCCGCAGGGCTGCAGGAAGGTCGACAGTTTGCCGTCGACGCTCCACTTCATCATGCGATCGTTGGGCTGATCGGTGAATAGCACGTTTCCCTGCGCGTCGGCGGCGGGGCCTTCGGTAAACTTAAAGCCGTCGGCCAGCCTTTCCAGCTTTGCGCCGGGGGCAAGAATTCCGCTTTCGGCGCCGAGAGCAGCGGCAGCCGACAACCACACGCAACACGACGCCATGAGCCGAATCGGATTGATCCGCATGATTTTTTCTCCCTGGTGTCAGCAGTGATTGTTCCGCATTCATCATTCATTATTCATCATTCCGCCTTCACGCAGTAGAGGCGGGCGGAGGTCCGCAGCAGCAGGCGGTCGCCGGTCATGGCGGGCGTGGCCATGCCCATGTCGTCATCGGCCAACTTATTGGTGTGCAGCAGCTCGAACCGGTCGCCCGCCCGGAGGACGAACGTCACGCCGTCTTCGTTCAGGCAGAAGACGCGCTCGTTGTAAGCCCAGGGGGAGGCGGTGAAGTGCAACCCTTCCGGCAGGCGCTGGCGTTCGAACAGCGGCGCGCCGGTTTGGGCAGCAAAGGCGCTCAGCAGCCCGCGGTCGTAGAGTACGTAGAGCCGGCCGTCGTAAAGGAGCGTGGAGGGGTTGTAGGGCGCGGCCGTGCGATTGCACCAGGCGACGGCCGAGTTGCTCGTTTGGTCGGGCTTAAGCGAAATGTCGTCGGCTCCGCCGGGCCGGATGGCGTAAACAGGCCGCAGCTTATCGCCCACGAAACCCGAGCTGACGTACAAGAAATCGCCCTCCGCGTACGGCGTGGCGATGGTGATCTTCGACATGCCGCGAAACCACCAGAGCAGTTTCCCGTCGAGGTCGTAGGCGCGGACCTTTTCGGTGCCGGGCGTGACGATTTCGCTGCGGAGCGAATTGTGCCACACGTAAGGCGTCGACCAGTTGCTCTTCTCATCGCGACTGACGCGCCATATTTCCCTGCCGCTGCGCTTGTCCAGCGCCAAAAGATAAGACTGTTCTTCGTTGTCGTTGACCAAGTACAGACGGTCGCCGCTTAGCACCGGCGAAGCGGCAGGCCCCCAGGCCGCCCACGTCACCCGAGGCGCCAACGGACACGACCACACCGGCTCGCCCGCGAAATCCAGGCAGAAGACGCCCACGTTGCCGAAATAGGCGTATACGCTCTCGCCATCGGTGACGGGCGTTTCGGAAGCGTAGCTGTTCTTCACGTGGATCGAAGCGGGCGGCGGGCCTTCGTGCACCATGCGCTCCCACAGCAGTTTTCCGCTCATCAGATCGAGGCACAACACTTTCCATTGGTGCTGCGAAGTCGCTGCTTTCGGCCGCTCGCCGCCGAGGTACAGCCCTTTCTTCGGCGGCTCCGACTCGCCGAGATTGATCACGGTGGTGAGAAACACGCGGTTACCCCAAACGATCGGCGATGACCAGCCACGGCCGGGAATCTCGGTCTTCCAGGCGATGTTCTCCGAGGCCGACCAGCGATCGGGCAGATCCGCATGGGCCGCCACGCCTCGTGCGCCCGGCCCGCGAAACTGCGGCCAGTTGTCATCCGCCGCCGCACACAGGTGGAATGCGGCCAGCAGGGCCGCGGCAAAAACCAACATGGCGATCGTTTCTTTCATGTCACCCGCTATCCTGTTTCGCCTCTTTCCGTGGCAAGCTAGAAGGTGACAGGAACCGTTGTCGGTTGCGTCTTTCATGGCAGGAAGGGAAGGTTCCTGGCACCTTTTGGAGCCCTCGCCAGTTTACGCGAACGATCGCCGCGCGCCTACCGCGTCCGCGGTAAGATCGTGGCCGCCCCGGCGACGGCCACGGCGGCCAGCGTGATCCAACTGGCCCAGAGAAGCCACGGATGGCCGGCCGGTGTGTAGGTGAAGTGCAGATGGTTCGCGCCCCGACAGACCGGCACGGCGCGAAAAACGAAATTGCCGATCCAGAGTTTTGCCTCCTCGCCGTTGAGCCAAACCCGCCAGCCGGGCGCCCAGCGGTCGGTCACCAGCAACCATCCGTCGTCGGGGCAGGACACGTCCAAAATCAATTCGCGGTCGACGTACTTGAGCACGGTTGCCCGCAGCGGCTGCGCGGCGGGCAGATGCTCGATGGCCGTCTTTTCGGCAGCGGCTTGCTGAGCAGAGGTCGGCTGCTGCGGGCTGGCCGCCGCGCTCGGCCTGACACCGAACTGCCCAGGATCGGAGATCACCACGCACGGCCCGCCCACGGCGCTCGAGCGGGCCCCCAGCCGCTCCAGGGCCTCGAATTCGGCCGGGGCCAGCGCGGTAGCCGGCGAGAACCAAAGGCGGTCCGGCCCTAGCGCGCCGCGCGCAAGCACGGGAAGGTCGAAGTATCGTTTGAGGAAATCGTTGGAGAGCGAGTTGTGGCATTTCAGCACGGGCACCTTCGCCAGCAGGCAGGCATTTTGCGGGCCGCCTTCCAGCCCCCACGAGAACTGCCGCGCAAGACCCTGCCCGGTCAAGTCGAGCGAGGCGCTATGGGCGGCCTCGGTCGCCGACCAGACCTGCTTGCGGTTGGCATACATCGCCGGCTTCATCAACACGATGGTCAAGAGGGCATCGGCAATCACCAGCGCCGTGAGGTATCGCCGGGCGAGGGGAGTCATTCTTCGACGGCTGCTGAGAATTGCGAGCAGGGCTGTCCCAAACCAAACCAACGCGGCATGTGCTGCTGCCAGCAGCAAAGTCGGCGCTTGCTTGGCCGCCGGACGGGCTGCAAGGCAAATGACGATGAAAGAAGCCGCAGCAGCGATTGCCGTCACCAGCGCGACGACCGACCAGCGTCGGCAAAAGCCACGGGCCATGCCTGCCAGTGCCTCTTCGAGATCGCGGCCGGCCAGCAGGGCCAAGACCACGACGGTAAAAACAAAATAGCAGCGGAAGATTCCCGAATGGCGGAAGTACCGCATCGGCGGCAGCAGGTCGTAGAGCCATCCCCGCAGCGGCAGGGCATCGCCCAGGGCCGCGGCCAGGCACACGAGCCCCAAGCCGGCCAAGAACCAGCGGAAACCGTCGCGCGGCCGGTGCCAGAGGCCCGTTAGCGCCAGCCCCAACAGCATCGGCGAAACATAGATGCTGCACAGCGAGACATCCGTAGGCCACAGCCGCGGCTCCTGCAGACTCCCCAGGATCGCCAAGTAAGGGCTGGCCCAGGTGCTGAGCGCTTTCGGATGAAGCGCATCTTCATGGATCGCCACATCCCTGGGCACATATCCGCCGCGGCCGGAATATCCGCGGCTCTCGACGGCGAAACCCACATACACCGGCGACATGACCACCAAACTCACCAACAGAAAGACCGCCACGACCGCCAGCGCCTTGGCGATGTACCGACAAAAAGGGGTCAGAACGATTTTTTTCCTTGCCAAGAACCAAACGGAACGTCCCTGCAAAAAAACAGTTCTGACCCCTTTTTGTCCCCCGAATCTCCCCAGCAGCCAGAGTGCCAGGTAACACTCGCCGATGATCCACAGCCCGGGATAGCCCGATAGTGCCGCCAGTCCCCACAGGGCGCCTGCTTCGGCTGCCGGACGCAAACGCCGCTGGAGGAAGGCAACATCCAAGCGCCACAGACACCAGGGCAACAGCGACATGGTGACCAGATGCGGCGTGTGCTCGGCGTGGCCGGTGTAGATGGCCGAGAACATGTAGCCCACCGCCGCCAGGTAACCAACCCAGGCGGGCGCGGCCAGATGCCGGGCCAACAGCAACACGCCCAGTCCGCCCAGGCCCCAGATCAGCAGCCAGTAGCAGCGAAAGCCGAATTCGTGCGGCCCGGTCAACGCGGCCAGCGCGACCGTCAGCGGCGAGAGGGCCCCGATTTGCGGGTCCACGCCCGCCGGGCAGCCGCCTTCGACCAGCGGCGTCCACAGCAGCAGTTGTCCCTGTCGGGCGTGGTCGGCGATGAGCGTATAGTACGGGCAGAAGAAATCGCTGGCATCCCACTTGCCCGTATGGACTCCCACCACCAGCAGGGCGTTCGGGACCAGCAGCGTGGCCACCACGAGCAGCGCCGTTTTGCGCCAGCCATCGAGCATTGCGGCTCCTCCGAAAGAGGGAGCTATCGTATCCGCACGTCAACGGCGGTGTCAACCGGAATTCTTTGCCGACGCGGGGGCCAATCTCCACCAGCCCAATAATCTGCTTGCTTTTCGCAAGGGCCCCAGTAGACTGATGAGATGCGCCGTGTGGGAGAGATCGGCAGAAAGCGATTTCGTAGCGGCTGAAGAAGACTACCCTCGTTCCGCACCTCCCGCTTCAGAACGAACCGCAATGAATCCTCTTTATTCGATGGAAGCAGCCATGAGTTACACCGCACCGCGTGGGATGGTTCTGTGGCTAACGGTGATCGTGTTTTGGGCTGCACAGGTGGCCAGTGCCGTTGCGGCCCAGACGGTGGATCTTAATCCGGTGGCCGATGCGTTCGTCTCTGCCGCCAATCCCGGGAGCAACTTCGGCGCCGCGGGGGGATTGTCGATTGCCGCCAGCGGACTCAGTAAGGGCGAGTTCCAGAGCCTGCTGCGGTTCGATGCCTCCACGGCGAAGACCACCTTCGACACGACCTTCGGGCTGGGCGCGTGGTCGATCCAAGGCATTACGCTGCGGCTCACGGCCGCTGCGCCGCTCAACCCGATCTTCAACTCCCCCAATGCGCCCGGGCAGTTCGCGGCTAGCTGGATGGAAAGAGACGATTGGATCGAAGGGACCGGGAAGCCGAACGCCCCGACGACCAACGGCATTATGTTCAGCACGTTACCTGCCTTCCTCAGCGCGAACGACCAGAGCCTCGGAGTATTCACCTATAACGGCTCCAACAGCGGTACGAGCACGTACGCGTTGACGCCGGCCGCCGGCCTTCTGGCCGACGTGGCGGCGGGCAATCTCGCGTCGCTGCGGCTGTTGGCGGCAGATGCCAGCGTCGCGTACGTCAGCAACTCCCGCGATTTCACCACTGCCGCGCTTCGGCCGGCGCTCTCGATCACGGCCGTGGCGCTGCCCGAGCCGAGCAGCGTTCTGCTTGTGTTGGCGGGCGGCGGCGCCCTGCTGTTGTTTCGCAGTGTGGTGATTCATCGCCGCCTTCGCTGGCGCCGCTAGGCACCGCCGGCGGTTATGAAACGGACATGCGTGAACCGCCCTGCTCAAAAAGCGGCGATGAATCGCCGCACTCCAAACAGGAGAATCTGGTGATGCCTGGAATGCCTCGTGTAACGCCGGTTATTGCTTGGGTCGTGTTGATCGCTTGCGCGTCTGCATTTGCCGCCGAACCTCAGACCGTGCGGGTGGCCGTCATCGGCGGCATGATCGAAACCGGCTTCTGGAAGGCCGTCGGCGACCGATTCCAGCAGGCCACCGGCCACCAGGTCGAGGTCGTGGCCTCCGGGCCGAAACGCGTCATCGCCATCCCCTTTCAAGAGGGCAAGGCCGACCTGATCACCATGCACGCCAGCGACACGATCATCAATCTCGTGGCCGACGGCTACGCCGTCAACCCGCAGCCGTGGCTGAAGAACGATCTCTTGATTGTGGGCCCGAAGGCCGATCCCGCCGGCATCCGCGGCATGACCGACGCCGCGGCCGCGCTGAAAAAGATCCTCCAGAGCGGCAGCCCGTTCGTCGAGCATTCCAGCCTCGGCGCGCAGGAAGTGTTGCGCGACGTGCTGGAAACGACCGGGCTGGGGCTGCGCGCCGACACCACGACCTTCGTGATGAGCGAACAGGCCCGCGAGGTGCTGAAGACGGCGGCGGAAAAGAACGCCTACACGCTGATCGGCCGCATCCCGTTTCTCAACGGCAAGCTGCCCAACACGGGCGGACTTGTGCTGATGGTGCAGGGCGACCCCAGGCTGCGGCGTCCCTACGTGGTGGCGGTGGCCAATCGGGCGCGATTCCCGCAAGCCCGCGTCGAGGCGGCGACGCAGTTGGCCGAGTTCCTCCGCTCCGAGCCGACGCAGCAGTGGATCGCCGGCTACGGCCGCGGCCTGATCGACGACCAGCCGCTGTTCTTTCGCGTTGTGGGGCCAGGGGAGAAGTAGTGGGTAGTGGGTAGTGGGTAGAATGCTGAATGATGCATGCTGAATAATGAGTGGAGAACCCATTCCGTCCTCGGCCCTGCGCCTACTGCTTGCTCAAATCGACCTTTTCCTTGCCGGCGCGGGTGCTTAGGGCTTGAAGGACCGCGGGGGAGAGTTGATCGGTGAGGAAGTGCACGGAGCCATCGACCATGGCGAAGTTGGCTCCGCTCGGGTGGCGGCTTCCCCAGGCGCAGAAGCGGAGATCCTCGTAGTAGGCGAAGTCCTGCCTGGAGCCGGCTGGCGGAGAAGCAGAGAGGCGGTCAGCATAGCTGAACGGCAGGCGGTAATTGATCGGGGCGTGTCCGCTCATGGTGACATCGACGATCCGCCGCTTGCCGCCGATGGCCGACCAACTCCCTACGGAAGCCAGCGAGTCGACCCAGCCCACTTGGGCGAAACTCTCGAAGTTCGGGTCGTGATGATTTCGCTCTCCGAACAGCAGCGTGGTCGAGGTGCCGTCGCGGACCATCTGCAGGGAAACCTTCTCCTGGTTCGACTGCGGCAAGGAGGCCGGGCCGGTGGTGTGAAAGATCCCGTCGACGGTGGCCAGATCGGGCAAGTACGAGCGCCTGCCGCCGTTGCCGCCATAACTGGTCATGCCATAGTACCGATCGCCTTTGACGAAGGGGTTCTGGGCGATCAGATCGTCTGGACAGACCAACCCCGAGATGACGGCGGCCGACCGGGCTGCCGGGCCGCCCTCGGTGTTCGTTAGCGGCTGCTGGTAGTCCCATCCCCGCAGCAGCGACGCACACTCCATGTACGGCAGCAGGCAGGCAAACAGCGAGGTGCCGCGATACGTCGGCGGGTCGGGGAACTGCGCCTGCCGCAGGCCCGGAGGGAAAGTCCCTCTGGCGCCGTGATGCTGGTGCGCGGCCAGGGCGAGTTGACGAAGGTTATTCGCGCACTGCACGCGCCGGGCGGCTTCCCGCGACGCTTGCACTGCCGGCAACAGCAGTGCTATCAGAATGCCGATGATCGCCATCACCACCAGCAATTCGACCAGGGAAAAACCTGAACGTAAGCGACGCATCACTTCAGAATACTAGACCAGAGCCTCTCGGGCAAGCTTTACAGACACCGGCGACTACGACCCGCCCCCGCTGTGCTTCCCCGGCCCGCTCATTTCGGTGCCAGGGTGCAGATCATGCGGCGGCCGTGGTGCACCGGCGGGGCTTCGATCTTCGAGATGTCTTCCAGTTGAGCGAGGACACCGTCGATCACCCGGCGGCCTTCTTCGACGTGGGCCAGTTCGCGGCCGCGGAAGACCACCGTTACGATCACCTTGTCCTTGTGCAGCAGGAAATCACGGGCACGGTTGACCTTTACCTGGATGTCGTGTCCGCCCGTCTTGGGCCGCACGCGGATCTCCTTGATCTTGGTCTGATGGGCGTGCCCCTTGTGCAGCCGCTTCTTCTGCTGGTACTTGAACTTGCCGTAGTCCATAATACGGCAGACGGGTGGCCGGGCGGCCGGGGCCACTTCGACCAGGTCTAACCCGACCTTGCGGGCTTCTTTGATCGCCTCGTCGGTCGTCATGATGCCCAATTGCGCGCCGTCGTCCGTGATGACCCGGACCGGCGTAACGCGGATTTGCTCATTGATCCGCTGCTTGTTCTGTTCGGATGTCGGCGTTTTCCGCATTCAACTCCCTGTGAATACTGTCGTAGAAACGTGTTTGCACACACCAACGAGTATCGGGTAGCGCAGCGGGCCAGTCAATCGGTTTTTCGGAAAATCTTGCCGGAGCGGAAAGGTCTGCCTTTCGCCCAAGACTCTCCCGTCTAGGCTGCGCCGGCATTGCGACAGCCCCCAATGTCATGGTCCAGTTGCCCCTTGACGCACGGTTTTGGCCGCGATTTCGGCCCGGAGTTTGCCCAGGGCGTCATCGACGGTCATGCTTCCCAGGTCGCCTTGCAGCCGGTCGCGGACGGCCACGGCGCCTTGCTCCGCCTCCCGCCCCCCAATGACGAACATGTAGGGGATCAACTCCAATTGGGCATCGCGGATCTTGGCCCCGATTTTCTCGGCCCGGTAGTCACCCCCCGCCCGGATGCCCGCCTCGGCCAGCCGGGCTTGGACGTCACGGCCGTACGGTTCGAACTTCTGGCTGACGACCATCACCCGCACCTGCTCCGGGGCCAGCCACAAGGGAAACGCCCCGCAAAAGTGCTCGATCAAAATGCCCACAAACCGCTCCAACGACCCGAACGGGGCCCGGTGGATCATCACCGGCCGGTGGGGCTGGTTGTCGGGCCCAATGTAGTGCAGATCGAACCGCTCGGCGCTGGGGAGATTGTAGTCCAATTGGACGGTGCCCAACTGCCACTGCCGGCCGATGCAATCGCGGACCAGGAAATCGGCCTTCGGCCCGTAAAACGCGGCCTCGCCCACGGCGATGTCGAGCCCCGGCAGCCCCATCTGCTGGCAGACCGCTTGCAGTGCCGCCTCGGCCCGGTCCCACACCTCGGGCTTGCCCACGTACTTGTCGCTGGCCGGGTCGCGCAAACTCAGCCGCACGCGATAATCGCTCAGTCCCAGGGTCTTCAGCACCAATTGGGTCATCTCCACGCAGCCGCGGAACTCATCGGCTACCTGATCTTCGGTGCAAAAGATATGAGCGTCGTCCTGGGTGAAGCCTCGCACCCGAATCATGCCGCTCAGTTCCCCCGACTGCTCGAAACGATACACCGTGCCGAACTCGGCCAGCCGCAACGGCAAATCGCGGTAGCTCCGCGGCTTCGACTGGTAGATCACGATGTGGTGCGGACAGTTCATCGGCTTCAGCAGGTAGCGATCGCCGTCGTCCATTTCGATGGGCGGGAACTGCACATCCTTGTAGTACGGAAAGTGTCCGGACGTCTCGTACAACTGCACCCGCCCGATGTTGGGCGTGTAGACCGGCTGGTAGCCCCGCCGGATCAACTCGCCGTAGATGAAATTCTCCAACTCCCGGCGCACCACCGCTCCCTTGGGCAGCCAGAGGATTAACCCCTGGCCGACCATGGAGTCGATGGTGAACAACTCCAATTGTTTCCCCAGCAGGCGGTGATCGCGACGTTTGGCTTCTTCCACCCGCCGCAGATGCTCCTCGAGATCCCGTTTGCTGAAGAAGGCCGTGCCATAGATGCGCTGCAATTGCTGCCGCGAGGAGTCGCCCTTCCAGTAGGCGCCTGCCACCGAGAGCAACTTGAAGGCCCCGATCGCGCCGGCCGTGGGCACGTGCGGCCCGCGACAAAGATCGATGAACTCGCCCTGCCGATAAAACGACACGGCCGCTTCCTCGGCCAAACCGTCCTGCAGGTGCTCCACTTTCAGGCCCTGCCCCAAATCCTGGCAGAACTGAAGGGCCTCCTGGCGATCCATTTCGACCCGCTCGAACGACTCGTCCTGCGCGACGATCCGCTGCATTTCGGCTTCGATGGCGGGGAAATCCTCTTCGGAGATCGGCCGCGGCAGGTCGAAGTCGTAGTAGAAGCCGTTTTCCACGGTCGGACCGAAGGCCAACTGCACGCCCTCGTATAAGCGCATCACTGCCCGGGCCATCACGTGCGCGCACGAATGGCGCATCACGTCTAAAGCCTGAGGGTCTTTGGCGGTCAACAACTTCAGCCCGACTTCGCCATCGGCAGGCAGCGGCGAGTCGGCACCGACTAACCGGCCGTCGATCTCGGCAGCCAAAGTGGCGTTGGCCAGCCGTGACCCGAGCTGGGCGGCAATATCGATGGGTCGAACGCGGCGAGAATACTCCAGGACGTTTCCGTCGGGCAGTCTGACTTTAAGCATACTCTCCAGCTTGCTCGTTTTGTTGCACCCGTTTGAGGCTGGGCATCGATACAAAGGACGCCACGGCAGTACTCCGACGGTGCTTTTGCCCCTGAAGTATAGGTCGCAACGATGGGTTGCATCAAGAGCGAGTGCCGGCGAAGTAGCGGTTTTGGCCGGCGGTACCGGCCTGCCGGGCGCGAGTCTTGCTTGGCGGCACGCTCGCCAGAAGAGCAAACGGGGATAAGTCCAGTTTCACGGACACCGTGGTGATGCTCCGTGCTCAGAGGCTGTGAAGTTGGACTTATCCCCTTTTCTCCCTCGATGACGCGCTGGGTTGTGCCCAGGCGACGTCGGCGGTGTCCCCTAATACATACTACATATGTGCACCCATGTTGGCTATATTGACTGTTTGCTCGCCACCTGTCAGACTAACATGCTCGGCGGTATATGCTGGCTAACACATTCGGCGGCATCGCTGCAGCGGGCGATTAGCTCAGTTGGTTAGAGCACCAGCTCGACAAGCTGGGGGTCACAGGTTCGAGTCCCGTATCGCCCACTTCATAAAGCCTTTCGCAGCAATGAGTTGCGAAACGCTTTTTTCGTGGATTCTTGTAAACCCGACGCCGTGTAAACCTTTTTGTGAACGATCGGGAAGCGGAAAGGGAAGATCGGTCGCTGCCTGCATCCGTTGCTGGAACGCAAACGGAGCAGCACACGGCTGCTCCACAATTCACATTTCCAAAACCTGGAAACCTGGAAGGCCCTTCTGCAACTCCCCTTTGCCTGCCGTCGGGGTTGTCCCCGTCGCCCGTCTGCCGCGATATTCGCAACCAGCTCGTCTTCCTTGGCACCGGCACGTCCCACGGGGTTCCGGTCATTGGCTGCCGCTGTCCCACGTGCACCAGTTCCGAAGCGAAGAACCGCCGAACCCGCTGTAGCCTGGTGCTGGGATTGCCCGGGGGAAATCTGCTGATCGACACCCCGCCCGAGCTGCGCATCCAGTTGCTCCGCGAGCAGATCGGTTTGATTCATGCCGTGCTTTATACCCACGAGCATTCCGACCACCTGTTCGGCCTGGACGACCTGCGGATCTTCCCGCGATATTTGGGCGATGATCTGCCGGTTTACTGCACGGCCGCGGTCGAAGAGCGGATCCGCAAGGTATTCGACTACGCCTTTGATCCGATCACGCGGCAGTATCCGGCCGGCGGCATTCCGCGGCTGAGTTTTCGCCGCGTTGCCGGCGAACCGTTCGAGGTGCTGGGCGTGCGTGCGGTTCCTATCCCGTTGCGGCATGGCCCGT